>ERZ1292625.1890-Hain-H41-01um-R1-1890-length-21689-cov-8_pt1 | contig 21689 bp, 24 predicted proteins | sample MGYA00564400_ERZ1292625 | MGnify/ENA primary metagenome ERZ1292625 (study PRJEB36523, sample SAMEA6512639) | groundwater metagenome | collected 2019-01-08 | study: AquaDiva: Metagenomics assemblies of 32 groundwater samples
TGACGTCGAGCGTGTCGAGGTCGAGCGTGAGCGAGTCGCCGAGCGTGTCGTCGCGCTTGAAGTAGGCGAACGACGCGCCCCCGCGCTGCACGCGGAACTCCGTCAGGTCCTGCGAGAGGTTGAAGATCAGGTGCCCCTCGGCCGTGAGCACGTCGACCTGGTTGCCGCCGACGTACGACTCCTGGAGCGTGTTGGCCGCGGCCGCCTGCGGGTCCTGGAACGTACCGGTGAGGAAGTCCTGCTCGTTCAGCGCGTGGAGCTTGGCGCGCGAGACGTAGCTGTAGTTGATGGTCTTGCCCGCGATGTCGCCGACGGGGCAGGCTTCGAGGTCGTCGCCACCGGCCGTCTGCCGCACGAAGCTGAGCTGCGCCTGCTTGGTCGTGTCGCTGAACGCGTCACCGTCCACGACCCCGCTCTCCGCCTGGATCAGCGCGTAGACCTCGCGCCCCGACGAGAGGATCGGGTCGAACGTGGTCGAGTCCCGCACGATGCAGAGGTTCTTCGGCGTGACGGCGTTGAGCCCCGCCACCTCCGCGAGGTCGTGCGCGCCCACGTCCGCCGACAGGATCGCGACGACCGCGCCGCTCGCGCTGCCCGCGCCGGCGGCCGCCGCCTCGGCCGGCGTCTCGGTCCCGGCGACGGACAGCACCTCCCAGTTCTGCGCGGCCGTCACGGTCACGTCCGTGAGGACGGCGCGGCGGCGCAGCACCGTCTTGTAGTAGACGTCGTCGGTGATGACCTTGAGGCTGCGCGGGTCGCTCGCCGCGTCGGCCACGCCGGTGTACCAGTCGGTCCCGCCGACCATGCGCTTGAGCTGCGAGAGCAGACCGGCCTGGAAGCCCTCCTGGTCGACGGCGCTGCCCTCGATGCCGGCGATGCTCGCGGCGGCGAGCGTGTCGTCGAAGGTGTCGGCCTTGCGGACGCGGCTCAGTCGCTGGTAGGTCGTGGTCATCTCGTCTCTCCTCTGCGGCCCATGGGGTGAGCTCCGCTACTGTACCGCCCCCCGCGGCGTCGTGAGAAGTAGTTGGCCTACGCGCGCGGGGCCGAGCGGCCGCGCAGGCGGGGCGGGGGCTCGGGGACGCCCAGCGGTTGCGGCTGCACGCGCGCCGGGTTGTCGGGCGTGCCGGCCGGGTCCTCGCGCCGCGTCTCGGCCTCGACCTTGGTGCGCGCATCCGCCGCGCTCATCACGTCGAAGACGAGCGGGCTGTCGGGGTTGGCGTCGTTCATGCGCTCCGCGGCGGCGACGTGCGCGACCGCGTCGGGTACGTCGACCCAGCCCTTCTCCTTGCGGATCGGGAAGGACATCGGCTGGCCGCCGATGGGGACGATGAGGACGTGCTGGTCCCGCGCGTTGGCGGGCTTGATTCGGACGAGCATGGTGGGGAGCCTACCACGCTAGCAGGGCGGCTGTCAGCCGAGGACGAGCCAGCGCACCTTGCTCGTGTCGAGCGCGTTGGAGCTGTCGATGTTGAAGCTACCGGGCGTGCCGGGCGTCTGAGCCGAGATCGAGAGGTCGCCGATGACCCCGCCTTCGGTCTCGCGGATCGGGACGACCTTCGAGGCGGCCGTGATGTTGGCCGTCGCGACGGCGGCGGTGCCCGCCACGAGCGTGGCGACGCCCTGCTGCACGCTCGCCTTCGGCACGGCCGCGTCGGCCGTGCCCTGCGCGGCCGACGCATCGGAGAGCGCCTGGGTCGCGTCCACCTGGGCGGCAGACGCGTCGGCGAGCGCCTGCGTCGCGTCGACCTGCGCGGCGTCGGCCGCGGCCTGGGCGGCGGCCGTGTCGGTCGCCGGCGCGTTGACCGTCAGGGTCCCGACCGAGAACTCGGCGAAGCCCTGCGTCCAGTGGTATGCGATGACGCCGGGGCGCTGCGCTTCGAGCGCGGTGTACTGCGGGCCGGTCAGGCCGGCGAGCTCGGACGAGACGTTGATCTTGCCGTTGGCCGGGACGGAGGCGAACCCGCCCGCGAGCGTGACGGGGGCACCCGTGAGGTTCTGCGCGAGGAGCATGGTCTTGGTTCCCTTCCCCCGGTCAGGTGATGTTGCCGGCGGCGTCCCGCCAGGCGGAGCCGTCGCTCCAGTTGGGGGCGTTGTCGTCGGTGTTCCAGATCATCATGCCGGCGGAGTACGCGCTCGCGGCGCCGCGGGTTGCGTTCGACTTCACCGTACCGCCGGGGGCGGCGGCGACGAGGCCGGTGAGGATCTCGGGCAGCGTCGGCTTGCCAGCCCCGCCGTCCTTGGCGAGGTGCGCGCCGGCGACGCCGAGCTGCGAGGGGATGGTCGGGATGGCGGGCATCGCGTCACCTCACTGCGCCACGACGGCGAGTCGGAAGGTCGAGGCCGAGAGGTTCGCCGCCGGGGCCGCCTCGACGCCCGTCGTGCGGACGAAGACCTGGAGCTTGTCGCCCTCGTGGTCGTAGACGGCGTAGTGCCCCGCCAGCTTGCCCACGTCGATGACGGCGAGGAGCGTCTTGGCCTGGCCGCCGAGCAGCGCCCGCACGTACGCCTGGAAGCCGGCGGTGCCGCCCGCCGGGTAGGCGGCGTCGCCGGGGAACGAGATGACGTCGACCGTGAGGGGGGCGCTGGGTGCGCCGCCCGCGGCGGCCTGGAGGGTACCGGTTCCGAGAGCCATGTTCGTCTTCTTCCTTCTCGGGGGTCATCCCCCGATCATCAGCCGGCCTCGGCCAGCACCTCGGTCGCCTTGACGATGGCCGGCTCGTGCGCGTAGTTGAAGCCGAAGCGCACGGTGGCGACCACGATGAACTGGCGCGCCGAGATGTCCCGGCCCGTCTCGATGCGCACGTCGCGGTGCATGCCGACGTGGATGTTCTTGGGGTCGAGCAGCAGGACGTTCGTCTTGTTGCCGCTGCCGAGCGTCTCGGGGAAGAGCTGCACGGGCACGATGCCGAGACCCATGTACTCGGCGGCGCTCTTCTTCGCGAGCGCGTCGTCGCCGAGCAGCGTCTGCCGGTTCGACAGCGAGTCGATGTAGTCGATGACCGCGTTGGTCGACGTGAGGAACGCCGTCATCCCCTTGCGGAAGGGGACGGGCATCGTCTGGAGCATGGTCTTGAGCGTGCTCTTCGAGAGGCGCACGCCGCCGGCGTTGACGACGTTGCTCGTCGCCTTCTTGAGGATGCCGTCGAAGGACGCGAGGAACGGGTCGGCGCTGAGCGTGTCGCCCATGATGACGAGCGTCTCCATGTCGGCGGCGACGCGCTTGCCGAGCAGCCCGAGCACGGTCTGCGGGAAGGTACCGTTCTCGATGTTGTCCTCGACGACGGCGTAGGGGATGCGCGCCTCGGCGATGAACTCGGTCGTCACGATCTGGACCTTCGACAGGTCCGGCTTGGCCCGGTCGGCGACGGGCAGCGCCGCGCTCTCCGTCGCACGGCGCAGCACGCGGCCGGCGAAGTTCGCCTTGGGCAGCTCCCACGTCGGCGACGTCATCGTCGGAGTCGTGACGAGCTGGAGCAGGGTGCTCTCCTCGATCGCGATCTCGAAGAACTTCTTCGCCTGCTCGGGGACGAGCAGCCCTCCGCCCGTGGTCAGGTCGCTGACGGCGAGGTCGGCCTTCTCGATGTACGTCTGGTTCGATCCCATGGTCGTGTCTCCTGCGGGACCGGCGCGTTAGCGCCGCCCAGCCCTCCGATTGTGCAGATCGGCGCTCATGTCGGTGGGCCACCGGACCGCCGAGGGGGCGCCGCCCCCCTCTCCGGCCGGACGGGCACGCGGCGCGTCGGCCGGGGCCCGGTTGAACTTCGCGATCGTCTCCTGCTGCGACGCGACCTGCGCCCGCAGGTCGGCGAGCTGCTTGGCGACGTCCGCGCCGGCCGCCTTCTTCGCGGGCGGGGCGTCCTCGCCCAAGAGCCCCGCTGCGGCCGCGGCGTCGTCGTAGGAGAGCTCGTTCAGGAGCTTGCCGAGCGCGTCGTGCAGCTCGGAGAGCTTCTTGAAGCGGCCGCCGCTGATCTTGCGTCCGGCCTTCGCGACGTCGGCGATCTCGTCGCCCATCGCCTTGAACAGGTCGGCCGCGGCCTGCATCGTCTTGGGCGCCATCGTGAGGGGGTCCTTCTGCGCGGCGAGGGTGAGGGGGTCGGCCTGCGCCGGGGGCAGCGCCTTGCCGACCTCACCGGGGGCTGCCGCGGGCGGCGGGGCCGCCATCGCAGCCGGCTCGGCGTCGGGGGGCGCGGCCTCCGGGGCCGGCTCCGCCGCGGGCGAGTACTGGTCGGCGATGGCGATGCACATCTCGCCGCACTGCCGCAGGGCGAGCCCGAGGTCCGGCGGGACGACGGCGGCGTCGTCCGTCTCGGCGTCGCCGACCATCGTCGCGAGCGCGGTCAGCTTGTCGAGCATCTGCCCGAGGCCGTCCATGATCCCCTGCTTCGCCTCGGTCGGGAGGCGGAGCGCGACTTTCGCGGTCGTGGTCTGCGTCATGTCGTTCCTCTTGACGATCACGAAGCGGCGGAGGTTCGCCCCGTTGTCGACGAGTGAGACCTCCTGCGTCTTGATGTCGGTGAGCCGCGCCTTCGCGCGTCGCGCGTCACCCAAGAGCTTCTGCGCCTCGGTGGTCACGACGGCAACCGTACCAGACGATCGGCACGGAGTGCAAACCCGATCACGCGGTGGGCGTCCGCGTCGCCATCCCGCCCATCGACAGCCCGCCCAGGTCGCCGCTCTTGACCTGCGCCCACAGAGCGTCGTCGACGATGTGCAGGCCGAGCAGCCAGGTGCCCTTCTTGACGGCCGTCCCCTCGACCGTCATGTCGGCCGGCGCGACGAAGCTCTCGACGAGCCGGACGCGCCCGTTGACGAAGCCCTTGTGCATGAGGCCGACGTTGCGGAAGTGGACGAGGTACTCCCACGCGCTCTTGCGGATCTCGTCGGCGCCGTACACGTCGCCCTGCGCGTCCACGACGTCCGGCTCCAGCACGATGCCGAGCACGTAGCGCAGCTCGCCCGCGTCCTTCGCGACGGCGACCCGCACGACCCGCTCGCCGCGCTTCGCCAGGTCCGCGTGGGCTTCCTTCTCTGCCAGCGGCCGGTCCATCCCGGGGCCCAGCGTCACGTGGATCGGGTGGCCACCGAGCATCTGGAGGCCCCGCTCGATGACGGGCAGCGACGCCGCCGGGTCATGCGGAGGGGGTGCGTCTTTGTCAACCGGGAGGTCGTGCGGCCGCCCCGAGCGCGCGTCCGCGAGCATCAGCGCTACCACGTCGGCACCGGATCGCTCCGACGACTCGACGATCGCACGCACGAGGTCGAGCGCCTTGCCGACGTCGACCGGCTCGATGCCGAGCAGCGCCTTCATCATCTCGACGGGCATCGAGCACATCGACCCGAAGAACCGCTTGGGCACGTGCGCCTCGTACATGGCGCGCGCGTTCTTCGCGTCGGGGAAGCCGAGCATGCAGTTGCTTACCACTACTCGGTTTGCTACGATGAGCCCCGACGTCGACTCGAAGTCGAAGACGGGACCGGAGTAATGCACAAGCTCGACGTGGACGATCTGGTCAAGCGATACACCGGCGGGGAGTCGGCCCAGGACATCGCCAAGAGTCTGGGCGTAGACGTCAGTGCGATCAAGAGACGCCTTCAACTGCGCGAGGTACCCATCCGGGGGTTCGCCGAAGCGATACGCCTGAGCATCTCCCGAAGACCCCCCGAGGTGCTGGCCGAGCAACGACGCCGCGCCGCTGAGGGTGCTCGGCGCGCCAACACCGGGCGAACCTTCAGCCTGGAGACCCGCATGAAGCGAGCTGCTTCGCACCAGGTCACCCTCTGCCGGCAGCGCCCCGATGAAGCCGCCCTCCTGCACGCACTCCGAAGCCTGGGGTACGACGTCACCCCGCAACTCGCGGTAGGTTCGTACAACCTCGACCTCGCCGTGGAAGCCGCCCGCGTCGCCGTGGAAGTCGAGCGGGGCGACAAGTTTACGCGTCACTCCGAGCGGGTGAAGCTCGGCAAGCGCACTGAAGACCTCCTCGACAAGGGTTGGTGGGTGCTGTTCGTGGTCACGCGTTCGGGCCGACTTGCCTTCCCCGACGTGTGCCAGAAGGTGATCGCCTTTCTTGAGGCGGCCAGCCGGAACCAGTCCTCGCGGGGTCAGTACGGGATGGTTCGGGGTAACGGAGAGGTCGTGACCCGACGCCATGCGCAGCTTCACGACTTGCCCCGTGTAGAAGGCTTTTGAGCCGCCGACGATGGTCCCGACCAACGTCTGCCCCGGCAAGAGGCACTTGTACTCGTCGAAGGACCCGTCGGCCTTGCGCTGGAGGACCCAGTGCGCCTCGGTCGCGGCCTCGTCGCCGCCGATGAAGACGTCGAGCCCCTCGCCGTCGCCGCCGAGCGTGCCGGGCACGTAGCCGTAGTCGACGTGGTAGACGCGGCGCCAGGCCGTACCGTCGGGCGCGGTGCCCGTCTGCACGTGGCCCTTGGGCCGGTCGACGACCACGGGGATGCCGCGGAAGACGCGCTGCTGCGGGGCAGGCGGCGGAGCTGCGGGGGCGGGGGCGGGGGCGGGGGCGGCCTTGGTGCGCGCCGCGCGCAGCCGGTCGGCGGCGCAGCGTGCGTTGACGAGCGCGCGTTCGAGGCTCACGACGCCACCGCCGGCGTGGGCTCGCCCCGGATGGCCTCGACCGCGACGACCACCTGCTCGGCCAGCGCGAGCGTGGTGGCCTCGTCCGTCAGGGCCGGGAGCCCGAGGTGCCGCCGCAGGCCCTCGATGAGCCCGGTCCGGTCGACCCCCGGCTCCGCCGGCTCCTTCACGAGCCTGGCGATCCGCGCTCGGACCTCCGTCGGCCCGTCCATCGGGCCGAGCCCGAGGGGCCAGCGGAGCTCGCTGAGCGCCATCTCCGCCGCGGTCAGCCCCTTGAGCGCCCGCACGTGCATGCTGCCGGCGAGCTTGGCGATCGTCGCGCCCGCCGCCTTGGCGATGTCGGCGCGCGCCTGCTTGGCCACCTTCTGCGCGGCCTCCAGCATGCGGCGCGCCTCCTCCTGGAGCGCGCGCTTCGCGTCGGCGTCGAGCCCGGGGGCGGTGCTCTGCGGGATGCGCGCGATGGCGTTGCGCAGGTGCGGCAGGTCGACCGCTCCGTCCGCGTCCTTGACGGGGAAGTGCCGCAGGCTGCGCGGCGTCGTCTTGCCCTCGGCGTCCTTCTCACCCCCGGGCGAGATGTGGAGGAAGCTACCGTCGCCGAGGTCGTTGACGTAGCGGGCGGACCACTCGGCCTTCGTGAGCTTCGGCATGGCCGGAGCCTACCACGCGCGCGGCGGCGTCTTCCACCCCGCGCATCGTCGCCCAGACGTCGTGCAGCGCGGCGCCCGGAAGGATGCCGACCCGGTGCGCCTCATTCTTGAAGTTGCCGTAGCGCAGGGAGTCCCCGACGAACGCGCACATCACCTCAGCCAGCACGACGCGCGTCAGCACGACGCGGTAGGGGTAGTCGTGGAGGGGCGTCGCGGTGATGGGCCACGACAGCGTGGAGTAGCCGAGCTTCACCGTGACGTAGCCGAGCAGCGCCACCAGGTGCGCCTGGGAGCGCGCACGGACGACCACCCGGTCGACGTCGGCCGGGTCGGCGACGACGGAGAAGAACCCGAACGGCAAAAAAAGCCACACGGCTCAGCCCTCCCCCGCGAAGTGCGCCGCCGTCACCGCGTCCCAGACCGCCCTGCGCACGGCGCACACGGCGAGCGAGTCGGCCCGCCCCGGCACGAGTAGCTCGCCCTCGACGCGCAGGCCGAGCCGACGCCGCTCCGCCTCCAGCTTCTCGTCGGTCCAGCCGAGCGATTGGAGCTTCGACCGGAGCATGCGGGGCACGTCGGGGCCCATGTCGTAGAGCACCTCGTCGCCCGTCTCGTCGTCGACCTCGATGACGTCCACGTAGCGCCAGGGGTAGAACCGCTCCCGGTGGCCCTCAACGACCCGCCAGATGAACACCAGCCCGCGCACGTCAGATTCGAGGGAGTAGAGCGCCTCGACGTCAGCGAGGCGCACCGGCGTCCCCGCACCCTCGATCTCCCCGTACTCGGGCCACTCCGGGTCGATCTGGATGTGCTGCACTCGCCGCTTCGCCATCGTGCACCTCTTGACCCTAGGACTTAGACCCCCCCGCCCGGAGCCCTTTTAGGGCTCGATCTCCTCGGCCTCGACGACGAGCACGCGCTTCGTCCCCTTGAGCCGCGAGAGGCCCGTCGTGCGGAACTTCATCTCGCGGCTGAGGAGCACCTCGTGCTCGCCGTCGTGCGACGAGATGGTCTCGACGGCGATGCCGCGGCGCTGCTTGATGACGTAGAGGATCTTCCACTTGTTCGAGTTAGGGTCCGTCCCACGGCCGAGGTCGTTCGCCCCATCCATGAAGTCGATCGCAGAGTCAGCAAGCCACGACGTGCTTGACGTCGCGCCGCCGTTGACCCCGAGCCCGAACGTAGCGTGCTCCAGGTACTTCCCCGCAATCCGTTCGGTGATGTTCCCGCGCGACCCGATGCCCCGGAACACAGTGCCTGGCATTGGCGTCGCCACCTTGAACGCCTCCGTGATGGCGTTGGATCGCGCATCGGGCGTGCCGCCGTCTTCCGACGCACGGATGGCGGTACTGCCGCTGCCCGTGAAGCTGGAGATGGCCGAGCGCGAGTCGGCCGCGACCGCCTCGACCGACTTCTCCGCGCGCTTCTTGTATGCCTTGAACGACTCGCCGGAGGCGTGCTTGTCGGGGTTGTAACGGCTGCCGGTCATGTACTTCGTAAAGTCCGACTCGGGTAGGTCGCCGAACGTGAGCCCCTTCTTCGGGACGACCGTGCTGGCCTGCGCCGCGTGGAAGATGGGCGCCGCGCCCGGCGCGACCATCTCTGCGACCTTCGCCTCAAGCAGCGCGGTGCGGCTTTCGAGCATCTTGATGACGGCCACCCGGTCGGCGTGCCCGAGGCCCGGCGCGACGCGCGCGACGTACGCGCCCCAACTCCCGCTGCGGTCGCGGAGCTTCGTGACGGCGGCGACCTGCGCGCGAATCGCGTCGGCGAAGTCCTCCGGGCCGTCGTACCCCGCCGCCTTGATGACGTCGCGGTAGTAGGGGTTGCGCCCCGAGAAGAACACGTCCCACTCCTCGATCGCGTCGAGCGCCTCCAGGGGCTTGCGGCCCGCCTGCGCCCGGAAGAGGAACGACCCGCCGCTGTCGATGCGCGCGACGTGGTCGCCGGGCAGGACCATCACGTTGTCGAACCCGGTACCGACGGCGTCCCAGTTGCCCGTGAGCACGTCGCCCACGAACCCGTCGGCGAACCGCTTGCCCGTGGCGCGGGTGGGCCCGCCGTACGCCTTGAGCGTCTTGCCGTCGAGGATGCGCGAGGCGTAGGCGAGGCGCCCCTCGTGCATGAACAGCTCGCTCGTCGGTGCGGTCAGCCCGAGGTCCCGGTAGATGGCGTTCGCGAGGTGCTCGCCGTACGCCTGGGCCGGGTCGTCGTAGAACTTGACGTACCGCGCGACGCCGTCCTTGCCCGTGTAGAAGCCGCCCTTGTTCGAGCCCTTCGGCCCGCCGGTCTGCTGGTGGAGAATGTTGTCGGCGTCGCCCATGTCGGCTGTGGCGGCGCGCGGCAGCACCGGCGCGGGCAGCGGCTTGACCTTGGGCTTGACCCCGACGGGCAGCGGCGGGGGCTTGCCCTTGGCGAGCGCGTCGGCGTGCGCCTTCGCCGCCTTGAGCACCTCCTTGTCCACCGCGACGTTGAGCATCTTCTCCAGCTCGTCGGGGTGGGCGAGCTTGACCGCCTGCGACTCGTAGTGGCTCGTCCACGGCTGCCCGCCCTTGCGCCGGGCGATGTAGTAGCGCGTGGTGCTCGTCGTCTTCTCGAAGTCGCCGACGTGGCCGACGATCTCGACCTCCAGGCCGCTCTCCTCGAACACCTCCTTGAGCGCGTTCTGCTGCGCCGAGAGACCCGCGTCGACCTTGCCCTTCGGGAACGTGTGCTCGACGCCCATGTAGTGACCCGCCGGCTCGACGACCCACATGCGCCCGTCGGGCTCCAGGACGATGCAGCCGCTCGCGGGCTTCTTCCCCGCCATGGGGCGAATCGGGGGCTCACCCAGGTCGACGTCCTGGTGGTCGAGCCAGAACGACGCCTTGCTCGGTGGGCCGAACGCCACGCCGTTGAGCGGGACCTCCGGGTCCGCCGGGGGCGTCTTGCCGAACGTGAGCGTGGCGTGCGACTCGGCGTAGCTGGCCGGCGCGGCGACCGGCTTGACGCGCGGGGTCGGGACGTGGGCCGCGGGCGCGGCGACCGGTGCCGCTGCCGGAGGCGCGACGGGGGCGGCCGCCGGCGGAGCGAGAACGGTGGGCGGCGCGACCGTGCCTGCCGGGGGGAACGCAAGACCGGGGGACTGCACGGCGCCAAACACAGGCACAAGAGTAGTTCTGCAATGTCCATGGAACGGCGGCGTCATGATGCCCGCCTTCTGGAGCGCGTCGCCCGACATGAGGGGCTGGTAGGTGCCGACCGCGTCCTTCTTCCCGAAGCCCGGCTGGAGGACGGTGGCGATGGCGATGCGCTGATCACCATGCTTGTAGAACAGCGCGCGCTCGTCGCTGCCGTCCGCAGCCCGCTCCCCGGTCTTGGCGGAGTAGACCCACGGCTGGAGCTGCTTGACAGCCTCGGGGTCCGGCGAGGCGGCGACCTCCTGGTACCGGGCCATGGCCGCCCCGGTCGAGAACACCCGCCCGTGTAGATGGCGACATGCCTCAGTCGTAATTTCGTCGAGAACTGCCTCCAGTTGAAAGCTCCCGATGCCCGCCTCCTGGAACGACGACGTGACCGACCACGCCCGCGACCGCGCCACGAACGTGCTCGCTACGACGCGCCAGTAGGAGTCCGCGCGTGCGGCTGCCGTGTGGTTGAGCGCGGTGGCGAGGTTGCGCCCGATGTCGTACCGGTCAAGACCCCGCTCCAGGCCGGAGGCTACGACGGTGCGCGCCACGCCGGAGAGCCCCTCCATCCGGTTGCCGAGCGCGTCGCGGATGTAGTGCGCCTGGCTCTGCGCGAGGAAGTCGACGGCCACTTGGTCGGCGAGCGAGAAGCTTGGGTTGATGCGGAGCTTGTGCGTCTTGGCGGAGGCGGCCTTCGTCAGTGCGGCGACCCCCGCGCCCTTGGCCGCGAGCACCTTGCCGACGGCGGGGGGCGTGCGCCGCTCTGCGATGGCGAGCCAGTACTTCGCCGCGTTGCGCACCTTCTTGGTCCGGTCAGCGGCAGAGAGCTTGGCCCAGTCGACCTCCAGGCCCGCGAGCATGGCGCGCATGGCGTCGGCCTCGACGCCCGCGACCTCCCCCTTGATGGCTTCGAGCACGCCGAGCACCACCGCGTCGAACCCAGTCGGGGTGAGCGGGTCGGGCTTGGGCTTCTTCGCCTTCGCGACCGGGAGGCCGAGCGCGAAGCGCGCGAGGTCGTCGGCCGCGCCGCGACCCGCCCGCACGACCGTGAGGAAGCTCACGCCCGGCCCCCCCGCACGCTGACCGTGAAGCGCCGAGCGACCCGTAGGTCTCCCCGGTCGACGATCCAGTAGCCGCACGAACCGCAGAGCAGCACGACGGCGCCGGGCGCCGCGTGCTCGACCGCGACCGCCGAGTCGACCTCGCGGGTGGCGGCGCCGCAGTGCAGGCAGCGGAGCCGGTGCGCCTCGCGCATGGCCGCGAGCTCCACCGCAGTCACGCGCCCGCGGCGGTCGCGCACCGGCCCGCAGAGCGTCCTCACGCCGCCACCCCTGGGCGCCGCGCCACGAGGTCGTGCCCCCCGGCGGACGGCTCGACCGAGAGGAGCGCGTGGCACGAGAAGCATGTCGGCGGATGGGCGACCCCGACGAGCGCGCGGGCCGGCCGGGCCCCCTCCTCGCGGGGCACCTCGCGGAAGCCGCACGCGTCGTCGAGGTACGCGGCGGAGAAGCCGCAGGCCGGGCAGGCGAGGAAGTAGCCGACGAGCGGGCCGCGCTGCGACACGCGCTTGACCTGCCCGCGGCGCAGCGTGCGGCTGCACTGCTGGTAGCTCGCGCACGTGAGCGGGCTCGACGCTACTCGGTCTCCGAGGAGAACCACGTGTCCCACTCCTCCCGCGGCACCGTGAGCACCCGCTCGCCGTCCTGCCGGCGGGCGTCGTCCAGCCCCGCCGCGGCGGCCTTGCCCTCCAGGGCCTGGAGGTGGTCGCGCAGCTCGACGAGGCGCCGCGCCTGCTGCTCGATGGCCGGCGCCGCCAACCCGCCCGTCGACTCCTGCTTGGCGCGGAACTGCCCGAGCGTGAGGAACCCGTCGGGCGACGGCGTACCGTCCTGGTTGACCAGGGGGCCGACCTTGAGCGAGCCACGCCCCTCGTTCACGGTCAGGATGATGGCCGCGTCCGTCGGGGCGAGCTTGATGTCGGGCTTGACTGGCGCGTCGCCACCCGCCTCGCCTTCTTGCTCGTCGGCCGTGGGCGCAGGGGCGAAGCCGGCCTGCGCGGCCTTGACCGGGATGCGCGCCCAGTCGGCCTCGACCGACTGGATGCTCGCGTCGTTGAGCGCGTCGCTCACGATCGCGCGCCCCTCGTTCGGCGTGAGGATGCCCGCGTCGACGAGCTTGGCCGCCATCTCGGCGAGCACGGGCGGGTCGCGCTCGACGGGGCTGTTGCTCACGAACCGGACGAAGCGCACGCCGCGCGTGTCGAGCAGGCGCTGCACCTGCGCGTCGACCCGCTGCCGCTCGGGGTGGAAGACCTGCTGCTCGGCGTAGCGGATAGCCGCGTCGCTCGTCGCGCGGTTGACGTCGGCCGCGTCGCCGCGGAGCAGCTTGGGGATGCGGAACGCGGCGCCGACCTTGAGCGCGTTGTTCGCCTCGTACGTCTGGAAGAGCGCGTCGTTCACCTGCGCGTCCATCAGGTTCTTGACCTCGATGCGCACGCGCGAGCCCTGCGCGCCCGTGATGGCGCCACCGCCCGAGGGCTCCGCCTCCAGCACGAGGATGGAGTGGAAGTTGTCCTTCCCCTTGATCTGGTCGCGGATGTAGGTCGAGATCCGGTCCGCCGCACCGTCCGAGAGCAGACCGCCGGAGACGAGGATCGCGAGCGGGGGGACGGCCTTGTTGCGGAAGTACTGGAGGTTGACCTCCTCACTGTCGCGCGTGCCGAGCACGGCGAGCGTCGCGCCGATCCACCGGGGCACGCCGTACACGCTGGTGGGCGAGTGGATCTTGAAGTGCAGGATCTCCGTCGCCGAGTCCGCGGCGTCTCCCTCGCCCGCGCGGAGCGAAACCATGTCGGGGTAGATGCGCCCGGTGCGCGACGAGACGACGCGCGGATCGCCGAACTCGCGGAAGTAGGCGACCTCCTGCCCGCGCACGAGCTGCACGAACCGACGGAAGCGCCGCCGCTCGCGCACGCGGCGGAACGACACGGCGGAGATGCGGCGCAGCACGTCCACCTCCGTCAGCTCGCGGTCGGCGCGCATCAGGCGCATCGTCACGCTCGGCACGTAGTTGAGCCCGGCGACGGCGCCGGAGTCGTCCCGCAGCACCTCCCAGTAAGCGTTGCCCGTCACCTCCATATCGACGCGCGTGCGAGCGCGCAGGTCAACGAACGAACCATCGGGGTAGCACCCGTCGAGGAACACGTCGGTGCGCAGGCGCTCGACCCGCTCGACCACTTCGAGCTCGCGGCGGCGCGCCAGCACGTCGTCGGCCGAGATGTCCGTGGGCCGGCCGTCGAAGAGCGCCTCGATGAGCAGGGAGTCGCGGATCTTCGCGTCGGCGTCGGCCGCGGCGAGGTCGATGGAGGAGACGAGCCGGTGGCCGAAGCCCTCGACGTTGGTCGCGAGGGCGTCGACGTTCGGGCGCAGGGAGCTACTCCGGTCGAACATGACCGCGAGCGCCTCGGGCTCGTAGGGCGGGACGACCGCGCCCGTCTGCTGGTAGAAGCGGTCGTCCTCGGCGAACGGGACGACGTTGGTCGCCTCGACGTCGCCGCCGTAGACGCTGGCCTTGACGACCGCCGAGTCACCCATCGACGTGCACCTCCGGCGAGAGGCGGCGCAGGGAGTCGCCGGCGAGGGGCGCCTCGACGAACGAGACGGGGTAGAGCGCCAGGCGGAAGCCCATCGTGTCGGCCACGCGGTGGGCCCACGCGACGTGGCGCTCGCACTGCGCCGTCAGGCTGCCACCGGGCCAGAGGAACGCACCGGTCGCCTCCGCGTCGCAGCCGCTCGCTTGGCAGCGCACCGCGGGGCCCCTCACTCCGACGAGCGGGCGAGCCCGGCGAGCTTGGCCGTGCCCGCGCCGACGCCCGTGCGCGCGACCCGCACCGACACGACGCCGGCCGTAACGGCCGCGAGGCCGTTGGCGAGCGCGGCCAGCACGACCCACGTGGCGCCGTCGATCGTGCCCTCCAGGTTGGCCGTGCCGGTGAGCCCGACCACCTGGAGCCACTTGTCCGTGAGGTCGGCCACGCGGAGCGCGGCCCCGTTGGAGATCGTGGTCGGGAAGTCGAGCGAGTAGACGTCGCGCCGCATGCCCCGTAGCCTAGTCCTCCGTGCGGCCCGGGGTCAACCGCCGGGGCCCACGAGCCCGGAGACTCCCGCCAGCCCACCGAGCATGAGGGTCGCGCGAACCGCGTCGGAGCCGGCGCGCCCGTGCAACCCGCAGTAGCGCAAGGTGTTCCACTGCAACCGCACCGGCGGAGGGACGCCGCCTTCGTGGATGACGTCGACCGCGGCCAGCATGTAGCCGAGCACGTACCAGTCGTCCGCGAACAAGCCCCGCACGCTCGACTGAACCGCGTGTCGCACGCGCACGGCCCCGAGCAACAGCCGCATGCGCGCCTCGTACGCACGGATCGCCGCTCGCCATTCTCCCCCGAGGTACAGCGCGGAACGTGCTGCCTCCTGGAGGTCCGTCGGGAGGCGCACGAACCCCGCGGCGAGCGCTCGCTTGCGCGACACGATGGCCCGGGAACCGAACAGACGAATCCGGTCTGCGTACGCGCTGCCCATGGCGGTCGACTCAGACCCCCGCGCCCGACGCACGCTGCCGCTCGACCAACTCGAAGAGCTGCCGCCCGACCGCGAACCCGTCGAGCGCGCCGCTCTCCCCCACGCCGGCGGCCGCGAGCGCGCCCTCGGCGTCAAGCCCGTCGGTCGCGAGCGAGACGGCGACCTTGTGCATGAGCAGGCGGTGCAGCTCCTCCTGCGTCGTGCCCGTGTAGACGGGGTAGTAGATGCGCGTCGCGAGCGCCTGGCCGATGCGGTCGACGCGCCCGACCGCCTGGCGGTAGACGGTGGGGTTGCACGCGGGCGACTGCATCCACACCTGCGTCGCGAAGTGCACGAGGTTGTTCAGGCCCGTCTGCACGGCGACCGGGTTGACGACGAGCACGCGCGCGCCCCTCGCCACCACCTCGGAGTCGATCCACGCCTGGCGCTTGGCCGTACCGACCCGGCCAGCGTCGAGCAGCGGGACCCGCTCGCCGAGCGCGTCGGCGAGCAGCCGCTGGAGGCGCGGCAGCACGAGCGAGTGCCAGCCAAACACGAGGCAGCGCCGCCCCTCGGCGAGCTCGGCGCGCACGACCCGCAGCATCTCCTCCTCCTTGGGCAGCAGGTCGCCCGCGGGCAGCGGGGCAGCGCGCGCGATGACCTCGCCTCCCACGCTCTCGGGGTAGGCGACCTCGTAGGCGCCGCCCTCGACGTTACCCATATCGGCCGTGGCGCGGTCGAGGTAGCTCGGCAGCTCGGCCATCTGGCCCCAGAGCTTGCCCGACAGCTCGGGCGTGAAGCGGTCGCGCTTGATCCTCGCGACGAGCCGGTCGCGCAGGGAGACGTAACGGGCGCGCTGCTCGGGCGACGGCTCGACCTGGAGCATGTGCTCGGTGCGGGCTGGCAGGTCGAGCAGGAGGTCGGCCTTCTGGAGCACGACGGCCTGGCGCAGCAGGTAGCGCAGGACGAACAGGGGTAGCACACCGGGCGCCTGGCCAACCGTGCGCGCGCAGCGCTCCACGCGGTCGGTGACGGACCCGTAGGCCACGACCTTGCCGTCGCGACGGTCCTCGACCACCCGCTTGAGGTAGCCGTAGCGTCGGACGAACGCGGCCTGCGCGTCGCGCCCGAACTCCTCGCGGAAGAGCGGGTCGAGCGCGACCTGGTTGGCGAACAGGCTCTCGGCGTAGCCGTTCATCACGCTGCCGGTCATCAGGAGCGTCGGCATACCCAGGCCCGAGAGCCGGTGGCCCGCGCGGCCCTGGGCCGAGGCGGTCGACGCGAGCTCGTGCCCCTCGTCGAGCACGAGCAGGTCGACGAGCCGCGGGTGCCGCCGGGCGATGTAGGTCGAGAGGGGGAAGCGGCGCGGCTCCGGCACGGCCTGGTAGAGCGGCTCGCCGCACCGGCGCAGGTCCCACTGGCCCACCTCCACGAGCTTGCGCAACGCGGCCGGGGCAGCGTCCGGGGAGCCGAAGGCGTGCCCGCCGCGGGTCACCACCCCCGCGGCGTCGACCGCGTAGGCCCGGTGGCTCCAGGGGGCCTCGCCCCGGCGGAGCCGCGCCAGGTCATCGGCCCACGAGCGCGAGCGCCAGTCGTCGGGCAGGGCCGCCCGTAACCGCGCGACGAACTCGTCCTGCTCGGCCGGGGGGAGCAGGAACGCGATGTCGAGCGCCAGGGCGCGCGCGTCGCCCGAGTCCTCCCCGTCGCCCTTCGGGGCAGCCCAGAGCCCGTCGACCACCGAGCCCACGAGGTCCGCGTCGCCGAACGCGACGAGCAGGTCGGCCAGCGCCTCCGGCACCTTCGCAGGCACGTCGCGGCCGGCGGTGACGCACCGGAGCAGCCCGGGCACGACCGCACCGGCTCGGACGAGGGCCCGCTCCCACGCGCCCGGCTGCGGCTTGGCGCGCCGGAGCGCGGGACGGCGCAGCACCGCGGCGACCGCCGCGTGGGCGGGCAGCGCGGCGGCGAGCGCCTCGGCCAGCCGGACGGCCAGGCGGGCCAGGGGGTCGAGCGGGACGAGGCGCCGCGCCTCACAGCGGGCGCGCGTGCGCGCGAGGTCCACCTCCTCGGGCACAGGCGCGCCGCACGCGGGGCAGGCTCCCTCGACCCCGACGATCGCGTGGCCGAGCTTGGCCGCCTCGCGGGAGAGCAGCGCCACGACCATCCCAGGGTCGCTCGCCCGGGCGAGCTCGGCGACGTCCCCCACGTCGCGCAGCACCGCGACCCGCGCCTCCGGCACGACGGCCGCGGCCTGGTCCCGCCACGAGTCGAGCAGGTGGGGCGGGCACATGACGAGCACGCGCCGCGCCCCGATCGTCTTGGCCGTGGCGAGCGCGACGCTCGATTTTCCGACGCCGATCTCGCCGAGCACAAACGCCGCCCGCCCGTGCCGCCGCCGCGGGGGCACGCCCGCCCCGCCGAGGAGCTTCACCGCGGCGCGGGTCGCGTCGGCCTGCGCGCGGAACAGGGGCCGCGCCAGCGGGGCGAGGGGTACGTCCTCGCCGTCGCGCGCGGGGTCGTGGAGCACGGGGCACTGGCGCAGCATCGCCGCCATAAGCCCCCGGCCGTAGGCGGCGATCAGGTCCGCGACGGTCATGTCGGCCAAGCGGCGCGCACCCGTCACCTCGGCCGAGGGGCGCAGCTCGACGTACTCGCGGGCGCACAGGTCGAGCGCGGTCACGACGAGCCGGGGCTGCTGCACCTGCACCTCGGCCGTCTTGACGCCCTTCTTGTCGTGCCGCTCGTCGACCGTGACGAACTCCTTGTCGAAGGCGCCCTTGACCAGCAGGTCGGGCAGGCCGAAGTCGGAGGCGTCGGGGACGACGCGTACGCCGTTGAACACACCGGCGGCGATGCCGCTCGCGATGTGCGCCGGGCGGGGCGGCATCGCGAGCGGGTAGGCGCGCACGAGCAGGTCGGTCGGGCCGACGTCGGGCACGTAGCCCGGGGCGACCTCCCTCCCCGCGCGGGTGACCGACCGACCCCACGGCACGAACCGCAGGGCCGCGACGTCGAGCGGGAGCACGCGCACGCCGTCTCGGGACAGGTAGCGCCGGTCGCACGGCGAGAGGCGGAGGGCCGGCGCCCCCCCGTCGGGCAGCGGTGGTAGGTCCCCCGAGGACCACGCGCGCACCCGCGCCGCGACATCCGCCGACGGCTCCAGCCGGTCGGCGCACCGCCGGGCGAGCAGCACGACCTGGCCGAACGCGGCGAACTCCGGGTCGGGGAAGCGCCAGCACGCCAGGTCCTCGAAGCCGGTCGCGAGCGTGCCGGCGGACGCGGGGAGCGCGCGCTGCGGCACGACGAGGACGAGCGCACCCCCCTCGACGAGCGCGCCGCGCAGCCGCACGAGGAACCGCTCCTCCAGCCGCCCGTGGTCGCGGTCGTCGTCGTACGGGGGGTTCAGGTACAGCACGTCGGCGAACGGCTCGTCCCAGTGAACGCGGAAGGCGTCGCCGTGGACCGCGTGCCAGTCGGACCACGCGACGCCACCCGACCCGCGGCGCGCCGCTAGGGCCGCCGCGCGGCTCGCCTCCAGTTCGACGGCGACGACGCGCGAGTGGTCGTCGAGGTGGTCGGCGAACGCGATCACGGCCTCCCCGTCGCCCGCGCACGGGTCGAAGACGACGGGCCCGTAGCGCGCCGCCGCGTCCACCAGGGCGGCGAGCCGGGGCACGAGCGCGGGGGGCGTCGGGTAGTAGCCGGCGACGAGGCGGGAGCCGAGGCGAGCCATCGGGGATGGACTTAGGCGGCCCCGCCCGTCGCCGCGAAGTAGCGCGCCACCTCCGCGGCGAGCACGTCGCGCAGCGCGTCCGGGGCGATCCGCACGGCCACGCCCGGGACGAACCCGACGGCCTCGACGTCCGTCTCGGCGTACGCGCCGCGGTAGCGGTTGGTCTGCGACCGGAGCGCGTGCCCGTCCGCCAGCAGGGCGGCGAGCAGTTGCACATGAAATCGGAGGTCGGGCAGCAGGGGCAGGCGGGAGCGCCGGTCGAGCATCGCCGCCGCCAGCGCGGCGGTCGCTGCGAGCTCCGGCGTGACGACGAGCGGGGCGCCCTTGCCCCGGCCGTACCCGTCGTCCGTGGTGTCGAGGAGCCGGAGCTTCTTGGCGTGGCGCTGGAGCGGCGCGAGGTCGACCGGGTGGACGTCGACCCACGCGCGCGTGGGCAGCGCGATGAACGCGACGGGCGCGTCGGCCGCGACGAACCCGACGTCCAGGCGGAACAGGTCGGGGAGCACGAACGTGGCGGCCTCGCCGTCGACGCCGCGCTGTCGGAGCACGTCGTAGGGGGCGCTCTTGAGCAGCTCGAAGTCCCGGTCCTTCCGGTCGCCGATACTCGCCCGGCGCCCGTCGCGCAGGTTGGCGAACAGGGGGGCCGCCTCGCCCGGGCCGCTGGCGACGACGGCGAGCGCGGGGCGCAGGGCGTCGCCGACGTCGCTACCGTCCCACCAGCCGCGCGCCTCGACGGAGGCGAGGAGCACGCCGCGGAAGGTGCGCCCCTTACCCTCCGCCTTGGGGACGATCGTCAGGGTGCGCATGGTGGGGGACTTAGGCGGCGTCGGCGCGGCGGTCGAGTGTGGCAGCTTCGTCGATGGCCTTGAAGCCGCGCGCGAAGCCGGCCTGGATGCGGTCGCGGAAGTTGCGGTCACGCTTGTAGCTGTGATGGCTGGGAGCTTGGAGTGGTTGCCCGAGTGGTATGCAGGCGGCGCGCGCGCTGGCGGCGTTGACGGTGCTCTCGCCCGTGGCTCGCAGCGATGCGGCGCGGGCTTGGAGGCGGGCGATTCTTGAGGCGCGGCGTTCGGCGTAGGGGCGCATGGGGGGCCTCCTACTCGACGACGTTGACGCCGAGCCTCGCGGCCGCGCGGCGGGCTCGGGCCAGCGCCTCGCGTTCGGTGCGCGCCGTGACGACCCACGTCTCCGTCGAGTCGTCCGCGTCGCCCGTAGAGCGGATCGTGGCAGGGAGCGGGCCGTCGATCTCGTTGCAGTAGTCCTCCCAGTCGTTGGCGCGCGAGCGGGGCGAATCGACCTGGATGCGGAATCGGCTGGTCATGGTCTGTCTCCTCACGCCCCCAAGCCCCGGCCCTTTCGGGTGCGGGGCGGGGCGTACCAGGGCGGGCTGCTACATGGTCGTCTCTCCTTCGTGGGTCTGGTCAGATCCTGATCGTGAGCAGCGCGTCGAGCAGGCGGCCATCGGTGTCGCGGATGACGCGCCAGACGCGCCACCCTTGCTCGATGCGCGCCGCGAGGACGGTCTCAGCGTAGCCTCGGTCGCACCTGGCCACGAGCTCGTCGTTGACGAGCACGACGAAACCGGTTTCGTCGCTCGCGATCGTCGTGGTCATCATGGCGGGGGCGGTGTTCGTCGTCTTCATGAGGTACACTGTATCCACCTAGAGACTGACGCGCAAGCCCAAATCGACAGGGGCACGTCGTTTTTTCTACCCCCGCGCTTTCCCTTGCCTTTTCGCATACTTAGGCGCCTCGGTCCCCCTCGCCCCGTGGCGCTCGGGCCACCGGCGCACGACCTCCGCGCGCAGGTCGAGCCGCTCTACAAGGCGGTAGAGGGCCATCCGGGAGACCCCCAAAACGGCGGCGGCACCTACGACGCTGCCATCCTGGCCGGCGAGTGCTGCTAGGACGCGCGTGCGTGTGGCGTCGGGGTCGAGGATCGCGAGCATGGTGAGGCGCGAGGCGGCAGGCATGCGCCCACTGTAGCGACGTGGGGACGCGCACGCAAGGGGGCTAGCCCCCGCCCACGCGCCGCACGCGCGCACGCGGGAGGGGCGCCGCCCCGCTGGGGACAGCCCACGTGCGTGCCGGCGTCGCAACGCAGCCACCCGCGCCGGACCATCGACGCGAGCACGACCGGCGACGCAGCGCGGAGTGGATCGCAGGGCAGGACGCCGCCCGTCTCGATCGCGTGCACGATGACGGCCCGCTGGGCAGGCGTCGGTTGCACGACGCGCTCGGTCACGGTGCCCGGCCGCGCGATCTCAAGCCCGCGGGCGTAGAGCACGGTCACGATCTGGGCCGCGTACCAGCGGTTCGTCGCGAGCGTCTCGGCGTCCAGATCGTCGAAGCCCCAGCGTCCGCGCTCCTCCTCGTTGAGGACGTCGGCGAGGACGTCGGCGGCTTCGTCGCGGGTCACTCGGCCCCCTTCCCGCCCGCCGGCGCGGGCGCCGTGTAGCCGTCGAGCGCGGCCAGCGCGGCGTCAAGCCTGTCGTGTACGCGGCACCAGGCGCACGTGGTGCCCATATCGATGCTGTACGCGTCGCACGTGCACTTGCCTCCCGCGGGGCGCACCGCCGCCGCCGCCGCCACCTCGCGCAACCGCGCCACCTCCTCGGCCGCCGTGTCCAGCTCGTAGACGTACCCGAACCCGTCGTCGTCCACCCACATGCGACCCTCCGCGCGGGCGGCTTCGATCTGCTCGACCGACAGGCGGCACGTGCTGACCACGTGGCCGTCGTAGGTGGCCACGCGCGTAAGTAGGCCCCAGATCGCGCGGTAGCGGACCTCGTGCCGCTCCACTTCGCCGCGCAGCCGCTCGCACTCGGCGACGGCAGCGGCGTGCTGCTCGCCCAGCGCGCGGCCGGCGTGGCCCGAGATGGCGGCGTTCATGTCCTCGTCGAGGCTGCACCCGACACACCGCGAACGGTAGTCCTCGGGGCAGTCGTCGCGGTGGTGGTCCGCGCTCGGTCCATGATGGTGGACGTACCGCTC
>ERZ1292625.1894-Hain-H41-01um-R1-1894-length-21659-cov-4_pt1 | contig 21659 bp, 5 predicted proteins | sample MGYA00564400_ERZ1292625 | MGnify/ENA primary metagenome ERZ1292625 (study PRJEB36523, sample SAMEA6512639) | groundwater metagenome | collected 2019-01-08 | study: AquaDiva: Metagenomics assemblies of 32 groundwater samples
CATATACTGAATATGTAGATATATGCTCAATATTCTATCAGATGATGTCTAAAGCACTTATAGACGATGCCATAAGATTTAAACTTCCATTTAGTTTGGGAGATGTGTTTGTTCAGAAACGTAAGATCAAGTGCAATAACAAAATGCCCATAGATTGGGTATTAACTGTTCAAGAAGGCAAACGTATATATAATTTTAATGAACATAGTGGTGGGTATGGTTATAAATTCTTTTGGACTAAACCCTATCGTATAACAAATAAGTTTACATACAGACTTGTATTTACTAGGCAAAATAAAAGATATTTAGCCAAAGCAATTAAAAAAAACAAAAAAGATTACTTAGAAAATAGTTACTATTATGGCAAATAAAGAATCTAAAATAAACGATAAAGTTTTTGAACAGAAAAAAGCAGAGACTTGGTCTCAATCAACCAAAAAAGGGGATTGGACTGAAACAATAGAGGTTGAAAGATTGGCTAATACTGGATATTTAGTTATATTAAGTAAACATGGGACGGATGAAAAAGGTAATTATAAATCACATTCAAAAAAAATATATTCAGAAACTAACCCGTTAGATTTAGATGAATCAGATAGTCCTATTATGAAACTTAGTAAAATGTTAATTAGAGATGATGCATAATAATAAATAACATGGTATATAATATTGTGTCAGTTAAGCGTGTTATCGCTAAGGTATTTACAGATCTGCAATTAAATGAAGGAGATCATCGTGTATCAGATATGATTGAATATGCAGGAGAGAGTTTAGAAAAGATAGGAGGGTTTCCTACATTTACAAACAGAGTATGTGGTAAAGACGGTTTGCCGCTACTTACAATTGCTAATTACCAGACTAAACTACCGTGTGACTTTCATAGTCTTATACAGGTTGGTTATTCTGCGTCAACAAGTGGCCCATTCTATTCGATGAGATATGCTACTGGTAGTTTTGATTATGGTGCAACAGATACAGCTGTTACTTCAACAACATATACTGCAGCAGAATCTGATCTGGTAACTTTGGCCATGAGCTTATATTCTTTAACTTATGTAGCAGCATTAGCTAAGATAAACAACGAGCCAGCTATACGTACCTTATTAGAAACATTTATAACACCAACCACATCATCTGCTATTGCAGATAGCACTGCAACTACAACAGATTATACTTATTTAATTAAGCATGGATATATTAAAACTAATATAGAAACTGGTTATTTGATGGTAGCATATCAGGCTATTCCAACAGACAATGAAGGATATCCAATGATACCTGACAATGCAAGCTTTATAGAAGCTGTATATTGGTATATTGTAATGAAGTTATTATACCCTCAATGGGTAACTGGCCAAATAAGAGATGCTGTATATGCTGATGCTAAACGTAGTTGGAACTTCTATTGTAAACAAGCATATGGTAATGTTATGATGCCAAATGGTGCAGAACAGATGGAATCAATTAAAAATACATGGCATAGGTTGGTCGAAGAGTTTAATGAGCATGACTCATTCTTTTCTACTATGGGGCAAGAGCAAGTAATTTATAATGCCAACAATAAATAATTCATGTACAAACAGGCAATTAATACATTTATTAAAGGTATGAACCGTGATATAGACAAAAGTGTCATATCAGAAAATTCATATCTCGATGCTTATAATTTTAGAATTGTTACTAGTGAGGGGGCGTCTAGCGGTGCCTTTGAGAACATTAAAGGTAATAAATTAATATCGGGTGTGTATTTAATTTCGTCTGGTACAGTTATTAGTGGTCATAAATATATAGTTGTTAAAGCTTCTGTTACATATAGTACTGTCTTATATGCTGTAGGCACCACATTTACTGGCACAGCAGATCCTACGTTTGTAGGTGATGGCAAGATATTAGATTTGTCTGCATCAGATATGCTACCAGATGGACAGTTAATTTGTGGAGCAGTTAGAGTTAGGGATTATATTCTATTGTTTACTACTAATAATACTACAACTACTCCAACACATGGTGCTGGTCGTAGCATGGTTCATAAATTAGTATTGAATAAAACCACTGAGTCCGTTACTAGTATTACTAAAATATATGATGATAATTTAAACGCTGGTGTTGGCACAAACACTCTAGACTTTAGTACTGCCAATAAAATTAAAGCTCTGTCTAAATATGAGACTACCGATATACAGAAAGTATATTGGACAGATGGTTTTAATAATTTACGTTACTTAAACGTTGCTGTTAATTTAACGATTACTGGCGCGGCCTATAGTGCAAATGATTACATGGCTACAGCTATGTTTGAGTTTTTGCCAGTATTTACCCCTAGCAAACCAACATTAACAGATATAGTTGCTGGCAATTTAATGGGTGGTATGGTACAGTATTCATATCAACTCTATCGTTTGAATGGCGCAGAGACTGCTTTCTCTCCTGTTAGTGACATGATACATATTGTTGTTGATGGAGATTTTAATCTTAATACTATTTTATATCAGGGCGATGCAGAAAGTATGCAAACTGGTAAAGGTTGTAAATTAAGTATTGTCAATGCTGATAGTGGTTATGATAGGTTAAGATTAGTTAGGTTACATTATTCAACCTTAAACTCTATTCCAGTAATATCAATTGTTGGTGAAATAGAGATTAGCACGTCTCCAGCTACTATAAGTATTATAGACATTGGTGATACGCTAGGTACGTTAACACTAGATGAATTTAACATATACTCTACAGAGTTATTTAAATGTGAGGATATTGCAATTAAAGATAATCGTTTATTTGCAGCAAACATTGAAACATCAGACTTTAAGTCAGACTCTACTGTATTGGCATGGGATGCTAGGGCAGTTAGGTTTAAAAGTGTTTCAACTGCTACAGTATATGATGGTGTAACACCAACAGTATTAGCAGCAAATTTCTCTGATTGGGTTGCTAATTATACCCCAACACATGATGGAATAAATAAATTTAATGATCCTACTCATGATGGTGATGCTGCATATCAGTGGATGTACCAGGCAAATGGTACAACTATTGGTGCTGAAGGACTTAACGTTAAAATAGATTTTGAAACAGAGGCTGTTTGTATAGACGTATCAAATGATAACACTACATTCCGTACATCTGCTCCTACCAGTGCAATAGATAAATCATACAAGAGTTATGCTAGTCCATGGAAGGATGGTAAGTTAAGCTGGCAAAGGGATGAAGTATATAGGCTGGTTGTAGTGTGGGGTAATGATAGAGGTCAGGTTGCAGATCCTAAATGGATTATAGACTTGAAGATGCCAAGTTTGCACGATGCAGATTTTACTAATAGTTCTTCACAAACTGTTAAACCCAGTGTTCTTTCACTGGTTGCTTCTACTATTAATAATACATATCGTCTATATCCTCGCATATACTTTAAATCAAAACCAGCAAATGCTACATGGGGTCAGGTATACAGGGTAAAACGTGAACGTGCAGATAGGTCTGTTGTAACTCAAGGGTTTGCAGTTCCATCTAGGTTATATACAGGAGTATATTATCCACAGGAAACCTATCAAGTATTACCTAATAATGGTGAGATATTTAAATTAGTATCTCCAGAAATAAATATAACAAAAAATATATCAAAACAGTCAAATGATTATATTGAATATGTTACAAACTATAGTTCTGGTACTGTAGAGACAGATATAGACTTTGCAGGTTCTACTGATGCTTTTACGTTTGGCCATATAGATAAGATGCTTAGTAATACTAGGGTGCCGTTTGCAGCAGCTACAGTTGTTACAATTGATGATGCCTTTTCTGTACCTCCAGCTATTGATATTACTAATAGTGTTGTTACCATAGACTCTAAGTCTTATAGTAACTACATGAATGATCCAAATACATATTCTAGGGGATGTACTGGTTTAATCATAGCATATTCTCCAGCAACATGGTCTGCAGAAACAGTTAAGAATGTTATAGTTAATTATAGGGCAAATGTTTATGGGTCACAGTATGGTGGTAATACATATGAGGATAAAGCTCTTAACGTGTCTATTCCATGCTCAGATATTATAACACCAGCTGATATTGCTGCTAACTGGGTAGACATACCTTATGGTGATACTTTTATAAATTACTTTGATGTAAGTACTTTATTGGCAGATTTAATTAAAGAGAAGTATCAGGATACATGGCATGAGTCTGTATATGTTCCTTTGGAAAGTTCTATCAATTGTGATTTACGTCATGATATAGAAGCTACACATTTTTATCCAATACCAACATCGTATCCTGGTTACAATCCATTTTTAGTGCAGGAGTATGCTGGTGAGCATACCATAGAGATTCATGGTAGTGATCATACCTTTAATCAGACTAAAGATCTATATTTGTATAATACAGTATATTCACAACAAACGAGTGCACAGTATGCATTGTCTGAAATGCTGGACACACCTAATGAAACAATGTTTGATTGTTTAATCAAAGCTTCAAATGTTAAAATTTCTGGTGAGTTATCTGACTCTTGGACTAAATTTAATATTAATGAGGAAATAGAGGTTAATTCAAATTATGGTGAAATACGTGCTTTATTAGCATTTAATGATAAGTTATTGTTTTGGCAGGAAGACGCTTTTGGTGTATTGTCAGTCAATGTACGATCATTAATACAAGATAGTTCTAGTGCTCAATTGGCATTAGGCAGTGGTGGCATATTAGACAGATATGACTATTTATCTTCTGCTATAGGTATATTAAATAAATTCACAATTGTAACTAGTGACAGAGCAATATATTGGTTTTATGATAAGGACTACTCTATATATAGGTTTGATAATCAGTTGGAAAATTTGTCTAAAGTAAAAGCTGTGTGGTCATGGTTTAAAAACAATTACTCAACAAGTTACTCTGTGCATGGTGTGTATGACAGATTACACGATGAGGTGTTGTACACCCTGTATAAGACAAGTGATCAGACAGGCTATACATTAGCTTTTAATGAGCAATCAGATCAGTTTATAGCATTTTATAATTTCATCCCTTATATGTATATAGACTATAAGGATGGATATTTAAGTACTAAAAAGTATTTAACTAGTACGTACAGTTTAATGTTTATGCATAACAGTTCGATTAATCCACGTTGTAGGTTTAATTCGTTACTTCCATACACAGATACTGATACTGCAAATACATACGCATCTACTATTAAAGTAATGTATAATGCAGATTATCCTGTGACCAAAGTGTTTGATAACATATTCTATGTATCTAATGCGTTTGCAGCGTCAACGGATATAGAACAGTATGGTACTACATTTGCTCAGGTCAGGTGTTATGACGATTTTCAGAACAGTGGTTGGATTACATTAACATATCCAACAAATGTGATGCGTAGGGAACGTGGTTGGACATTAGCTGTGCCTAGAAATATGGTACATCATAATTATACAACTTCTCCTGATATTTTTACCGACGTTTCTGAAACTAAAACGTGGGAAGAACGTATAAGAGATAAGTACATGGTGTTAGATTTATCATTTAGTAATACGACACAAACAAGGTTTGTAGTTCCTTTTATTGGTGTTCGTTATCGTGTAAGTTATAGATAGTTAAAATGGGAAAATTAAAAATTAATAAAGGAGACTCTAATAGGTTTCGTGCATATGCTGCATCTCGCGGAATGAGTGTAGATCAAATGTCTAATAAAATTCTTAGAAATAGAGAACGATATTCTCCTGTACTTATAAAGAGAGCTATGATGGCTAGAAAAATGGCAAACTATAGTGATGGTGGTCAATTTATTCTTGGATCAGTTGATACTAAAAGAGTACGTAAGCCTCTTACAGTTAGTGATGTGCCAAGTTACAAAGGTGGTGGTATACACATTAACCCTAAAAATAAAGGTAAATTTAATGCCTTAAAAAAACGTACTGGTAAATCAACAGAAGAACTTACACATAGTAAAAATCCTTTAACTCGTAAACGTGCTATATTTGCACAAAATAGTAAAAAATGGAAACATGCTGATGGTGGTGAAATATTACCAGAGTATAGTTTAGGCGGTAATATATTTAAAACCGTTGGTGGTGCTGCAATGGTTGCCTTAGGAGCTGGTGTTACTGGTTTAACTGGTGGTCTAGCTAGTCCTCTCGGTGTTGCTATGGCTAGTAGTGGTGTGGGCATGATGGGTTCTGGTATATCAGGATTTGGTGATGAAGCTGCAGCTAAACGACAAGCTAAAGATCAGGAATTATTAAACGCTCAGGGAGTTGCTCAGTCTGGTCAGGCCGATGCAGTTAATCCATATCAGTCAACGTTTAGGACTGGTGGTAAATTCAAAGGTAAACTATATGGTAATAAGACAGGTGCTGGTAATGCATTGGTTATGGATGGTGAGATACTTATTAAACCAAGTGGTACAGTCGAGAAGGCTAGCAACCCTGGTGCTCCAATAGCAGATAATATAGCTGCTGACTTAGCAGATAATACTAAAATAATTAGTCGTAGGAATTCTGCCCAATTATTAAAAGATGTTGATAAATTAAATAAAGCTGAAAAATTGAAAGCAGGCGGTGTTACTAGTTTAACTAAAAATAGTTTAGATAAGAATATTAATAAGTATTATGCTAGATTGTTTGATGTATATAATAAACAGGAAGCCAAGAAAATGGCTAAAGGTGGTCAGTATAAATTTCAAGGTGGTGGTCCATACGGTTCATCTAGGTATGTTGCTCCGGATTATACAGATTTGGGTTTACCATACGACGAAAAAACATTTAATAATGCATACGGATCATTGGTTGAACCATCAACAACTGGACCTATGGGTGGTATTTTTTATACCAAGGCTGAAGATAATCCACATCTAGAAGGATTTACACCACGTCCAGCTGGTACAGGCGGTACTGATTGGGGTGGCATTGCTACACTAGCAGGTGAATTAGCACCTACTATATATAATCTTGGTCAAGGTTTATTTGGTAAAAGGGAAATGCTAAACGCTAGGGATTATCGTAATCCAGAGTATGATCAAATTAAGAGTTTAATGGCTGATCGTAGGTATAATATAGATCCAGACCTTGCTGCTAATGAAGCAACATTTGCTACTAATGCTGCTAATATACGTAACCTTGGTGGTTCACGTGGTCGTGTTAGTTCTAATCTTATAGGTGCACAGAATGTTAAACAGTTTGGGGACATGTCTGCATATGCTCAACAAAAGAATATGAACAACCAATATATGGGCGAACAAGCTCAAATGATGTATCCGTTAGGTAGGGATGTATCTATGACTAAGTATAGTGTAGATGAAGGTAATCTCATGACTAAAGCAGCTGGTAGAAATATGATAGGTTCAGGTGCCACAGGTATACAAAACTATTTATTACAGAAACGTTATATGAAAAATCAAATGGCTCAAAGTAAATTACTTGCTAGTGCGATTCAAGGTTATGGTTCTGGACGTGCTAATGAATGGGTTTCTGAATTAGCTCCATGGTTGAAACAATATGCTAGATAATAAAATATTATGGGAATAAATAAATATGACTCACCGAGTCAAGACAGATATATTAGTACATACGTTCCTTTGCCATATGAACAGATTATGGCTACTGTTGCTTCTCGTCAGGCGCAATCTGATAGGATACAAGAAGCAATGAATAAAACATTTGAAGATACTAAAAATTTAACATATATACCAGGTTCACCAGATGAGACTTATATACGTGATTATGTAGGTAAAGTTAGTAATTTAGTTCAAGAAAATTTAACTGCTGATTTTAGTAACCCAATTGCTGTACAACAAATGCGTTCTAAGTTTAATACAATGACTAATAGACAAGATATACAAAATATTCAAACTAGTCATGATACTTGGGCAACTAATCAGAAATATAAGGCTCAATTGAAAGCACAAGGTTTATATGATCCTGCCTTAGATGAAGATCCTGCTTCTCAGTGGGACACTGTAACTGGTGGTAAAACATATGATTATATTACATCACCATTTAAAAATCCTCGTCCAACGGCAGAAACATATTTTAATAATATTAAACCTACTAGTTTATCACAAGAGGGCAATTTTTATGTACAGGGCGTAACTTCAGGTAAAATTAACGAAGTGTCTGAAGCTAAATGGAACGAATTTGCTAATACTTCTGAAGGTAGTTTATACGTTAAAAAAATTGCTAAAGAGCAAGGATTGGATTATACAGATCCTACTGTTAGAAAACAAATTGCTACTGAATATCTTAAAGGCGTAGGTAAGGAATTTACATATATAGATAAATCTCCTTTACCAGAATATATGTCATCTGGTGCTAATCAACCAACTACATATACTCCGTATAAGATGCCAACAGTAACTACTCCAGCAGAGGGAGTTTTAGGTAATAAAAAATATACTGCTAAAAATGTTTATAAAGGGGCTGAACAAGTCGCAACAGAAATATCTACACAAGAACAAAAAATACAGGATATGACCAATGCTGGTGCAGATGAAAATGTATTGAATCAAAAAAAATTAGATTTACAATCTCTTAAAGAAAAACATAGTTTATTACAAGGTACTATTGATTCAGCTACTTCTATTGTTGAAGAACGTTATAAATCTTCATACGATTCAGCAGTACAAAAATATATTGACATTGCTGAAAAGAAAGGAATTTCTGCAGATGAAGCAACCAAACAATACAACGCTTATAGTTCTATTAAAGAATTAGATAATGCTTTGAAATGGAATATATCTACTCCTGGTATTGTTACTGGTATGGAACCATTAGAATTTCCAATGGAACCTCTTTTAGTTATAGGTAGTGCTTTTGCAAATATTTTAAAGGCTCCTGCCGCATTTGCTAAAGAAATAGCAACAATGGCTACAGATCCTGTGTTTAAAAATAATATGAAAGAGGAATTTGATAGAGTTAAATCTGGTGATCAGTCTGTAGGAGAAGCTATAAAAAATACTTTTAAAGAAAATAAACAATATTACAATGATTTTGTAGCTCCTTATTTGGTTGATAAGGACATGGAATATTTAAACATTGGTAAAGATGAGGTTAGTAAAAAATTACGTAAAAATGTAATAGATATTTATAAAAATGTTAATACTCTGGATAGAAGTAAGCAGGCAGAGATAGATAAAATTATAGAAGATGGTGGAATAAAATCTAAAAGTGGAGTTGCTATATTACCTATACCTAGTGGTGTTGATGAATATGGTCAAATGTACGCTATCGGATTGAATAACCGTAAAGTATCGGATCAAGTTATGATGGATGTTTCTACTTTAACCAAACGAATTAAAGATAATCCAGAATCATTTGCATTACTTCAGGAATCAGCTGCCAATCCCAAAGATACTAAGAATAAAAATAAAGAAATAATAGATTTGCAAGAATCTGTTAGAACTGCTGATTATATTTTACCTACTCATTATTTACCCCAAAGAAATGATGATGGTACATATGATGTTAGTTTCACAACTTATCATAAACCAGGAGGCAAAGGCAATCCTATAGCAAGTAGGGTTATCAAAGTTAGACTTAATCAAAGAGATCAACGCGCTATAGAAACAGTTTCAAGTTTAATTAATGAAGCAGGATATCCAATTTCTGCAGCCAGGGTAGCTAATCCAGACATCGAAAGAAACATTAAAGCAAACGCTAGTGCTACTGAAATTAAAATGGAACCATTTCCTTCTTTAGGTCAATATACTGTTAAAAAAGTAGAGGGTGGATGGCAGATTTTTTATCCAGATGGTAAACCAATATTGGAAGATAATGTAAATAACAAAGAAGTTGGTGTTATATCAAATATTGAAGATGTTATAAATTATATGTATAAAGTTAGAGTAACTGTGTTTAATAAAATGCAAAATCAACAGTAGAATGGCTAATGGTGTACCATTTACAGATCCTTTATTAGAAAAAATGACAGCGCCTATTGATCCCAAGACGGCGCTTAATTATTCTGATATAAGCTTTAGAGAGTCTGAGACTTCTCCAGAGTATAGTACTATTGATCCTTTAAAATATAATAAGTATGTTGGTGGTGCTACTTATACTTCATTGGGAGAACCATATTTAAATAAGGCCAGAGCTCAGGCTCAATCTGGTTTTGAACAGTTTGGCGCTATGGCTAATCAAGCACTTGTAGGTCAAGTTCTTGGTGGTGCAATGGAGGGTATTGGTTACCTGGTAGACCTTGATCAATGGGCCAAAGGTTTAGGTGGTACCGAGCAGGAGTTTGGTAATTGGTTTTCGAGAGCAGGTGTGGATCTTCAAACTTGGACAGAAAAAGCAACTGAAATATATCGTGATCCAGATGCTCCTAAATTTAATCCCAGTTCATGGGCATGGTGGATGCAGAATTTTAAATCTGTAGCATCTACTTTATCATTAATGTTACCGGCTGTTGGTGCAGTTAAAGGTATTGAATCTATTGGTAAAATAATGGGTATGTTTGATGAGGCTGCAACTATGTCAAAGTTGGTTGCTGGAGGTATGAATGCTGCTAAAGCTGCTCAGAGAATAGGTAGATTACAATGGGCTGGTCGGGGTATATCTCAAGCTGTATTTTCAAGACATATGGAAGATATGCAAGGAGCCAGAGGAGTGTGGGAGACAACATATCAAGATGAAATAAATAAAGGTAAGTCTAGAACAGATGCTACTGAATTAGCTAGTAAAGCTGCTGCTAATACTTACAAGTTGTATTCTGCCATGTTATTACAAGATATACCTCAGTACTTGACATTAAATAGGGTATTTGGCAAAGGAGTGTCTAAATTAGTAGATCAAAGTGTTGGTGCAGCTACTATTATGGGTAGGAAATTATTACCTATAATTGGTAGTAAAGCTGCTGCCATAACATGGGATATGTTAGGTGAAGGTTTCGAAGAAGGTTATCAATTTATTGCTAATCAAGAATCTCAATATTTGGTTGATAAAATAAATAATCCTACTTTAAAAACTTCATTTGATAAACGCATAAATAAGTATTTGCAGGATGGTGACTTATGGACTAATGCATTTTTTGGTGCAATTGGTGCTGGTGTTATGCAGACTGCTGGTAAAGCAATTAATACTGCTATACAGGGTGGTGATCCACGAGTTAAATTTCTTAAAGACTTTGGTTCATACTTGAGTCAAGCTGGTGAAGCTGTTAACAAGGCTGAAATTATGGGTAGCGAATCTGGCCATAAGGCAGCAGTTAGTAATCTTGAGTCCATACTTTTTACTAAAGGTATGATGCTAAATTCAATGGATGACGTTAAGGAATTAATTAAACGAGCATCTAATCCTACTCAAGAAGACATAGAACGTTTTAAAATTGATCCTAAAAGCCTTGAACAAATAGGTTTAAATAAGGATGAATTATTAGCAGACGCTGATTATTTTCAGCGGCGCTGGACTGATAATGCAACTAAATACGAACCAACTAAGGTTGGTAGTATAACCAATGCAGAATTTATTATTAATAAATTTAATTCATTTAGGCAGCAATATAAAAACAGATTACAAGAGCTAGAACCTAATATTATTAACTTTGACACGTTGTCTATTGAGGCACAAGATATATTTTATCTCAGTGCACAAGTTGCTGCAGAAAATAAGAAACTTGCTTTTCAAGAGAAACGTTTAGCTAGTACTGAACTTGGCAAAAGAGAGAGGGAAGCTATACAGAAGCTAGTAGACTTAACTAAAAAGAAAATAACTGGGTTAGAATCTGAGATAGAAATTATTGAGAAAAGTCGTACTCCAGAAGAAAAGGCTAAAGATGATGCTGTTGATATAGGCGGTCCTCATAATTTGTTAGACATTAAGACAGAAGAGGACGTCAAGAAAATAGATAATCATGTAATAACAGAGTATCGTAAGTTTCAAGAGTCTCTAACTTGGGCAGAGGAAGTTTTAACTTCCACTCAACAAAGATTAAAAGATCTTAAATCAACTAAACCAGTTGAAAAGACAGCGGTTGAAACCAAAGAGGTTGCTGATCAGATCAAAGAGGATAAACAGAATATACCTGAGGCTGACGATATTGTTACGTTTACTAAAGATGGACAGCAACTTATTGGTCTAGTTAACAGTAGAGATGAAAGTAATAATTATAATATAATACCAATCGTTGATGGTAAACCTTTTGGTGAACAAATAACTGTTGATAAGGACGATGTAGTACTTGATAAAAAATCTGACATAGAAGAAGATATTATAGAGGAACCTTTAGACAGTACAGAGTCACCTATTCCATATGATTCTGCACCTGGTAACAAAGTGGCTGTTGATATAGCTTACATGTTTGGTGAAACAGATGGAGCTGGTAGGTATATTGGTGTACCTAAAGTAAACAATGAGGAGTTACATAAGTTTCTTGTTGATACTAAAACCACGCTGGATAATGTCGAAGCTGAGTTTTATATTGATAGCGAATCTGACTATGCTAAGAAATGGTTAGTTGTTAATAAGGTAGATATTACAAAACTTACAGTTGAAGGACTTACTGCTGATGTTATAGACAATATTCCTATTGCTATACGGTTAGTAAAAAATGGCAAGATTTTATATACTGGGGGCATGTATTACCATGTAGCATCTTTTAATAAGTCGGCTGATATAACTAATATTAGACGTGCTCGTAGATTCATACTTGAAAACACAATAAAGGGTAATAGGGTATACTCTGATAATTTGCAGAAATCGTTTGGTCATTTTAATAACACTCCTGGAAATAGGGGCAATGTTATAAAAAGACATGGGCTTACTTTGTCTACTGCTAGTCTTGCTGTGTCTAGAAAGAACACTAAAGTGTATGTATCAAGTGCTAATGCCGTACCCAATTTATCATCTAGTAGACCTGGATCTGTGTTTGCTCCTACGTCAAAGACACCAGATGGTCGTGAAGTATGGGCTAAAGTTGACCCAACCAAACTAACTACTGAGCATGCTGAAATATTATGGGATGCTTTAGTTACTCGTTACTCCAAAGGCCTTGGTGGATATATGGCCAAGTTCCCAGATGAAAGAGTTACTGGGCTTACTGTAGGTGAGGTAATCAACATGCTTGTACTATTTGGTGAGAAGAAAACTAATATTGATCATCCTGACTTCAGAGGTGAAAGGGATGAGCACTTACGAGATAAGACTCTATATGTGCACAGTGGAAGCGAGTTAACCTTTGGTGCTAAGACCATCAATTTGTTTGAAGACAACATGGCCATTGAACAACATAATAAGGCAGATTTTATAGACTGGGTTACTAAAAATAAGAACTATAGTGTACCGGTAGCTTTCAAAACAATAGGTATAGAATTAAATGGTACATTTAATCGTACGTTCGATTTAGGTTCATGGAAAAATAGACCAGATGAAAATGGTGCATTTATGACATATGCTCAAATACTTATGTCATCTCCTGTAGATGGTAAATCTAAATATGCAGTTGAGTCTGATCTTCAAGAGTATGAAAAAACTGGTTCTGTTGTAGTTAGACCTCACTTATATTTAGGGGATAGTATTGCAGATATTAAAATTGCTAAAGCTGCAAATGAAATAGCGGCTGATAGCATAATTCCTAAAGTTGAGAATACTCCAAAGGTAGAGGAGACTAAAAAACTTATTACTAAATTAAGCAATAATGGTGGAGTAATAAACTCCGCATATGATATAATTAATTTACCTGTTGGTGCTATAATATATTTTGAACGTAAAGAGATTGAAGGTGGTGTAGAACAAGTTATAGTTGCTAGAATAAAACGTAGCGAACGATTTGGTAAGGAATTAGACTTATCTGAGTATCGTTATAGGGGGATCAGAAATGAGTTTGATAATCTTGTTATAGAAGATAAAGATAATATAATGTTTGTAGACAGTTTTGTTACTTATCTTAAAACAGGTTTACCTGCTATTCCGCAAGTAGACTTATCAAACATTGTTGAGAACAAAGTTCCTGATGAAGTAACTAAACTAACAGAAACTAAACCCACAGAAGGTATTAATACTGGAGATACGCTGCAAGACTTAGAGAATATAATCAATGCTCCTCTCATGGAGGCATGGCCATATTCTCCTAAAAGCATTGTTGATCTACAGAAAGAAATTAAATGGTTGCATGATAAATTTGGCAAACAAAGGGTAAAAGAAACTGACACCCTTATAGATATAATGTCTATTGGTCGTAAGGCCTTTGGTGTATTTACAGCAGATTGTATTTATATATTTACTGGTGCTCCAGAAGGAGTATTATATCATGAGGCATTCCATAGAGTACTTCTAGGTTATCTGTCTTGGACAGATAGGAAAGCCATTTATGCTGCTGCTCGTAAAGAGTATGGCATGCCGAACGCATCCAATATAGATTTAAGTGAGAAATTGGCAGAATCATTTAGGCATTATAAATTGTCTGGTGCTAAACCTAAAAGTCGTACATTGTGGCAGAAATTTACTGATTTACTATCTTTTATATACACTTACTTTACTGGTAATACTAGGCTTAATTCGTTTGAAATAGACAGACTGTTTGATTCAATAGAACGTGGACAGTTTAGGTACAGTAAAATAGATGTTGCAAATGCTAAGCGTTTAGCTGGTATACAAACACCTATGGCTGTAGAGATACATCGTACTGTTGTACCTGGTATAAACAATTCATATGATTTAGACAAGGTAGTTAAATATCTTAGTGCAATACTTATTCAGACTAATGACATAGATAATCTTAATAAAATAAAAAATATTAAGATGAAAAAAATGTTTGATTATATAGATAGTGAGGATGTCAATAAGCCTGGTTTGATACAGCGTTTACGTTCACTTATTGCTAATGGTCAGAAACAACTTGAACTAGAGAAAGATAAGACTAAAATTGAAGATGCTAAAAAACGTTTAAAGATATCGGAAAATTTACTTAATATACTTACTATAGTTACATCTAAGGAATATAAACACTTATTTGAGGATAAGGTTGGAGACACACTTACTAAATTAAATGTTAAAACTATTGCCGAAATTGATGAAAATACTGGTCAAAAAATATGGGATAAAGCATCATACGAAGTAAATAGTAAAGACAATATATTAGCTAGTATAAAATTTGTTATAGCTACACTTCAAAATAGTCCTGTATTAGATATTGATATGGGAATATCTGAATTTGTAGATTTCAATAGAATGTGGAATTCTATTATGCATAATTTGTGGGATATTAATGATTCTCATGAGATGATGGATCGTCTTGTATTACTCACAGATCAATATCCATATCAGAAGTTGGTGGAGAAGTTAAATGCAGATAAGTCTGGTAGACTTAAAGAACAACTTAGACAATCGGTTCAGAGACATAGACATGACTTTATAAATGTTTTAACTAATTTAAATAAGAAGGAAGGTCTATCTATAAAGTTAACTTCTGCTGATGTTAGTAGCGCATCTAAACGTAAAATACTAGATTGGAATTTATTTTTTGTTAGTTCTGGTATAGTTGCTGAAAGTTCTATGGCTGGTATTAAAGTTAATGAAAAGTTTGCAAATGAAATATGGAGTGCGTATTTTGAATTGTCAGATAGGATAGATAAAGAATATTCTAGGACTAAGTCTTTTGCCAAGTTTGACTCGATTGTTGTGGAATTTACAACCTTGCTAAATAGAATTGGTATAGATGTAGATAAGTTATCTGTAGAGGAATTAGTCAATAAAAGGGTTGGTGAAACTAAAGACGATAAATTAAGGCAAGTAATAAGTACAGACTTTAATTGGATGTTTCGTAAAGTTCAAGATGCTCAGCATCAAGATACTTTTAATATGTTTTTTAAAGAGGCTGCCATTAATAGATTGGCAGAGGCTCACGTTAAAACACACCCTGAAGAAATAAGCGATTCTGTCCTTGGTGCTGGAGGAAATTTGCATTATGTGTACTCACAGAACAGTTATGTGACAGATAGGGTACGTAAATTTAAAAATGATAGATCATACTTAGAGGAGCATTCTAGAAAATTATACAGTGATGGTTCATATTATATGGATCAATTACTTGCTGACGGTGATATATTAGAAGCATTGAATGTTAAAACATTCAGCATGTTTGGTCGTGGTGAAGGGCTTGATTATTTGGACATGAATCCTGTTGAGGATTATGTTATGAAATTAACCATACTTCGTAATGGTTTGATTACATTTCCAACAATGGCAGATCGTCAAACTTACTATTTATTAAGTGGTGTAAAACCATACGAATTTAATTATGGCGTAGATGCTGGTGGCACTTTAGTTCTACCAGAATCTGTTATAGACATATTTGTTGGTTATGCTAGATCTGAAAAGAAAAGAATAGAAAGAGCTACAGAGGTAATACAGTCATACAATGCTGCCAAAGAAACTGGTAATACTGAATTAATTAGTCAATTAGAAAACCAATTAATTGAGGGATACCATTATTTATTAAGGGGAAAAGAGAAGGATACTAGTAAAGCATCTGCCTTAAAGTACCAGCATTTCCAATCTTTAAACGATAAAGTTAAAGACACAACTTTTGATTTTGATCGAGATATACGTTCTTTAATAAGTGAGACGCTTACAAATAATGTTAATGCAGAACTTGACTATGTTGTTAATTTAGGTATTTTAGGGGTTAGTTCATATAATGCTAACGTATCATACTACAATAGGTTGCTAGACACAGCAAGTGTGGTAGCAGAGGTAGAAAAATATGGCAATCAAGATAAAGCATTACGTAATATAATAGCATCTAATTTTGTGAATAGCACCATAGCGGCTATTGAAATAGAGAAGATGTTTTCAGGCGATCCTGCCTTCTATAAAGTTGGTAAGGATACTAAACGGGTGCACGAAGATAGGGTCAAGAGACTATCCGCTATGACCTCTACAGGGGATAATTTTGCAGAGAATGTAGTTGAGGATAATTTGACAGACAGTACTTACAATGTTGTTACTGTAGAAACTCAAAAATTTCCTTCTACTATATATGATAGTATGTTCAAATGGAACAGAGATGTGCTTATGAACAGACTTGAAAAAGAATATGAAAGGGAGGGTATAAAGAAAACCCATGAAGAGTTATTAAAAGAGGCAAATGCTGAGGCTACAGATAAGTTAAATAGATATAATGCGATTGATCCAACAGATGGACAGATATGGATATCTCCAGATATATATAAATCATTGTCTATTCGTTTGGGTGAATGGTCTCCTGAAAAAGAAGTTGCTTTTGATTTGTTACAATCTGATCGTGAGCTTACATTAGATGAGGAACAAAAGACATTAGATGTTACTTTCCAACCACTTAAACTTGTATACTTTGATTTAATATACGTTGGAGATTTAGCAGTACCAACATATGATAAAGCATCTTTTGCTACTATATTTAGGACTATGATTCGTGGAAAATATGGTAATAGACAGATAGTTGATATGTTGGACCGTATGGAATTGAAGGGTAAGTATCAATCACCAAATTTACAGAAGGTTGATATGTTTAAAATGGATACTGCTGTAAAGGTTGGCACAAGAAAAAAAGTCCAGTTACTTGATGATAAGTTTGAACAATTTAATGACTTGTCAAATATTCCTATACATAAACAGTCATACCTAGGATTACGTAGGCAGTTAACTACTGATACTCATGATGTAGATCGTGTAAAAACAGGTACACAGTTTCTGAAAATTATATTATCAAATCTTAACTTAACCGATGCTGTATATACTTTAAATGGTAAGGATGTTAATGGTAAAGAAATAGCTAATATTGTATTTGATTGCTTACGCGCTTTAAGTAATAAGGGTCGTGAAGAGTTAGAAAAACGTTTAGGTTATGCTAACGGTAAAGTAGATAAAACTAAACTTGTACAAATACTAGTCGAAGATGCTAAGAAATCAAATGCATCAGATAATCTTATAGATGCTTTAAGTACTATAGGGGACGAATTATATTTGGAATTAGACGCTCTTACTGATCATAAATGGATACAAAATAGGATTGTCTCTTTAATAAGTAGAAACACTATTGATATTAATTTACCAGGTAATCAATTAATACAGTTCTCTAACTTTGGTATACGTAGTGTTAATGTTAATTATAAGGAAGATATCCATGCTAAAAATAGTCATGTAGAATGGATTAATAATGCTACAGATGATCTCAAATGGATGTCGTTGGATAATCATAAGGTTAATCCAATGGAATGTATTGTGTCAATAAACTTATTTAAACACATAATACCTAATTATAGTAATCTTACATTTAAAGAAAAGATTGCATTCTTGTCTGACAACCCAGAATTAATGGGTTATCGTATACCAACACAGGGGCAGGATTCAATGATGATGCTAAAGGTTGTTGGAGTATATCCAGAGACTATAGGTGATACTATAACTTTACCATCAGAATTTACTGTCTTAACTGATTCAGACTTTGACATTGATAAACTATATGTTACAAGGTATAATTATATAACGATTGGTAAAAAATTAGAAAAGGTAAAATTTATTGATGGGGATACAAACGACGACAACGTACTTAAATCTATATACAAATCTAGATTTGGTAATGTTAAGCGTAAATGGAATTGGGTAAGTAAAATATCTTTGGATGATGAGTTAACATCTGATGCTATAGATGCTCTAATCCAAATAGCAGATATGACAGATAATAAATCTGTAGATACTGCTGTATATAATATAATAGGTCGTGGTTTATATGATAATAATTCTGTAGCAATTATATCTGATTATATAGATAGTTTGCCTACATCAGAAGAAATGTTCATTAATAATAATAGAGGTAAGAGTATATATGCTGTTAATTCCAGGAAGGCTGTAGAAAATAAGTTATTAGATGCTTTCTTTTCAGTAATGCGTTCTGAAGAACATTATCCTGAAACTAACGCTCCATTAGGGCCTCTTAATGAAAAATTAAGGAAAAAGGCTAATGCTATACGTGAAGCCAATGAAGTTGATCAATTAGATTTGTATTATGCTTCTCCTCGTTATAATGAGTATGTCAAAAATATATATGGTAGTGGTAAGGACGGTGTTGGCCCATTTGCTTTGAATAATAACCACCATGTGTTAGGTCAATTGGCAGGTTTAAAAATGGTTGGTTCGTTTGGCGATGTTATGTATGAAGAGAACGGTCTAATAGATTTGTCTAGAGTAAAGGGTAAGGATAAAGTAAATATACTAGATTGGTTATCTGCTTTGATTGTGGCACACGTTGATGTAGCCAAAGATCCGTATATAACAGAATTAAATGTTAACTCTTATACCTATAATGTCGTTGCATTATTAATTAGAGGTGGATTTGGTGAAGCTACATTTGACTTTGTATCACAACCCATACTTAAAGAATTAGCTACTGAACAGCTTTTATCTGATACTAAAAATAATAAGCATATTTTAACAAAACGGTTACTAGAAAATACAGGTAGAGTTGATTCGGATGGTAAACCTATATTTAAACAAATTAAGGCCCTTGATTATGTTAAGAATAAATGGCTTCAAGAATATTTAAAACTTGGTGGTACATCAGAAGAAATTGATGCAATTACGAGAGCAGAAGTATTTGGTGAAACTCTATTAAAAGATGCTGTAACTAAAGGTATGCCCAATAAGAATTTTATTAAACGTCAGTTAGCAGCTTTAAATGCATTCACTACTCTCAAGGATATGGGCAATGATCTGAATACTTTAATTCAGGCTTCTCAAATTGATACAAAAGCTTTTGGTAGTGACATAGTTAGTATCAGGGTATTTATTAATAAAATACGTAGGGCTTATCTTCTAAATAAGTTTGTTAATATCGAAAAGATACTTCCATATGATCCAATTAAACGTGAAGAAATTAAAGTGGAGGGTGCTAATTTCTTAGGTGCATATGCTAATAATTCTATTAACTTTGCTTTAGATTTATTTGGTGAATTTAGTATATATGGTACAGATTCATTTGAAGAGTTGTTTGAAAAATTACTGCAACTTACTGGTAATCAGAGCAACATAGACGATAAGTTAATTAGTGTGTTATCAGATGAATTATTTGCTGCAATTGTTAGTAAGTTTTTTACTGATAAAAGATATATTGGTATAGACTCTAAGAAATTAGGTGTGTTATTTAATGATGTAATGCTTACTCTTGGTGAGATACGTTCAAATAAAGGTGGTAAATATGACAATTTAGTAGACAATGCGTTTATCAAGTTACTTAGTTTGCAGCCATCTAAGAATGATATATTACCATTTAAGTCATTTATATCCATACCTAACAAGTCTATCAAAGACAAGATAGATAAAGACAATATGATATCCTCATTCGGGGAGTTAGTTAAACATCCAGACCCAGACATACAAAATTTTGCTAGGCGTCTAGTTTATTTTTCATTCTTTACATCTGGTTTTAGACGTAGGTTGTATAGTTTTTTCAGCCTCATACCAAATGAGTTGATGCATGAAATAAAAGCTAAAGATCCTTTGAATCCAGAGGTTATGGTAGATCGTAGTTATAATGACTTTATTAAGTCTACTTTAACTTTGATGAAAGATATCTCAAATGTTACTGACTATATTGGTATGATAGACGAAGTACTTATAAACAATCATGACAATGATGGTATAATTAAGACAGTGCGTCTTAATGGTGCTGATTTACAATATACATATGGCAATACTAAGTATGATATACCTGTATCCGCTGTAGTTACTAACGATGTAGCTAAGACACTATTGCTTGGTTATAGTGAAGATGGTAAAGCCATTTATAGGCCTTATATTAAGGTTGATGATTATACGATAGATCATGTTTTAATGCGTTATATAGGATACTACCTTGATGGTACTGGTACTAGAGTCGTTTATGTTGCAGAGAATATGCGTAGTTATAATGCGTTAGGTACTGTATTACGTGAATATGGTATGGACAAATCAATTATTGAAGCGTATAACAAACTTAATGTTGTTAAGGATGAAGAGAAATATATAAATGAATTGGGTAACGCTGCTAAATCAACAAGTATAGTTTACGTACCTAAATCTGAACAGTTTATTATTATGAAGAAACCAACTAATATTGAACAAGATGAAGAACAAAAAGAAGACACGCAAGAAGGGCGGTTGCAAGAAATAATTCCTTTACAAAATAATTTTAGTAGAAGCACTGTAGAACAGGATAAAGATTACTTATATTTATTTACTGATAATGCTAGACGTACTTCTGGTACTAATTTAATCTCAGATAGTGCATATGAAGAAAAGTATTCAAATAATTTTAATAGAGTTTTGTACTATCCAAATACTACTCAAGCAGTTATACGAGCTTTAGATAATGCATTCCCAATAACCACAATGGTGGATGATAAAAAAACTCAATGGACAGATGATAAGTTTGATCAATACAAGGCTATTATAGATGATGAAATAAGAACAATAAAAGAAAACTTAGTTAATTTTAAGGGTTTAAAATTTTCATCTCAAATGCCATTTGGTAAAGGACAAATTTCTAACATGAAAGAGTCCGCTCCAAAAATATGGAATTATTTAAATGAAAAACTTAAAGAAATAGGTATTGATAACACAGGAAATGTACCAATTGTAATGAGTGAAACTATAGATGAATTACCATTTTTTAATGGACCAAATACAGTATTCTCTACAGAACCAGAATCAGTTAGT
>ERZ1292625.1687-Hain-H41-01um-R1-1687-length-24444-cov-5_pt2 | contig 21657 bp, 20 predicted proteins | sample MGYA00564400_ERZ1292625 | MGnify/ENA primary metagenome ERZ1292625 (study PRJEB36523, sample SAMEA6512639) | groundwater metagenome | collected 2019-01-08 | study: AquaDiva: Metagenomics assemblies of 32 groundwater samples
TGCGTACTCAGCCATCATCTCCAAAATCACCTTCGCAACCGACGGCAGCTCCGACGCAGGCTCCGTCCTCGCCGTAGCCCGGAGCTATGTAGCCGGATTCAACTCAACAACCATCGGCTACACTGTTGGAGGTTACACAGGTGCGTACTCAGCCATCATCTCCAAAATCACCTTCGCAACCGACGGCAGCTCCGACACCGGCTCCGTCCTCGCCGTAGCCCGTTACTATGGGGCCGGCTTTGAGGGGTGACCCTATATACAAATTCACAGTGAGAATGTTAAAATAAGCCCATGGAAAACACTCAAGCTCTCGCTCTGTTAGGCGGCAGGGAACTCGAACACTCGTTCGGCGGAAAGACCCTGGGTGAAAACATGACCGCTGTGATCCAGGCGTTAGAGAAGACTGAATATCTCGAAAAGTCCTTCGGGCGCCGCAACACCCCGTTTTACTTCGCCACGTTCGGAATGTCCTCGTTCTTTATCCCGCAAAACATCAAGCGCTGTTCTGAAGAAATCTCCTCCCGTAAAGCAGCCCTGAACGAAGCGATGCATAAGTTAAATATCAGACGCGCTAAGATGGCAAAACTGGAAAATCAAATTGCTTCAGCCAGTGCATTAGATGCGAATATTTTAAAAGCCAAACTAATGCTAATGGAACAACGCAGCGCGGCCACGAAACAATATGTGGAGGGGGCAATGAAAGATGTTCTCTTGCTCACCGCGTATCACGACCAGCTTGTAGCACAGGTGGCGGATTACGACGAGGCCAAGTTCGAAGAGACCGAGATTGCTTTCAGGATAGCCGAGCAACTGTTGAACGCCATGCGAGACATCCGCGCAACAGGCCGCATCGGCATCGGTTGCCAGGAAGCTCTGGAGAATTACGGGCTGAACCCTAACAAAATCGCCGTCTCCTGTGCTGCCTTCATCAACGCGGTGGATACCAGCGAGGATCCTACTGTTTCCTTTTCTGTGGAACAGGAAATTTTTGTTAAAAACCTAGCCAATACTTTAGTTCCGCTGGCCCGCGCGCGCATAAAACAGTCCGGCTTGACCTACACAATGGATGTCTTGAAGGATGTCCTTTACCATAAGGAGGTCGTCTGATGGCTGACAACATCATAGTAACTTACAAGCTGGATCTTATTCGTATGTCCGATGGATCGGTGGCTGCTATGACCCCGCTGTGGGTTATGTCAGGGGGACTCTTTTTTGATTCTGTAGGGAAGACCAGAGTAGGAGTCATCCTTCCTGATGAACGCGAGTTCAAGGTGCCGGGAACCGTTGTTAGAAAAACAGTCGCTGAGCTGAAAACAAGAAACAACGCCTTGCGGGTGTCCGAGGGCTGGCAAGTGATAGACACGGTAACCATGGTGGCCCACGCGATGACCGAATTGGAATGCAACGACCAGGTAGATCAGTGGTACCTGGTTGCGAAAGCGGTCACTGCCTAGCTGGCTAGGGCTTTCGGATCTCCTGTATTAGCCCAAGCTTCCGTGCCCTCAGGCGAGGCCGATCATGATCCATCCGGTGGGCAGATCCTGCCATTTGTCGGCACGCCGATCGGTAGTCCGTGGCCTTGTGTGCAGCTAAATACTCGGCCGTCTTGAGGTCGGCGAGATCGCGCAGTTCGCCAGGCGATAACCGGCATCTGTGTGGCTTAGTCCCTTTTGGTGTTGAGCCCATCTTTCTTTTCGTTCCGGCACGTGATGCAGGTTCCGTGGTCGGTAGACGCGGTCTTTTCGCCCGGAATCGACTCTTTCTTGATTACCTGGTGTTTGGGGCAAACCGAATCTTTCCCGGTGAGGTTTGGGACAGCATATTTTTCCACGATTAAACTTCCTTTTTCAAAATTGGGGCAATAAAAAAATCTTTCACAAATGATTCTACTCTCCTGAAGCTGGACCCGGGGTTGGATGCATTTATGACCAGGTCCGTGTCGGTTGGCAGCGGTTCTCCACCGTCGTAAGCCAAAAGGATGAGCTCGCAAAATGGATAAGTCGTCTTGTTGGATCGGGTGACCAGATGCACGTGACAAGCGTTGTTAAATAAAAAATAATCGACTTCTTCTTTAGAGCAAAACCCCGTCAAAACCTGGACTCTATGGTCTCCGGATGCGGCGATCTTGGCGGTTGCGGCCTCGGCCAGATAAGCAGGGTTGAGCGTCCGGATCCTTTCTCCGATCGATAGCCCCATTTGTTTTATGCGGGGAGGGGTTCTATAAAGCATTGGGATGGCGATCATCTTCGATAGGGACGCGAAAAACTCTCTACCGGCTCGCTCCAGGGCCTCCGTCAGGTCCAGGTGGGCGAATAGGTCTGGGGCTTCAGCGACGAGCCGGCGCGCCATTATGGCGCACCGTTCCATCGAGTTCCCGGTGATGCAGACGAACTTCGAGGACCCGGCACGTTCTTCTGAAACGAATAACCTACGCCCGGTATCGCACACCTCGATCATCCTTATGGCGCGATGGATTTTCCCGGAAAGTTCCTCCAGCGCTACGCCACACGCCCTGCCGGCGGTATCTTTCTCTTTGACCAGTGCCCGATGCATAAGCACCAGGTCTTCCTTGGATATATCCAGCACGTCCAGCAGGCTGGTGGCGACGATTTCATAATCCGGGGCTGGCTTAAACCGGGGCGGCCGCGCAGCCACCCCGGCCATAGCGGCCACCTTGCGCACGAAGAACCCCCAAGAACAGATCCGGTCGATCTGCTTGGAGGTTAGCACGACGCCACGGTCCCCAGCGATGTTGGTGTCAAAGATATCGCGAGAGATCTTTCCGACCTCTCGTAATATCTTTTGGCCTTTGGCGACCGTGGCGGCCTCTCTTTCGGACTGGCTAGGCAAGGATCCACGCCTCGACTAAAACGTTCAGTGATGCATAAGCCGACGCCGGCTTCCCGATCCGGGTGAACTCTTCTTGCAACGTTCCCATCAAGGCGCGAAGCAAGGGTCGGAGTTCTTCTTTTTCAAGGAACCGGTTTTGGGGCGGACCCTCGGGTTTGTTTCCAACGAAGCTTTCCGTGATTTCGTGGGCCTGAAAAAGAGACCCTTTAGCTAGGTTTATCTCTTTTGAGATGGATTCAGCCACGGCCCGGAACAGCCCGGTTGCGGTTCTGGAAGACGGCCTGGATAAGTCGAAACTAGTTCCGGTCGAAACCCCGTCTTCCATGAAATAGAGGACCAGGTGCTTTTCGGTTCTGCGCTCGAGGTGTTCTTCTACTAGGAACTCGACCTTCCCGACGAACTGCCCCAAGACGCCGGCTACGCCAGCTCCGACGGATTGAGCAAGGTCTCGGTTTGGGTAAAGCGCCAGTTTCCCGTCGGCTTCATGGTATTTCGCGTTCCCATTACACACGATCTTGATTTTATAGGCCGGGCTGGGGACGGCCGTTTTGCATGCAGCCAGGACCTGGTCTGGGGACGCACCACCCAGGAAGACCTGCGTGGTGGTTGGGGCGGCCGCCACCGTCACGGCGATCTCTCGCATTGCCGCTATCGGATTGATGACTTCATCGAATTGAGTGGGGGCGGGCGACAGAGGTAGCTGGACCGGGACGGTCGGGCGCGGGTTGACGGCTTTGCGCGGTGCGGGGGCCGCGGGGGACCCCATCGGCGGCACGACTGGAGCCGGATTCATTCCGTTGCGGATAATATCCGGGATGTGGGATACGGCCTTTAGGGCTGGCGGTTTGGTGGGCGGCGGGGCGACGGGTGGTGGGGCCTGAAGCAAGGGTGCTGATGGTCCGGATTGCTCAGGATCTTGGGTCTTGCCGAATCGGGTATCGGCCGCGACGCCAGGGGTTGGTTGGACGCCGTGGGCCACCGGGACGGACCCAGTCGGAACCACCGGGGCGACGACCGGCATGGAGGCCGGAGCCCCCCGGGGTGCGAACCCGCCCCCTTTTTGGAGTTTTTCGTTGAAGGCCAGGCCAGGGAAGTTCGCCTCCACCAGCGCTACAACACGGCCTTTATCGAAGCCGAATGGAACGATCCCGGAAGCCTTCCACGCCCCCTTTTCGGTAAGACCCTGGTAGGTCAGGTGCCAATCGATGGCCGGTTTATGTAGTGCCGACCATTGCTTGGTCGCCGCGGCCAGGATCTGATTCGGGGTGACGCCGCGTGCGTCTTCGGTTTCAGACAGCAACCCTCGGGCTACCTCCAGGACGAGCGTTTCCGGCTTGATTGGGTCGATAGCCGGGCGCGGCGGGACGTGGCCGGCGGCGGGGGCCTGGGCGGCAGCCGGCGGTGCGGTAGGGGACTTGGCTGGTTCCTTGGTCGTAGGGATCACTGGCACCGACGACACTTTAAGGTCTTCCGGCCCGACCATTGGCGTTAGGTCAGGCAGGAAATCGGTCGTGGCGGTGATCTGCCGAAGGACTAGTTCCGAAACTTGCGCCCGGTCGGCCACCGATAATCCTTGTGCTGATTTCGTGGCTACCACAACCAGCATAACCATCTTCTGGCCGTTATATTCGTATGGGCGGGCATCGGGGATGACGCAATCCGTGTGGTGTTCCATCTTCAGTTCGGCGGCTTCTTCTTTGAACGCGACGATGATCCCGGGGGCCATGGCCTCAGGGATGTGCGCTTCGGCTACGGCGAGCCTGGATGGGTCTGCCGGTAACACGCATTTGGTCCCGGGGAATTCCTGGACGTTGTAACGATCAAAATATTCGATATTTCCTAAAAGGGCTTTGCGAGCTTCGCTCATAGCGGCCTCCGGTGTATAATATGGTGGGTCGATCCTAGTCGTTATTGTAACCTGGACCAAAGATGTTTATCAATCTAAAAGAACGTAATGATGAGTCGATTTCAAAATTAAAGGCCTTTTTTGAAAAGGAGTTTAAGGTCGACGGGGATACCCAATCCCTAACCATTGAAAACGTTTTGGTAGATGAGTCAAAAACGTACCCGGAAGATATCCAGGCGCAGAAAACGACCAAGCTGACCGATGGTGTTTGGGCGGCAGAGATCAAAGGCGATGTGGTTCTGACCGATAAGGCTACCGGAAAGGTAACCAAGCGCACCAGGACAAAACTAGGCCAGCTTCCTCTTGCCGGATCCCTTGGTATGACTTCGGTGCGTGGGTCAGAATATTCCTCGGATTATCAGCGCCGTCTTAAACCAGGAGCTTATACCAGATTAAAAGAGAACGGGGAGCTCGAGACGCAATTCAACCTTGCTAAAGGGAAAAATTTCAAATACGAGCTCAATCCCGAGACTGGCTTATTTACTATGGCTGTCGGGACTTCGAACATCCCTCTTTACCCAATACTGAAGGCTGTTGGCGTGACCGACGCCATCATGGATGAGGCATGGGGCCCGGAGATCGCCGAGGCCAATCGAAAGAAGGTTTCCAGGACCACCTCAAACCCAATAAAAAACCTCTATGACATCCTGAACCCAAACAAACCGATAGAGACAACCGCCGAGGCGACGACCTGGGTCCGCGATTATTTCGGGCGCGCCGAAATGGATCCCGCAGTGAACCAGGAGACCCTCGGGGCCCCATTTAAAAACCTCACCCCAAACGCACTGGTTGCAGCATCAAAGAAAATCCTGGCCGTTTCGCGCGGGGCCGCCAAGGAAGACAACCGAGACTCACTCGAGTACCAGTGGTTGTTATCCCCGGCCGACCTCCTCGAGGAACGCCTGCGCAAGAAGTCTTTCGAGTGGGCCACGCAGTCCAAGGCCCGCGGGAAGTTGAACCGCGGCGCCGCGCCCCGCGACGTTATCGCTCCCTTTTCGTTCGACAAGATGATCGAGCATCAATTCACGGTATCTTCCCACTCTAATGCTTCCGAGCAGACCAACCCGGTCTATATCCTCGGGGACTCCAAGAAAACCACGACCATGGGCGAAGGCGGCATATCGTCCCCGAACGCCGTCACGATGTCTTCACGAGTCATCAATCCGTCCCAGGTCGGCTTTTTGGATCTAATCAAAACTCCGGAAGGGCCCGGAGTCGGGGTTACCTTGTCTCTCGCCCTCGGGGCCAAGTCCAAGGATCGGGAATTCGTCACGAAGGTTTATGGTTCGGACGGGAGACCCCGCGATGCGTCGCCCATTGACTTGAAATATTCGGTGGTTGGATTGCCAGGCCAATACACCACATCAAAGACCGGAAAGATCATCCCCGGAACCGACACCGTGACCGCGATCGTCAACGGAGACATGACGCAAGTGAAGGCGTCTTCGGTTCAGTTTTGGCTACAAGACCCCAAGATGGCCTTTGACGTGCCGACCAACCTGGTGCCGTTCCTGCAGGCCGACCAGGGCAACCGGGCGTCCATGGCTTCGAACATGGTCACACAGGCCGTTCCGCTGCGCGCCCCAGAAAACCCGATCGTTCAGATCAAGTATTCAGACGACGAAACCTTCGAAGACGTGGTAGGGCGGGAGTTCACCCCAAAGGCCAAAGCCGCCGGGAAAGTGACCAAGATCGAAGAAGGCTACGTGCACATCCAGCCTCCGACCGGTGACCCCTACCAGGTCTCGTATTACCATGATTATCCAATGAACCAAAAGACCTTTATTTCCACGAAGTTGTCCGTTGCCGTAGGGGACCAGGTAAAGACCGGGCAAGTCCTTGGCGACATCAATTTCACCAAAGGCGGGTCGCTGGCGATGGGGACCAATTTGAACGTCGCTTATGTCCCGTGGCACGGTCTGAACTACAACGACGCCATCGTTATTTCGGAGTCCGCCGCGTCAAAGCTTGCGTCCGAGCACCTCTATAAGTTTGACCAAAAGCTCGAGGCGAACACGGTCATCGACAAAGAGAAGTTCCATGCCTATAACCCCAAGGTTTATACTACGGCCCAGCTCGATAAACTCGACGCGTCTGGAGTGATTAAGAAAGGCGCGATCATAGACGCTGGGGATCCGCTGATCCTCACGATGCAAAAAACGGAAGTAACGCCGGAAGATGCGATCCTCCGGCGATTCAATCGGGCGTTGATCAAGCCCTATAAAGATCGATCAATAGCCTGGTCCAACGAGACCCGAGGCGTGGTTACGGACGTGGTGCGCGCCGGCGACAAGATCAAGGTCTTCGTCAAGGCCTCCGAGGTCGCCCACGTTGGGGATAAGCTGGTAAACCGCCACGGCTCCAAGGGGATCATCTCCTCGATCCTGCCCGATGCCGAGATGCCTTTTTCGAAAGACACCAAGGGCTCGGAAAACCGCAGGGCCGACATCCTTCTATCTTCGGCTGTCATTCCGTCCAGGATGACCGCGGGAGCCATGCTGGAGATCGGGGCATCCAAGATCGGGGAGGCCCAGGGCAAGCGATACATCACGGAAAACTTTACTGGGAAAAACGACCTGGAATCCCTGACTAAAGAGATGCGGGCACATGGAGTTTCTGATGCAGAACAGATCTATGATGGAAAGTCCGGAAAGCGCCTCGGTTACGATCCTGCGCTATTTGGATCACAATATTTTTACAAGCTCAAACACACCGTCAAAGACAAATCCTCGGCCCGTTTTGCCCCGGACCGCGTAGACACCGACATGCAACCCTCCAAAGGGGGGAAGGATTCGGCGCTTTCGATCGACCGCTTGACCTGGCACGCCGCCATGGGTCATGGGTTGATCAAAAACCTGAAGGAAATGGCGACGACCAAAGGGGAATCCAACAAAGATTTTTGGATTGCTTTGCAGACCGGCTCACCCCTTCCCAAAGCCCAAGTCCCGTTTGTTTACGACAAGTTCGTCGCCTACATGCAGGGTCTCGGAGTGGACGTGGTAAAGGATGGGTCCAAAATATCCCTGGTTCCATTGACTGACCGGGAAATCTTGGAGCGGTCAAACGGAGCCATCAAAGAATCCGTGTTGGTCCGCGGGAAAGACCTCCGCCCGATAAAGGATGGCCTTTTTGATTCGGTTATCACAGGTGGTCTCGAAGGGAAAAAGTTCGCGCATATCACCCTCACGGAGCCGGTAATAAACCCTGTTTTCATGCCGGCGGTTCAAAACATTCTCGCCTTAACCGAGGATCAGGTCCGTGACGTGGCTCTCGGGAAGCTTTACATCGACGGATCCGGCGCAAAAACGACGGAAGGCGGTGCCGGAGCAGCGACTGGTGTTGCCGCCCTATCGAAAGCGATGGATGCGATCCAGGATGACTTCCGAAAGAACCGAGCCAGAACCATCGAAACAGCCAAGGTCGCTCGGGGCCCGAAGCTGGATAAGTTGAACCGAAAGATCCGGTATATGGACACGCTGGAGTCAAAAGGGGTTCGCGCGTCAGACGCTTACGTGCTCAAGCACGTTCCAGTGATTCCCCCTGTCTTCAGGCCGCTGTACACGTTGCCGTCGGGTCAAGTCCAGGCATCTTCGCTGAACCATCTTTACAAAAACCTGGCGACCATGAATTCTCAATTAAAAAAGATAGAAGACCTCCCCAGCGAAATGAAGGAGCCCACCCGGGCGGCACTGATGGATTCGGTTGCTGCCACGATGGGCCTCGGGGACTCCCTGGTTAACCACCAGAACCGAGAGTATAAAGGCATCGTCCACATCATCTCGGGTGACCAGCCGAAGTACGGGTTTTTCCAGCGGAAGATGTTTCGCAAAAAACAAGAAGGAACCGGCCGCGCGCCGATTACCCTGGATCCAACGCTCGGCCCCGACGAAGTCGGGATCCCCGAAACCATGGCCTGGGAGATCTTCAAACCTTACGCAGTCCGTAAGTTGGTGGACCGCGGCTACAAGCCCCTGGAAGCCACGGAGGCCCTGGAAAGCAAAAGCGCCATAGCACGCCAGGCCATCGAAAGAGTCGCGGCAGAGCGCCCTGTGTTTCTGAATCGCTCCCCTTCGCTGCACAAATTTAACTTTATGGGCTTCCAGCCAAAAATAGTCCCAGGGCACTCGATTCGGATCGCCACGCTACCCATGAAAGGCTTCAATGCGGACATCGATGGTGATACGGTTGCCGTCCACGTGCCGATATCGACCGAAGCCAGAATGGAGGCCCGCCGAGCCTTCCCTACCGAGAACTTATTCAATCCCAGGGATTCTTCGATCATGCTCAAGCCAGACCAGGACTCCGTTTTGGGTCTTTACAAAATGACCAACGATGCGTCCGGAAGACCTTCTTTGTTGCGCTATGCCACCAATGACGAAGTCGTCCGGGCCTTCGATGCCGGCGATATCATGGGCACTGAGTTCGTCTTGGTTGGGTCCACAAAGGTGCTGTCCGGGCGGCTTGTCGTTCAAGGGATAATCCCGGCCGACATGCCCATTCCCGAGGGTGGATTCAACGCCAAGTCTCTCCAGCCCTGGCTTAAAGAGCTTGCCGTAAAGCACCGGAATGATTACGGGGATATCGTCAACAAGATGTCTCAGCTTGGAAACCGCGTTGCCACCAAGAATGCTTTTTCGCTTACCTTGGGGCAGTTGTCGGCCGGAAAAGATATCCGGGATCGCTATTTCGACAAGGCGACTAAGGCCACCAAAGGGCTGTCCGGCCAAGCCCTCGTGACCCGCTATACCCCTTTTGCGGACCTCGCCTTTGGAGAGATCAAAGACCGCATGAAGTCCCAGAACAATATGTTCTACCACTCGGTCCAATCCGGGGCTCGGGGATCCTGGGGGAATATCCAACAGATGGTCATGGCCCCAACCTTCGTGACGGACCAGGCCGGGAAAAACATAGCCGTCCCAATTACACGATCCTACGGGGAGGGCCTTTCTTTCCCGCAATACATGGCCGCTATGCACGGGGCCAGGGCCGGGATCATCGACCGTTCGTTGTCGACCTCGGCCCCCGGAGAGATCACCAAGCAGATCATGGCCGCATCAGAAGCCACGATCATCACGATCCCTGACTGCAATTCCCGAGAAGGACGGTCGTTGTCGGTTAATGATTCTTAAGCGTCAGATCGGTATCTGGCGTCCCCGGCGGTAAAAGGTGGCAAGACTTACGCCGAGCGTGGGGACCTGGTGACGCCAGGGCTGCTGTCTAAGCTTCGTGGCGACGGGGTCACTCAGGTCGTAGTTCGTAGCCCGATGTTCTGCCGGGCACCGAAGGGCGTTTGCGCCAAGTGTTATGGGCTGGATGAGACCGGCAAGCTCGTGCAGGCCGGCACGCATATAGGGGTTATCGCATCCTCGTCAGCGACGGAACCGCTGACTCAGATGTCCATGAATAAATTCCATACCGGAGGGGTATCTACCAGCGTAGCCGGAGACACCCGCCTCGAGGGGTTCGAGGGCATCCAGAAATTGTTCACCTTGCCCAACGTAATGGAGGGGCGTGCCACGTTGTCCAAAACAAAGGGGAAGGTATCGTCCATCCTGCAAAACCCGGGCGGCGGTTACAACGTGTATGTGGAAATGCAGCGGCATTTTGTGCCCCCAAATTTATCGGTCTCGGCCAAGATAGGTCAATCAATAAATATTGGAGATCCTCTTTCCACTGGGATTTCGGACCCGTCCCAGGTCGCCGAGCTTAAGGGTATCGAGGCCGCCAAGTCCAGTATGGCGGATTCTCTTGGGGATCTTTATCGAGGACAGGGCGTGGCCATTAAAGGGAAACTACTTGAAACTCTCGTAGGAAACCTGGCAAACTATGCGATAGTGACCGATCCCGGAGACATGGAGGAGCTCGTCCCAGGAGACTACTCCTCAGTGAACGAAGTAAGAAACTATAACGCCCACCGCAGAACCACCCGGGCACTCGGCGACTCAGTAGGGATGCGCCTGGCCAAAGACTTTAAGGAGTGGAAGGCTGGATCGGAGATCACCCAGGATATAGCCCAGAAACACGGGCCCGAAATCATGGAGGTAATGAAACGTCAAGCCCACTACCAGCCTCTGATGTCCGGCGTGTCTCAGGCCCCGCTCAAAACGAACGACTGGATGTCCCGCATGAATTTCTCTTATCTCAAGAAAACCCTGCAGGAGGGGCCCGCGATGGGGATGTCGTCGGATATCCACGGGCTATCCCCAATCCCAGGGTATGTTTACGGAAAGGAATTCGGGGATCCCCCGGCCGAGGTGGAAACCCCCTGGTAGTCACCGGTGTGACCAAACCAGACCCCACAAAAAGGATGGCCACGGATAGGTCGTCCGAAAAAAGCAAGATGTTTATGCGCATGAATGCCGCGCAAAAAGAGCGGGAGTGGATGCTTAAGGGCACGGTGATGCAGGGGATCCATGCCTACATCGTAAAGCTTGCGAAAAAAATCCTCGGGCGACACCCAACCCTAGAGATGGATGACGTTGTCTCTGCCGGGTTCGAGGGCGCCCTTCGCGCGTGGGACAATTTCAACCCGCGCCGAGACAACTGCTTCTTGACTTATGCGCATTGGTGGATCCTGAAGTACCTGGTGGCGGAAGCCGCGGCCACCGCTTTCCCAATATCTCTTACCAACCAGAAATACATTGAGCTGGTCAAATACAAAGGCTCTAAGCATGGCGCCGACGGAGAACCCCTCCTGGATGAATTGGTCATGGTTCGCGCGAACATCGACACCGAACACCGTCTCGAATCAGTGAAGAACATCGAGAAGCTCATCGATGGGTTCATCTCTATAAACGATCGAGACGAAACTGAGCGGGAGTTCGAAGTCCCGAACATCGACCCTCGCATAGAGGGCGCCACTGCAATTGGCGCACTAGACCAGGTCGCGGACATCATTAACGATGCCCTGGACAATGCCAAAGAATTTTATGTCGTGGTCAAGCGGATAGGGGTTGGCTGTGATCGGCTCTCCCTTGAGGAAACCGGGCTTAAGGTGGGCTGCTGCAAAGAGCGCGTCCGCCAGATACAGAAGTCTGCGCAGCGGAAGATACAGGAGATCCTCACGTCAGACCATGCGCTAACCGAGCAAGAGTCGTCAGTGCTGGAGGCTTTGGCTGGGCTGATGTCTTCGGCCGAGCGCTAAAACGGGTCGAAGATCCCGCACGGCAAGGTCATGTTGAAACAGACCCGCTCGTCCCCGACCAATAGTGCTGGAGAGACATTCGACGGATCGTAAAAGAAATCGGTTTCTTTCAGCCTATAGACTATCCGGCGGAACCAGTAAGAGCCGCTCGAATATACCCCTTTAATATAAATGCCGAGCTGTGCCAGAGCCCAGGCGATCACTTCAGAGCAAAAGTAAGCATTGGCCAGGCCGAGCGGATTCGGCACCGAAGGGTCTATGGATCGGACGAAAGGACCCAACCAAGAGGCTAACCAAGAGGCCAGGGCCCCATGGATATCATAAAGCCTGTCAACCCGACTTTTTATCAGCCCAAGAAATAATTTAAGCTGGCCATCGTCCAATTTGAGTCTGAAAACCCAAAAAATATAACCCCGATTAAAATACTTGGACTTAAGGTCAGAAATTCTGACCTTGCCCTCGTCGGCCTCGATAACCTTCCCTTCACCAACCCAGACCATCACGTGCGTAGGGATCCCGGAACCAATGGCGATAGCCCGCATAAGAGGTTGCTGCTCATGATGACAAGCGATAATATCCCCGTGATGCAACTGGTCCAGCTTGAGCGATCTGGCCGGAATGGCCAGCTTATCGATGATGTTCACAGAGTAAGACCAGCGGCTTCTTTTATTTTTTCTATGTAAACCGTCTCATCGAACGGCTTTAATAGATAGGCAAAAATACCTAGCCGAATGCACTCTTGGACATACCCTGACTCAGCCTGTCCTGTAACCATGATGACGGGGATGTTTTTAAAATCTTTCTGACCGTACAGCCACTTAAGAAATTCTACTCCGTTCATATCGGGCATTTGTATGTCACAAATTATGACATCCGGAACTATATCGTGAGCCTTTGCACTAATTAGCGCCTCTCTTGCGGCCAGCCCAGAACCAGCTTCCAGTACCTGCTTTTCGTCCATTCCGCAAAATGCCTTTAATATTGTCTTTTTTGACATCCTTCTGACCATAGCGGAATCATCAACAAGCAAAACAAGGGATAGGTTTTCTTTTAGCGAGCTGGCCCTTCCTATACGTTTATCTACAAATGAGAAGCATTCGATCGACCCTTTAGTATACCAAGGGAGGTCCGAAAATGAAATATTGTCTGGTCGCACGCAACCAATAAATCCAATCTTTGTTTTCGGAATACCAAATGATTCCAGTCTGGCAACCACCACATCGCCAGTAAGATACGGAACGTCCGGGTAGGTATAGGATACCAGGATGAGATCGAAGTTTTCTTGAAGCAAAAATGACGCACCCAAATTGTTTGGATTGACAAAATGCGTGTACTCAATATTTTTGTGAATATCATGCTGGTTGATCTTGGCCTTGATCAGGTTGCTAAAAGTGAGGTCGTTATCTACCAGCAGGATTTTGTATTTCATAAAAAGTTAACGTGCTGGATACCGCGGTCTTTAGGCCGCGGAGGAAAGCGCGTCCTCCGGATTGAATCTACGCGAAGCGTTTCTAACATTGACTTTTCTCCTTCTCGGTAGTATAATATATTTAGATGGCCACTACAACACTGACCTCCGTGTTTCCCCTCACCTGCACCAGCGAGCAATTCGGTATTTTGAAAGATACCCTTGATCGCTACACAGCTTCGTTTAATCGAGTGTGCCTTGTTGGGTGGGAGATGCCGAGGCTTAATGGTGTGGAGCTTCACAAGCTGACTTACTTTCCAGAACGAGAGGCATCCGGCCTTGGTTCCCAGCTTACGTGCTCGGCGAGGGTAAAGGCCACCGATGCTACCGCTTCGGCCAGGACGAAGCTCCGAAAGGGAGAGAAGGTCTCTTGCCCGAAAGCCAAAGGTCTTGTCAGTATTCGGTACGACAGCAACTCCATCCGTATCTGGTTTGATAGGAAGGAAGTTTCGCTGTCCACGGTAGCTGGAAGAATTAAGATAGGGCTCGATATCTGTGACTATCACAAGGCCAGGCTGGACTGGAAAGTCTGTTCCTGTGACCTCGTGCTCCACAAAAACAACAAGCTCTACCTGCATGTCGTCTTCGATAAAGAATTTGCCTCCGTAGCGAGCACCCAAACTGTAGGATGCGACCTTGGGGTCAACAAACCAGTTGTAACTTCTCGAAATGAATTTCTCGGGAAGCGGGACTGGCGACGAGTCCAAGAACGTTACTTTAAAACCAGAAAGTCCCTTCAAGCGAAAGGCACGCGGTCTGCTAAGAGACGCCTCCAGAAAATTGGCGCCCGCGAAAACCGTTTCCGCAAAGACTGTGACCATGTGATTTCCAAAATCCTGGTCACAAGGTATGGCCCCGGGACAACGCTGGTTTTGGAGAACCTCTCTCAAATCCGAAAAAGCACTAAGCATAAGAAAGGAACTCCGACGAAAAGACGCTTCCATAACTGGAGCTTCTTCAGGCTGCGTTCCTTTCTTGAATACAAAGCCCCGATGTACGGCTGTTCTGTCGAGTTTGTAAATCCAAGATACACAAGCCAGGAGTGCTCGAAGTGCCATTATGTGGCACGAAGCAACAGGAAATCTCAGTCGGAGTTTGTTTGTAAGGTTTGCGGGTTTAAACATAACGCGGATTTGAATGCCTCCAAAAATATCGAGTTTAGATTTCTATACCAGGCCGGCACGCCCGACCTGGTGCGGGCGCAGTCAATCGCCCGGATGTCCGGTCTCTCTGGGCAAGCCGTCTGCTTTAGCTGACGGTAGTTGACTGGTTGTTACTACTTTATAAAATGTGACCCGACCTGCCAGGCGACAGCAATTACCGCTATAGCCCCACCACCGTAGGCTGCGGCCTGAAGCTTCCAGTCTTCCAGGCTGCGCACCCGCTTCTCTTCCTCTATTCTCTCCAGCTTGTCTTTTTCTGCTTTCTTTTCGAATTTCAGGTCCACAGACTCGTGGCGGTGGACGCAGGATTTCTCGAAATTATCCATCCGGCCCGCCAACAATTCCTGGTTCTTTTTTGTTTGCTTTACATCATCCGCAACGTCTTTTATCGCCTCGCCCTGCTCGTCAAGACGCCGCCGGTGGTCTTTCTGTGCCCGTTCAACACCGGATAATTGTTCTTGCACCTTTTCAACAGTTACGTTGATTGTCGCAAGGGTCTGCTGGGTGGTCGCATGGGCGGCCATGAACTCCTTGTGGTTGGCCTGGATTTGGTCCGATTGTTTGTCAAACCTGGCCAGCGTGGCTGATTGCCCGGCTTCAATCCGTTTATCAAGACTTGTCAGTATTTCCTTCAGCCATTCATCAGCCATTGGCCGCTCCTTTCCTGTTCGTGTTAGTTAGACGTTGAATCCTGCGCATCGCTTTAAAAATCCTTGCTGCCTCTACTCACGGCGCACACCTCGCACTATGTAGTTTTTCTGCGGAAGAAGGTCCCGCCTCAGCTTTAGGTTGTCCGAAAATTGGAGTGGCGCGCTCCCAGGGTATGTTTTTACGGCGATATTCCCGGGGCAATATTGACACGCCAATGGAGAGTGTCGCTCCTCAGTATGGGGGTCCTGCGTGACCGTCACCCCGCGGGGCTCGGGCGGCCTGAATTTGGTGTCGTAAAGCGAAGAATAGGTGAGTGCAACTATGCCGACCATAGCAACAATAACCGCCGCGCTTAGGGTGTCTTGGCCGTTTGAGTGCATGTTACACATCCAGTCCGTTCGAAATATTCCAGCGCATGTAAATCATCTGTGCGGCGAAGGCCTGACACCGGTCGGTGGAAGAGAAGACCGCCGGATCCCAGGTAAACTCCACCCATATCTGACACCCGGGAGGGATGGGGGCGCTGGCAGACTCCGCTGCACAGACGTACACCGTATTGCCTGGAAGGATGGGGTATTCGTCAACGAATGCTTTGACGCAAAACCCAGCGGGATTGGTATTAGAATGGGGCAGGGCTGTGTTAAAGCCTGGGTTCGGCGCGAAAACGAACGCGTGCATCAACGAGTCCATCCCCTTTCCGTTGTACCCCAATATCTTGCCTTCTATAATTTGGATGACGTCGATATATTCGAGGCGAAAACGCCGTCGCTTTTTTCCACTGCCATAGAAAGACAGGGGCATCTGTCCTTTAAACACCGCGTGGTTGAGGGCATTAAGGTAGTACCCGTCACCGGCGTTAGACGCCGCCAAGCTCGAGTCTAGGTCATGTGCGTCCGTAGTAACCAGGGTGTCAAAAAACGGCTTTTCTCCGGCATTCCTGATATTGTTGACGATGTCGTCCCCGCGGAACGACCATTGAGCCGTGTACGCGGGATCAGCCGAATTCTGCATGATTATCAACCGCTTGGTCACTGCGTCTTTGGCGAAGTCCGACGCAATTGTTCGTGTTTCAATTCCGGTGTGCGCCAGGACAACTGCCGTAAGGGTAGTCGACTCTGCTACCGATAACAGGGCGCGAAAAGTTACGGTAAGTTCGGTTGCTGCGGCGTTCTTTTCAATCAAATCTGAAACTATCGTAATGGTAGAGGCCCGGATTTCATTGGCCAAGTTACCCAGGACGACTTTACCGTTTGCAGTTTGCGTTGCGATATTAAAAACGTAAGTCGTCATGCGACCCTCCATAGCATTATGTGTGCGTCAGAAACAGTTATCGTAGATGTTGCCGACACGGCGAATTGCAGGGTAAGGACTTTTACACCAGCAGTCACAGTAATAGGCAGTGAAAAACTTGTGTATTCGAATTTATTAGCGTCGCTGTATGACTTGTCGGCGGGAATAGCCACGTTCGTACCGTCCATCTGTAGTCTGGATATCCCATCTTGATCGTCGTCGCTCAGCGCAGACCTGAAAGACCACGACAACATGAATGTTCCAGCAGGGAGACTGGTCGTTGTGAGCGTTACTTTTGTTGTAAACCCTCCGGTGTAGTTTGGCTTAGTGCCGGTTGCAACAGTAGATATGCCGGTTTCAGAAGTGGCGGAAGCTGACTGGTAGTTCTGGCCAAAAACACCCAACGAATTAGTGATCGTTGCAACCCCGCCACCGGCGTCAACGACAGATAATCCAGTCGAGACGTTTAAAGTCGCGTGTGGGGTATTTGTGATATTGGTACCGGCCAATTGCAGGTTCATCTGGCCAACAGATATTGAAATATTTGCAATCCCCGCCCCGCCGTCCGTGACCGTCACCCCTGCGCCCACAAAATTGAGTGCCGTGTGTGGTGTACTGGCTACGTTCGTCCCTTCGTCTTTAACGGTCATTTTATTGACCAGTCGGGCATCCGCATCAGTGACAAATTTATTGGCAGCGGACGGGGTTCCAGAGGTTCCGGCCAACGCATCTTTTCCCGCAGCGGTTAGATGCCCATAATAGCCCGGTTCCCCGGCGTCGAGATTGAGCATGGAGTTGTGGTCGCTGGGTGTCCCGCCGGCCTGCGCCTGATCGTAGTTTTTTCTAAAGTCGTAGAAATCGGTTCCGGCGAGGTTCTGAACGATTCTTGACTTGGCTGCATTTGTATACGTCGAAGAAGTCTGAAAAATAACGGTGGCGACGTGGATGTATTCCGGGAACGGAAGCGCCCCGAGGGATGAGGTGATGTTCCAGATCTTGGCGTAGGCATCTATGTCGGCCAGCGTGGCATGGTATTCGTCGTCCATTATGGCGATAATCGGATGCTCAAGATCCGTTGTTGCTATAATCGCACACCCGATAAAGCTTCCTTCTGGGCACTCCGCTATAGACCAGGTCCCTGCTGAGTTCAAATTGTAAGCGGCCCGGCCGGACCCTGCTGTTGCCGTCGGATAAGGAGTCGGGTCCATCCGTCGCCAAAACCCAGATGCACCTTCTTTATAAAAAATGGGCGCGTATAATATCGGGGAAAGGTCTTGTGGTGACCCGTCGGATATCATAAATCGTATATCCTCGTCCCGGATTACCCCGTTTCCAATAGAAAATTGTGCGTGCGTATTGGACGACCCGTCCCCGATTGTAAAGTTCGCTGGGGTCAGCCCCGAAACATACGTGGCGCCAAAGGTTTCATGCCAGGCCGCGTGGATGTTTCCAGGCCACTTGTCGTCATGCCGCTCCTCGGCAAAACGCGAATGCTTTTGATGTGTCTGATCCCAGTAGATGTAATTTACAATACCCTGATGAAAATGTATGTCCGAAGAAAAAGAGGTCGTCGTTGACAGGACGCCACCCGTATTAAAATAGAAATAATGCGGGCCTTCCACATCAGAAAACACGACGCTTTCCGGCGCGGCCTTGGTGTATTTGATGCCCCGGACGTAGACGTCATACGAGACACCAGTAGGGGCGATGGTAAACGTCCTGGTTCCGTCGACGACAGAAACGGTGCTTTGGGTTCTGTCGGGGAAGCCGGTTGGCTCTTGCGTGACGACCCCGACGGTTTCGATGACCCGGGTGTCTATCGTAACGGCGCCAGTATCGGGGTCAGTCGTTACTGTGGCGTCGTTAGTGCCGGAAATAACAGCCGCCCCCAGAGGGGGAAGGACTGTATTTATGGTATTGACACCAGGACGAATTGGACCGACGCCGAATTCCATTTACTTAGGCCTCGCAGATCTCACCGCGGAGTTCCACGGTAGCGACCGTGTTTACCGCGGTGTTATTCAACACTTTAACATAGATTTTGGACAGTGGCACGGTGTCTTGATTCATGAAGGGCCACTGGACTTCGAAATTGAATCCAGTCGCGCCAACTTTTTTGATCTCTTTGAACAAGAACTCAGCCGGGGTCCCTGTTTTCTCGTAGACCAGGAAATCGACGTTGGTCGGGGCGCCAGTCAAAGAGACCTTCATCATCAGGATTTTTATGTTTGGTGACGTGACTCCTTCGGTCGAGATGAATTCAAGAACTTCGGAGGCGGTACCGCCGGAGTTCAGAGTTCCGGTAGTCAAGACCCCACGGAATAAGGTCGTGTTGGTCCGCTTGGCGTCGATGGCGTCTGAGATCGCCTTGAGGGAATCAGTAGTGGAAGAGAAACCGGAGCCGGCGATGTCTTCCAGGTTTGAGCCCAGGTCAGCCGTTCCGCCGAGGTCAACCGGAACGCCGACTTTGGACTGAAGATCTTCGGTGTCGACCATGATCGCTGCTAGGCTGGTTTGATTGGCCGCGTTGCCATAGGTTCCTGAAGAGACGATGTTGTAGGCATTGGACGCGGTGGTCTGGACGCCATCGACTACCGCGTCCAGAGCATCAATTTTATCTGAGATAGCCTCGTTTGAATCCGTGCCAGTTGAGAACGTCGCACCCGCCAGGTCGCCGAGGTTTTTGCTGATGGTCGCGCCAGACCCGAGGTCTTGCACGGTCCCGATATCAGCCTGAAGGTCGACCACAGCCTTACCAAAGCTTCCAGCATCCTGGTGGGCCGTTTTCAGTTCGTCCCATACGGCCGCTGCGGTCGTGACAGTGGATTCATAATCTGCCACTTGCGTGACCCGGGTGTAAAGCTGTTGGACGGTTGCTTCTTTAAAGCCGAACTCGACCGTGAGGCCCCGCTTGGTTGCGCTGGTACCGACGCCAATAAACGCATCGCTGCGCCCGACAGCGTAGTAATTCATAAGGAACCAGCCGGCGTAGTCTCCGGATGCTTCGGGGGTAATTACTGTTCCACTTGCATCCGAAAATTCGACCCCGGTCACTACCGCGCCAGCATTATTCAGGACGCGGAAGTAGAACTGATTTAAATCCGGTGCTTTAGGCGCCCCGGCCGAATCGGTGAGTTTTCCAGTTACTCGGTAGTAGTTAGTCCCAGCTTCCGGGACCTCCAATATACTGTTTACATTTCCGGAAAAAGTCGTGACGTTGGACAGCCCATCAATCGAAGACTGTAGGGCAACGAGTGATGCGTCGAGAGAGACTGAAGGGGTGCCGATCCTGGCCTGGATGTCTTCGGTATCGACACGGATCCCATCGGCCACGGCCTTGACGTTGGCGATATCTTGGACCAGGGAGCCGTCTGCAGGGGTGCCGAGGACTGTCGCCGTGTTGGCCGGGAGGTTGTCGGTCTTGGTGGTGATTTGGTCGAGTTTCGATTGGACCGTGACATCGTCATCAGATGGCCCGACGATCCGATGCAGCTCGGACGTTTCGGGCAAATTTGGTTGTGATATCCTTAACATCTTGAGGCTCCTTGTCGTGCCTCACTGCACTTCGTAAAAAATTTTGACCTTGAAGTCGTGGCTCCCTGGGTCAGTGACGGTGATGGTGTAATAGACTTTCCCGACCGATACCAGGTCTTCGTTCTCAAAGTCCAGATCCAATTTGTTTATGACCATTCGGGCCGAGGTGTAGCGGGCGTTAAAAATAAGTTCTTGCTTGGCCGCATCCGCAAAAAACTGTACGACGAATGGCCCCGTACCGGCGGAGTGGTTGGCTATAACCTGTGTTATCCTGGCTTTCGCCGAGATGGCGAGGAAAGAGTCCGCTGGCGCCAGTGTGGTCACGCCAGTAACCACCGCCTTAGCGGTATCGGTTAGCTTTTGCGTCTGGACGGTTGTCATGGAGCTGCTGCCACCCAGTCCTTCGACCTGGATCCTGGAGTCATCGGATTGGCCTCCGGACGTTGGCGTGACTGTGATCCTACCGGCCCTCTCCAGCTGGAAGTCATCGTCCGTAACGAAACAGGCAAACTCTTTTTCTTCGTAAGGGCCAAGCAGTTTTTGGATTGACCCTACAAAGACGTTTTCGTTGGTTAGGTTTTTGTACAGAACCGCCACTTAAAACCCCTACCGACCGCCGAGGGCCTGTTCTTTCGCTGCGCGACTGAGGCCCTGGACTCCAGACGCCCCGCCGAACTGGTTATAGGCTAAAAGAGATTTTACCAGGCCAGGGTTTTCCGCGACACCGGGGTATTTCTCGAGAATGTTCTGGATTGGTTTTTTAAGGCCCCGGACGTTACCGACAGATCGGTCGAACCCGGCCAGTTTTTCCATGATAGCGCCATGCAACATCAATATCCAAAGCTCAGGCATAACAACCCCCTGTTAAGTGCTTTTATTCTACCCTTTTCCCTAGATCCGGATCCATTCGGTCTGCTGCCTCGGGAGCCAGGTGCTCTTCCGTGATCAGCACCAAAGACAAATTCCCGAGCTGGTCCGTGGTCTTATATTCTTTTATGACCGATTTATTGGGATTATTGAGGATGTTTTCGAATCGGTTGAGACCATCGGACTGGCCCAATCCCAGAACCACGAGCTCAGGAACGATGCGGACCTGGGTTGGCAAGGCCCGTCCTACGTTCACCGGTTTGACCCACTAAATATTTGTGCCGATGACTCTGGAGCCTTTTTCGCAGCCACGTTCCCAAGCGCTGGGATCATTGTTTTTGGGCCAGGGGACTTGGTAGCAGACAACATCGCTCGCTGGATCTCGGTCGATGGGTCTTTCATCGACTCCTTCACCAGGTCCAGAACGGCTATTTTGCACAATCCGATAACTTCGTTAAATCCATAAACTTTATCCAGGGCCACCGGCGGACCTCCTTCTGGGGGGTAGGATTAGCGGAAATTCTTTCAGTACGTCGGCCATGACGTCTCCAGAGGCTGCGCTACCGGTGGAGGAGGTGTTTTTGACGCGCGGCTGATCCCAGTATCTTTCTGGCATCACCCTGGCAAGACTGCGTTTTACGTCCAGTGTGTTGCTAGGTTTTTTGACCTGGTCTGGAGACACGTAGGCGGCTTGCTTGGTTTGCTGCATCTGGGATGCTTCAAGCAGATACGCGACCTGGTCGGCGAGCTCGGGATACATCGAAAACCAGGGGTGTCGTTCGTG
>ERZ1292625.1896-Hain-H41-01um-R1-1896-length-21650-cov-5_pt1 | contig 21650 bp, 19 predicted proteins | sample MGYA00564400_ERZ1292625 | MGnify/ENA primary metagenome ERZ1292625 (study PRJEB36523, sample SAMEA6512639) | groundwater metagenome | collected 2019-01-08 | study: AquaDiva: Metagenomics assemblies of 32 groundwater samples
CGAGGACCTTCGTCTTTTTGGTTATCTTGCGCACAGCGTCCTTCACATCCATATTTCCCGTAAGAGGATCGACATCCACGAATACGGGCGTGGCGCCGAGATAGAGCGCGGCGTTCCCAGTTGCGGCAAAGGTGATGGCAGGTACCAAAACTTCATCCCCTTTCCCCACACCCGCGGCAAAATACGCCGCGTGGAGCGCAGCAGTGCCAGAATTAAAAGCAACCGCAAATCCCGTACCAACTTTTTTCGCAATAGCTTTCTCGAACCCTTCGATCGCTGGCCCCTGAGTCAGCCATCCCGAGCGCAACACCTTCGTGACCGCCGTAATATCCGCCTCGTTGATGTCTTGCGTAGAGTAAGGAATCATCAGGTTCTTAAGATCTCTTCCGTACGAGAGACTATCTGAAGAAGCATCTTTTGCGACATGTGCCCGGCGGTCGTATCACTCGTAAACTGGAAATCAGGCTTTAGCGGCTTGCTCTGTTTGAGATATTTCTGCAGCCCTTTCTTTTGTTTCATCTGACTGACATTCTCAGGCAAAATGACAAAGTAGTCTTTAAAGTCCACCGCATGGCGCGCCTCCTCCTTCGTCAGCAACACTTCGTGCACCTTTTCTCCCGGACGGATGCCGATGATGTTGCGCTTTGCCATGGGCGCGAGAATGTCGAAGAGATCCGTCAATTTCATTGAAAGCGCCTTGGGTATGAATATTTCGCCTCCCTCCATATGTCCTAGAGCGAAAAGAACTATACTGAACGCCTGCTCGAGATCTATCCAGAAGCGCGTCATATGCTCATCAGTAATGTGCACGGTGTGTGCGCCCTTATTCAGCAGCAACTTCTCGACGATGCTTCCGCGACTGCCAACGACGTTCCCGTAACGAACGACGCTGAAACGCGTCTTTCCGTCATCGCTGTACGCATTACCGGCGATAAAAAGTTTCTCCGCGCATAATTTAGTGGATCCATAGAGATTAGCTGGCATCGCCGCTTTATCGGTCGATACCAGCACGACCTTCTTTACCTGCTGATCGATTGCTGCCTCAATAACATTCTGACTGCCGAGAATGTTCGTCTTGACCGCTTCGAACGGATTGTACTCAAGGGCCGGTACCTGCTTGAGCGCCGCGGCATGGACGACGACATCAACGCCATTAAAAGCGCGCTGAAGTCGAGGGAGATCGCGCACGTCGCCAATAAAAAACCGGAGACGAGCATCAGTCATTTCCATCTGCATCTGCGACTGCTTCAACTCATCGCGGGAAAAGATAATGAGCTTTTTCAGCTTCGAATTGGCGAGAATATGCTTGGCAAAATTCTTGCCGAAAGACCCGGTGCCGCCGGTTATAAGTACTGTTTTACCTTGCAATTCTTGCATATCCTGTATCGTGCAACACTGTACCACACTTGAACTCAAAAGTCCGTTATAAAGTTTCATCCCGACCTCGCTTCGACAGCTTCCGTAGAAGTGCCGCCAAACGCTCGGACGACTTCCCATCAAAAGAATATCTCTGGAGAAACTGTCTCTGTTGCACTAGAAGTTCTTCTTGATAAGACACTTCCCCAAAAATGCGAACGAGACTGTCAATGACTTCCCGAGCGTTGTAAAAGAGCGGTATCTCCTGCGCATACACCTTCGCGTGATATGAGTCGAACGCTTTCCATGGATAAAGGACCAGTGGCTTCCCTGAGAGAATCGCCTGATAAATTACGGTCGAATTATTACATACGGCGACATCGCTCGCGCACAGAAGCGCGAAGATATCCTCATCCGCGGCCATCGCCACGTCCACAGGAAACAACTCCTGAAGATATTTCTGCATCGCGCCGACATGGGAACGACTGCGGAACTTAAAGAGAATTTGGAGACCGGGCACTTTTTCTTGAACCTCGCGGATCGTCTCGAAGAATTCCGCAAGCTGATAGGAATCGGGTGTACCGACATACATATCGGAAAACGGGATGGACGCGAAAAGGACCGGCCGCGCAGTGTCGAGCCCGAGCTCTGCAAGCATCCGCTTACCTCTTTCGACTCCTTGCGTGCGCTCATTCACGTAACGGTCGAAGCGCGGCGAACCGACCGCAATAAGCCGCTCTGGTGCGTGCCCTATGCGTTCATGCCACCTATTCACGTCCTCGCCGTAGGTCGCAAGATAGTCTGTCTCGATCCGGCAAAACACCGAGCGGGGATCGATGGTCGCAGTGGCGTGCTCGAGCTCAAGCGAAGGAATATGGAGTTGCCTTGCGACCTGCGCCATGAGGAAAAAGTAGTGTTCTGGGCCGCCGACGGACGCCATCTGAAGTACAAGATCCGGTTTTTCTTTTTGCATGATGCGGCGCAGCGTTTTTATATCGGCAATGACGCGCGGCGCATACGCGATGAGATACTCGCACGCTTCAAGCACAGGACTCCAATCGAGATCGTCCCGTACGGAAGCGAGATACTCCGCAACCTCTTGCTTCGCGTTTTTCCATTGGTTCGCGAATTCCGCTGAAATCCGCATAGTATCTCGCTCCTCTATCCTGCTCGATACGTCGTGCGAATGAAAGATGCGGATGCGATGAGTAAGAGTCTGTCGCCAGGGTATGTTTGTGAATCTGCTACTCTCCAGAAGCATGAGCTCCGAATCTTGCAGGTAAGGAACGATGGGTGCAAGGTGCGTCCAGTATTCACTCGCGTATATTTTGAAACCACGGCGCGGGATAAAGCCGACGAGCAGATTGTAGGCACGCAAGATGAGCCACTTCCACGAAAGCTTGGGCGGCACATATACCGGCACCGTGCGGAAGCCTTGGGCAGAATAACGAAGGCCGACCATGCGCGCCGCGTCGATGACCGCCCACTGCACAAACGGAGCGAGACAGACAGCGGCTGCAGAATCGCCGAGAACGGAAGGCTCTGGAATGAAAACCTGTGCGTTCGGATACGCTTTTTTTATGGCGGCGTATACCAGCACGTAATAAAAAAGTCGTGCTAAGTACGCTTGCATGACCGGCTCCGGAGCCTCAGCAATCCGGATACCCTCGTAGGTAAAAAACATCATGACGGGAATTCGGTACCATTCTCGAGCCACTTCATGGGAGAGTATCGACCAATACCCTTCCTCCGCTTTAATATCGATGATGTCGCGCAGCGAGATGTAGGGAACGCCTCTTTCCTTAAGTTCGCACTCGACTAAGAAATTGAAGACGATGATGGTCGCGCCCGCTTCAGCGCGGGAGTGCGCTTCATTAATATGCTCGGACTCGTAGGCAATGAATATCTCGCGTAAAAGGGATACCATAAGGAAAATTATTCCGGCACGGAAGACATCGAGCGATCAGCGAGCTCCATTATAAGAGCGGCACATCGGGATGACGAGTGCCCGTCAAAGCTGAAATTTCGGTCAATGAATGCTCGAGCTCGCTCCCCCATGTCGCTCCGCAGCGCAGGATTCGCTTCGAGTTCCGCAAGCGAAGCGGCGAGTTCCTCTTGAGTCGAAGCGATGCGAAGCGCTCCCGCGTCAACATAACGAGAGAAATGGAAGCGTACCACCGCTGCATCGACGGAATTCAGAGAAGGGACGATGACCGGCATACCGCGCTGAAGGGCTTCTAGGGCCACGGTCGAATAGCACGAGACGACAATATCCGCCTGATCGAACAGACCTGAAAGCGGTTCGGAAGATGCCGCTACGTACGGCACCCTCGAAAAGGCCTTCGCGGCGATCAGGCGGAGCGGATCTTCGTCAGGAGATCCCGGCCTGAATTTGATAATCGTTCGCACATCCCCGAGCGCCTCAATCGCCGCTGCTACGGTGGTGAAATAATCCTCAGCGCTGTAGGAATCATATATTTCGAAGACACGGATATCGGGAGAAATGCACAGTACCGTAAGCGAGCGTCCGCCACTTCCCTCGACAGCCGGTATCCGTGACAGATCGTCAAAACGCGGCGAGCCAATCTCATGCACGCGCTCCGGAGCGTGCCCTGCCGAAACAAGTTCTTCCTTCACGAGCGGCCCATACGAGGCGATATGTTCGGCCGCATGCTCGCGCGACCAGGAACCGGGTCCGAGATATTCAAGTCCGTGCTGCAGCTCCAAGGAGAGTATGTGTTTTTCTCTTGCGACGAGCGGCAGAATGGAAAAATGCGTTTGTCCGCTCACGCTCGCGCGCAGCAGGACGACATCGGGCTTGAAATGTTCATAGAGCGCATACGTACCCTCGATCTCACGCAACAACTTTCCGAATCCGCGAACAATATCGTCAACCGCCTGCACCAAAAGAGCATCGAATGAGTATCCTCGGAACATGAAGACGGGGTCGATATCGGAACGCAGAGTATCCCACTCCCGTGCAAATTCCTGCGCGGATTTCTGAGCACGTTTTCGCATACTTCGCGATACGAAATCCTCGCTGTGCACGAAATGCATCCGATAACGCAAAAGCATGCGCCAGGGAATATGGCGTATCTCCTGACGATCGAGGAAAATGCACTCCCCTTCCTTAAGAAGCTCGATGGTCGAGCCGACATTCCTCCAATGATCGCTTATAAGTAGGCGAGGGCGACGGGGGCGACATAGAAACGCAATAGACGCATTCCATACCGCAAGCGAAAAACCGAACAGCATTCGTTGCACCGTAAAAAAGAAAAGTCTAAAACGGTCGTGGAGCGCCTCGCTGACGCGATCGGACGGCACGACCGTGACCGGCATACCAGACCTTGCCGCAACTATTTTTGCACAATCAATAACCACTTCCCGCTCGCGATGCGAAAGGCCGCCCGCGACACTCGACAGCATGCCACTCGGAGCAAATACGGCGAGACGCTCCGCCTCTGGATGAGCCTCGAGGATAGAAATGAGCAGATTGCCGTAATACCACACCCTCTGAAAGTACGCGCGAAACATGAAGAGAAATGTTGTCCGGAGTTCGATGCCGCGATAGGTAAAGAGCTTCCATCGCGGATCAGCAAAAAACGCGTCCATCATTGCATCCTGCGCCGTCAGCAAATCAGGTGCGATCTTTTTATAGTCGCATCCTGAAAAAAAAGGGATATTCCTTTTTCTCAATTCCTCCTCTATATCGAGCGACAATGCTACCGTGAGCGAGCCCGCGCGCTCATGCGGCTGATTGCGGAAGAGACGCTCGAGCCCGTCAATATGCCCCAACTCATAGAGCAGGAAGAGGGTGCGCGAACGATTGCCCTGCGGTCGTTTCAGTTTGGTTTTCATGAAAGGGATGCTTCCTCTCTATAACTCGTCTGCGAGTCGTCACGTAACACACATTGTCTTGCGGCGTTGGCAATCTCTTCAACGGAAATCTCGTTCAGACACTCTGGATATTCCTTATTCACATGTCCATCTCTACACGACACATCGTGAGCACATACCGTGATGGGCGCGTTCTCGCCATATTGCCCGGCGAGCCACCAATTGCGGCCGACGCAGGTACGCATGACGACGAGCGGCGTCCCGAGATGCGCAGCGATGTGAGCCATGCCGGTGTCAACACTGATCACACACCGACTCTCTTTGATAAGACACATCATTTCTTGCAAAGTCGTTTCTCCGGCGATGACTTTCGCATCTATGCCTTCCGCGATTGCGCGCGCAGATGAGCGGTCCGCCGATGACCCGCTTACAAGTATGGAAATGTCATCAGAGAGAACACGACGCAGTGCCGTGAGAAGTTCCCTACTCTTTTCGGGACTCATGCTCCGACCCTTCCCTCCAGCAAAAAAGTGCACGATGATGAACTTCTCCGCGTCGACGCCGAATTTTTCTACAATAGCGCCATCCGGCAAACAAATGAGCTTGGGGAACGGTAAAGAGACTGTTACCTCGACAGTCGCGAGTACTTCGCGTTCATGTTCAGCGATCGACTCTCCGGCCTTTATTGGTACGAGCTGGTCATAGAGGACACTATTCCATCGGAACGCATCCGTGAATCCAACAAGTCCTCCTCTTCGTGCCAACAGGCGCGCGAAAAGTTTGCTTCCAAAACCGAACCTTCCTCCCTTCTTGCCCGCATATTGCGTTACGACCAAATCACTTCCATGGAAATCACGGAGTAGCGCGAAGAGCGTTCTCGGATTGCGACGATTCGCTTCGATGACCTCCAGCCAGGGATAGGCCGCGAACAAATCGCGAATCATCGCTGCACGGCCCGCTACCACGATGCCGAGACGAGTCTCTGGATACTCTGCGTGAATATTCTCCAAAAGATACTTCCCCATCAAACAATCGCCGATAGACGACGCGCGAAAGGTCAGTGCTTTGCGAATATTCATAGAGCATGAACCTCCAATTCAGGAGCAACGACAATCGTAAGGTCAGTGAAATCTTTCCCCGCATCAGAGACAAGAAATGAAATGTGCTCAGCAATATTTTCAGCGGTCGCGAGCATTTTTGTAGGACTTTTCGCTTTTACCATCTCAACAAATGCTTTCGGAAACACACTATTCATTCCCCCTTCCATAAAACCGGGCGCGACTGAATAAACGCGGATCCCAAAGGGTAAAAGCTCAGCCCGAAACGATGCAAGCATGCCCTGAAGCGCATACTTTGCTGCTACATAAGGACCAAGTGAACCGACGCTCTGAGGAAAAACAACCGCAGCCGTAGTGATACCGATCATTACGCCCTCTTTCCGCTCCTTCAGATACGTCGCACCGGCGGTAAAGAAATTAAACCCGCTGAGCGCATTTTTCTTAAATGCTTCGAGCACCTCTTCGGTCGAAGTAAGGTGGAGCGGCTTACGCGATGGCGATGCTCCCGCCGCATGCACATATATCGAAACCGGTCCCTGTTCGCGCTCTATCGTCGCTATCGTTTCTTGCATCTGCGCCTCATTTCCCAAATCGCACTGATAGGCGGCGTGCCCTTCCCCTAACAACATCAGAAATTCATCTACCGATTCTTGCGAGGACGTATGGTACATGACGACAACAGAGATACCGTCTTGGGCGAATCTTTGCGTGACAGCCTTCCCTACATACCCCATACCTCCGGATACGAGAGCTATTTTCCTGTTTTTTTTGAGTGCCTGCATAAAATTATTGCATCCCTACTATCATACAAGTACCTGTACCGTCGCCATCCCTTCTATCGCGTGGACGCCCTCACAGGTTATCGAAATCGCAAGCGTGAGCATACGGGTCGCCGCAACTTTTTCAGTGACAACTCCCGTGATACGGAGCGAGTCGCCGATAAAAATAGGTTTTTTGAACGAGAGCGTCTGGCGCAAGTACAGGCACTGCTTGCCTGGCAAATGCATGCCCACAAGAGTAGAGCAGAGTGCGCCCGCCAACATCCCGTGCACGAGCGGTTTTTTAAAACGCGTTCCGGCAGCGTACGACTCGCTTGTGTGAAGTGGGTTTGTATCGCCGCTCAACGCCGCGAATGCCTGCACATCTTCTGTGGTAAAGACCCTCTCGAATGATGCACTGTCCCCCACACTGATATCTTCGAATGCGAGCTCGACCGGTTCCATACTATTTCTTCGCGCGCTTCTCGACGATAGCGCGCAAGTCTCCGAGACAGGAGACGTTCATCACTTCATCCATACTGAATGAAATGCCGAATTCTTTTTCCAATTCTGCTATGAAAAAAACATAATTCATAGAATCCCATGCTGGAATATCGTGACTCGTGAGAGCGTCATGTATACCCTCTTCTGGAAGAGTGAACATCTGGCTCGCAATGGCGTTAAAGGTTTTCATACGTGCATCGTTATCCATGTCGGCACAGCAGGAATCTTGTGGAGCGCGAGCGTGCGCATCTTGAAATGAGTATCGAGAAACGCCTTTGCCGGCATATTCTTCGGTGTTTCGATAAAAGAGATAGAGAGACGCTCCGCGCCTGCGGAATGAGCTCGGTCCGCGATAAAAGCAAGAAACGCTTTTTCGACAGCACGCCCGAACACACGACAGCTCATCAGGAGCTGATCGATATGCCACTCCTTGCCTTGCTCTTCAACAAGAGCGAAGGCGACAATGCCAGAGTCACCAAATATATCGAGCAGCTGCGCCTGGTATACGTGATGTACCGGACTCTTGAGGTAAGCGCGTATCTCGCCTTCAGAAAGTGGGCGTTTGTTCGTATTGAACTGATTTGTCTTCTCAGTAAGTTGCGCCAGCCGCGCGAGAGAAGAGCTATCATCTTCGCTACAAATGAGCTCGAGCTTCAAGCTCGCGAGAAATTCCTCTTTATTCGCATAACGCTTTTCCTGCTCTCTTCGCAGGCGTTCGGTCACATACAGATTCCCTCGCATCTTATCTTCGTCAGTAATTGCCTCTGAAGGGAAATACTGTTGTGCATTTAAGAATCGCGCATAGTCGGAAGGATCCACTGGCAAATCTGGCGTCTCTACTTCCGGAAGAAGTGCGCGCACGAGCGAACGATTCGCTGCATCATCGTCGAGGAATACCATCGCATCAAGGCCAATATTGAGTTCTTCAGAGATTTCGCGTAAATTCTGTGCCTTATCGTTCCAATTAAGGCGCATGGCGGCAAAATGATGCTCCTTCAAGAGCATATTGGGGTGCGTGCGCAGCACGAGAAGCGCATCTTCCGGATTGTTCCGACTATTGATCGCAAGCATGACGCCGCGATGAAAATGGTCGAGGATTGCTTGCTGAAAAGCGAGGTACCCGCTCCCCGGAGGAGTAAGAGAGAGGTGGAGGTTCTCGAGCCCGTCCTCGCCCACCACGCCTCCCCAGAGCGTATTATCGAGGTCGAGAACGAGGCACTTTTTATTTTCCCGCATATCGGCACATGTTACCCCACGGCAATGGCCGCCGCCATCGCATCCGTATGAGTTATAGACACAGCAATAGATAACCTGCGATCCTTCCTCCATACTTCCGGGGCCCCGCCTTTCGCATGTCGGATTTCGAATTCGATGAAAGCAGTCTCGGCAGCGCCGAGAGCCTTCGCAACCGCCTCCTTTGCCGCAAATATACCCGCCAAGTGTACCGAGGGATCCTTATACGCGAAACAATATGCTATTTCCTTCTCGGAAAAAGCTTTCCGTAAAAAAGAATGTTTTTTGTTGTGTATGAATGGATGAAAACGCGCGACTTCCACCAAATCAATACCTGCTTTTTTTAGCATCGGAGCCATCACACTCTATGATACACTGCCCGCAATTACATGCTTTTCGATTCCATCCCCTTCGTTATCTTTTTCGTTTCCGTCTTTATTTTATATTTTACTCTTCCGGCAGCATGGCAAAAATGGCTCTTGCTTCTAGCAAGCTGTTACTTTTATATGGCGTTCATCCCGCAGTACATTCTTGTACTCTTTTTTCTCATTACCATCGACTATATCCTCGGTTTGCGAATCGAGAGATCAGTCGGAAAAACCAGAATGCTTTACCTTGTGTTCGGTATTGCTACGAACATCGGAACTCTGTTCTTTTTTAAATACTTCAATTTTTTCAATCAAAATGTCGCTACTCTCGCAGACTTTCTTCATTGGAATTACTCGTTGGAGTCGTTAGCGATTATCTTGCCGATCGGATTATCTTTCCATACATTTCAAAGTCTCGCGTACATTTTCGAAGTGTATAAAGGACGTTTTGCCGCCGAACGAAACTATGTTACGTACGCCCTCTATGTCATGTTCTTCCCACAGCTCGTTGCTGGTCCCATCGAGAGACCGGAGCACCTATTGCCGCAACTAAGAAACACTCACACATTCAACTATGATAGTGCCGTCTCGGGACTACAGTTACTGCTCTGGGGATTTTTTAAGAAAATAGTCATAGCAAACAATCTGGCGATTCTTGTTGATTTCGTATATGGCCACTTGGATACCGCAAACGGATCGATGGTATTGCTCGCTGTATTCTCTTTCGCGATCGTGCTGTATGCGGATTTCTCCGGCTACTCCGACATTGCTGTCGGGTCTGCGCGTATGCTTGGCATAGAACTTGCGCAGAATTTTAGACAGCCGTATTTCGCGGAGTCTATTGCGGAATTGTGGCGACGATGGCATATATCGCTTTCCTTGTGGTTTCGAGACTATGTCTACTACCCACTCGTCTGGAGCGGAAAAGGGCGTGGCGCTGCCTGGGTGTACCTTTCAATCATCACCACTTTCCTGCTTACCGGAGTGTGGCACGGAGCCGGGTTGAACTTTATCATTATGGGGCTCATATTCGGTCTGCTTATTTGTCTAGAAGTATGGACGAGAAGTCTTCGCGAAAAAATACTTGGCTTCTTTCCTATTAAACTGGATGCCTTTTATACCCGCAGTATAAACATAGTAATCACGTTTGTTCTCGCATCTTTTTCATGGGTATTCTTCCGGGCCAATGATCTTACCCAAGCCATCACCATCATTAAAAAGGTCTTCCTTGATTGGGGGCCGGGGGCTTTCTCATATCTTACTTGCACGAACTATTGCGCATTTTATGAAATAGGTATCGGCAAGACCACCTTAGCTATGATTGGCGTTTCCGTAACAATTTTGTTCGCGTATGAACTTTTTACAGAACTCCGCCTTGCTCTTCCGGCATGGTGGTACCGCCGCACGCTACGATGGGCCCTCTATTACGCATTCATCATCTGGATACTCTTTGCGGGAAACTTCGTACCAAAGACCTTCATTTATTTCCAATTCTGATATGCGCGCATTCATAAAAAAACTTGTATTCTTTCTACTGCCGCTTGCGGCACTCTTCGCGCCAGCATTCGTCCTGCTTCTATGGTCCGGAGAATTTTATCCGTTGAGTATGGTCGCACACCTGATGAACCAGCCTCAACCGATACTCGTCGGACAGGCCTATAGTAATTTCGGACCGGCACTACAGATCGATGAAGTAAGCGCGCGCGCGCCGCAAGTCATCACTCTGGGGAACTCGCATGTCGGTGAGTTCCGATCGGCATTCTTCAAAGAACCAACTGTTTTTTACAATACAACTGGCGCAGTCGGCCCGCTCAGTGATTACGTCTATTTTATAAATCAGCTCGCTACCCCGCCGAAGATTGTCATTGCGAATATGGAGCAGGCTCTGTTTACTCCCGAAAACGCCAAGAATCACGTCATGTCGAGACCGAATCCGTTTACCACTCGAGATCAACCGTACGACCCTTTCTTCGAAAGTTTTTTCCGCAACGGTGGGTGGTGGAAAGTGTATACGGATTATTTCTCAGGAAAGTTTACGCTTACCGATGTCTTTACCCCGCGACAAAGCCCTACTGTCATTATCGGCCTGCGCGCCCGCACTACGGGGGATGGGTTCACGAACGACGGGAGCAGCTACTGGGGAAACGCCATCCGTTCTCCTCTCGTCCAGAAAAAAACACTCTCAGACATTGACGCCCTTGCAGCAAGCATTACCGACACAAACGGCGATGTATACGGAGATGCGATCTCAAACGATTCTCTTGCAGAACTTCGGACATTTCTTGAGCTGTGCAAAACACGCGGAATAACCGTTATCGGCTTCCTCCCGCCTCTTGCCTACAAGGAGTACCGCGCGCTCAAAGAACACCCGCACTCGACGTATGCTTCTTCGTTCAAAATCCTAGCCCCGACACTTGCGGCGGTGTACCGAACATACGGATTCGACTTCTACGACTTTACCGATATCTCTTCTTTTGGGAGTTCAGATGCCGAAATGGTTGAAGCGAAGCATGGTGGAGAGAAAATGTATCTACGCCTGTTCATAAAAATGGCGGATGGTAGTGCCTCCCTCAGCCCTCTCGTAGACCTTCCCTTCCTTAAAGAGAAGCTCATGAGTGCCACAAGTTCCTATTATGTTTTTGGGATACCAAATAACTAGATCTCCGTTTTGACTGCCTCGAGCTCCCAGGTAAGGCACTTCATCGGAAAAAGTAACGAGAGGTATTGGTCATAGAAATGAGGATGCCTCGTGATGAGAGCCTTGCCAAACCGCTTGAGCGGATTCTTGGAAGGATGCGGCCATCCGTAGCAGAATCCACGCCTTGCAAAACACGCATTTGCATAATGATAATCGAACAATTTCGAACCTTCGATGAAATAATCGAGCGACTGCGAAGAGAAAAATCGGCGATGCGTAGGATCATTAATCGCATCTACGCTGCGAAAATATGGAACCTGGATGACGAAACGGCCGCCTGGCGAGAGTATCCGATACACTTCCTCCATGGTACGCACGACGTCCTCCGAATGTTCCAAAAAATGATTGGCAAGGACAAGATCGATGCTTGAGTCGGCAAACGGCCACGGAAATCGCGCTAGATCGTGTACGACATCAACGGCTGGAAGCGAAAGAATGTCGACACCGCGCGCGCCGGGAAGTCTGCGATTTCCGCATCCTATGTCGAGCGCCACAGTGGCGCCGAGTACGTTCGTACGCGTAAATCCATCTCGGGCATATATTTTTCCGGTCCAGAGTTCAGTCATGGTGTTCGATAAAATGCATAATGCGCTGCGCGCGAGCGCCCCACGCGTGGTTCTGCGCGAGCGAAGACGCACGCGTGAGGCGAGCGAAATCGGGACGTTCTATCGCCTGTGCGAGCGCTCGCGCGAGATCTTCCGCATCATCCGGATCACACCATACAACCTCGTCAGCAATTAAACTCTCAAGCGCAGGAGTCCTTGTCGCGACCACCGGACGCCGCGCCGCCAGGTATTCAAATATCTTCATCGGCGCGGTGTAACGATACGATGCTTCGTCGCGCTTCGTACCGACAACGAAGAGGGCGTCCGCTGCCGCGAGCCATGTAGGTATCTCCGCACTTGGATGGCCGCCATAAAAAACAATCCGCTCTCCTGATCGTTTTGTCACTCGCTCGAACTCCTCACGCGTCGCGCCGACGATGCCGAGAGTAATATTCTTTTCTGCGAGCCGCTCAGCGGTGGCAGATACTACTTCCAGACCTTTCCACTCGTACATGCGGCCGACATAGAGTGCCAACTTTAAGCCGGCAGGAAGCGAAAGAGTATGGCGCGCCTCCTCTTTGGAGAGCTTCTGCTCGGAAAATGCACCGTCGACGCCATTGGGTTCAGCAACAACGCGTTTCGGAAGAAGTGCAAACGTCTGTATCAGTGCTTCCTGGATGAGCGGGTTGGTGGCGATTACACCAATAGCATTGCGAAAGAAAAATCGCGACGCGATAGTAGTGTTTTTAGGCGAGTGCATTTCAATCACACACGGACCGAAGAGCGGAAGGAGAGTACTTGAAAAAGAATCCATGTCTACCGTATATATCAGGAACCTCTCTCCTCGAACGCGCCTTCCGACCAGGAAGAAAGAGTACCGCACCATGAAGTACAGCGAGCTGAAGAAAAAACCGAATTTCCCGAACTGGTAGAGTCTCGGGATCCAGAGCTGCACGAGCGGCACTGGAGTGCGGAGCGCATAAAATGTCTGCATATCCGATGGCGGCGACCATCGTTTCGGCACGACGAGCGTCAGGTCGACGCCGGCCTCTATAAAAGCCTCGCACATCTTGGCTATCTGGATGCCGTGCGCCTTTTCGTTCGGCATGCGGGCGTTCGCGACGTAATACATCTTCATAGGCTTTCCTTCTTTGCCAGAACGAGGAATTGCTTCCCGAAGATGCGCCAGATAAACGGAATCCGCAGATAGACTGCAAGAAAGAAGACGGGGTACTGCGGTCCGTTTACCATCGTGAACGGCAGGAATCTATCGATGCATTTCTCTATGCGGAACCCTTGCTGCCCGAGCGCCTCGGAAAGCGATTGTTCGGTAAGCGGGATATGGTGGTCGATAAAGTCCCAGTACGCCCCGGGAAGATATCTTATGTTCGGCCCCATCGCGATAAGGCGTCCGTCAGGCTTGAGACAGCGGTTTGCCTCGCCAAGCGTCCGCGAGAGCGCCCGCTTGTCCGGAAGATGCTCTAAAAAATTGCTCGTAAATACGACGTCGAGATGATTGTCTGGAAACGGCCACGACGCAGAACATTCCTGCGCAATCACTTCGACATCACCACTCACTCGATCGGCAGTATCGGGGTTCAAATCGAGCGCGTATTTCTTGCCGCATCGAATATGGTTTATGAATTCCCCATATCCCGCGCCCATGTCGAGCACCACATCCTCTGGGCGAACCAATCGCTGGAAATAATCTCGAATCAAGACGCCCCACACGCTGTCCCTATACATCTGTCTTCCCGCGAAACGAGCACGGTACATGCGCCGCAAACCATCTGCACCAAACGGCTCGTTACGGGGAGTGTTGTGAAGCATTTGCATAGAGCGTGACTAAAGGTGATAAATTTCGAACCTGTCATCAGCGTACACCAGCTTCGCCCCAAGGGTTTCGGGATGATACGTAGGATTGAGCACCTTGTCCTTCAGTATGTACGCAACATGATACTTCTTCAGGTACGTTTTGATGTTCGGCTTTATGTCGGTCTGAAACTTACTCTCGAGATCGGTGAAGAATTTTTCCCCCAAGAGGCTTTGCGGCGTCGGGGGCGTTCCACACTCTTTATGCGTATCCCAAAAGAACAGTATTCGACAGAGCTTAATTCCCCGCTCAACAGTCTTCGCTTCATGAGGAAAATCGTGACGACCAAGATAGAGCGACATTTCACTTTCTGATTTGAGATCAGAAAGTGTCGGATTATTAAAATACTGTGAGATGAGATACCGTTCACGAATCTCACCTTCAGGCACCAACTCAAGCATTCCCCAATAGGCATACAAGGCGAAGTGTCGAGTAAAGACCGGAAGATCTGTAGCGAGAAAATCATGTGGGTCGCTCCATACGACAATTGGATCTTTCTCCTGCTGTTGCAACCACGCAAAAGGTTTTGCATAGAGCTGCTGCGTCTGCCACGATTCGCGACTGATGCTTGCCGGTAAAAATGGAGCTATGTACTCCCTCAAGAAATATCCATGCGCTCCAGATAATAGAATGATTACCGCGATCGAAAATACCCGGACTGATTTCGACATGAGTACACGCCGCTCCCAAAGAAATACACCCAAACTAACAGTAGCGAATACGAGCCACGGGAGAATCAATATGCGTACGTGCTCAGCCGTTTCAAATAATTTGCCGGTAATGAGATTACTCCCCTGCATACCCCAGAGTCCAAACCCGCTTATAGTGAGAAAAAGTCCGAGCGACACAAAAGCCACGTCTTCTCGCAACATCTGCACCTTCCTAGAGAGCACGAGAAGCAATACAAGCACAATGCCGATCCATCCGCCCGAATACATGACCTCGGCCATCGGCAGATGCGTGTTCACGAGCCCAAGACGACCAAGACTCTCCCAGAAATAGGGTGACGTATGCGAAAGCCATACTACATAGAGCGGCACTGGAAGTCCGATGGCGCCGCCGATACAGGACGAGAAAATTGTTGCTCTCAAAAGCGGCCAATTCTTCTGCGCAAACGCGTAGAGAGCAAGAAGACCGAGCGTGACAACAGCGATTTGCCACAAAAAAGCATATAGGTAAAATGTTGCACCCGTTGCAAGAGCTAGCAGTATGCTATTTCTCCGGCTCTGCTCACGCATAAAACGTGCGAGGACAAGATAAAATAGGAAAATGAATGGGTACACTGGCTGAAGGTTGGCGGGCCGCCACACATGTGCATACGACTGTAGGTATACAAAAACAGTACTGCCTACAGCCACCCAAGGCGGTACCCGTAATTCACGAAACAGATAGAACGCCGACAAAGCAAACAATAAACTCCACAACATGAAATTGAGCAGTAGCGTTGTATTGAATGAAACGCCAAGTAAACCTGGAATCGCATTGAGCCACGCGCCACCGAAGACAACGAGTGGAGGTCCGTCGCTGTGCTCCATAAAATAGGGATTGCCTCCTGTGTGACCCTGAACTATGGTCTGCACGCGAGCATGATAGAGCGTCTCATCGCCGAACACTGGTGGAATACCCTGCCACGAGTTTCCGAGGAAAAAGAATATTTCGAGAGCAGGGATGAGAGACAGTGTGAGTATCAGAGCAAGGAGCACCACGAGAGGGCGGTGTCGTCCCAAGAACTCGGTCATGCTCTGTATGGCATTATGCGGATGCATGAGGAATCCATGATGTTATTCGTTCGAAGAGGATGAACCCTATCATACGGAACCCGAGCGCAATAGCTTTCGATCGTTTCCCAGTAATTTTCGAAGTTCCGATGCGCGCACCGTAACGCACCGGAACTTCCACGACAGAAAGCCGGCGCTCGAGCACGCGAATAATGTATTCCGGAGAGAACCAGTTGCCGTCGACCGTGAACGAATCTTTTACTTGTTCGTACGCTAAGCGATGAATGAGTTTGTAACTGCAACCAACGTCCGTGAGGGAGGGGCCGCCAAACAGATACTCGAGAAGCTTTGCGACCGCCCAATTGCCCATGCGAAGCGCGAAGTCCATGTTTACTCCCGGATCGCCGCCGGACCAGACCGGACTCCTTGAGGTGCGTGTACCGAGTACGACATCGTATTCCTGACTGTAGACGAGAAGCCGGTCAAGATCGCTCGCGCGGAATGTACCGTCCGGCTCGCACGTGACAATAAGGTCGCCCGTCGCCTCGCGCATACCGCGCCGAAGCGCCGCTCCGTATCCTTGCTTCATTTCCTTCACATACTTCGCCGAGGTGAGCTTGATCTCGGCATCGCTGCCATCTTTCGAGTTGTTATCAACGGCGATGATCTCATCCACGGCCGGATGGCGGAGGAATTCCTCAATAGCCGCGCGCACACTCTGACATTCGTCGTAGATCGGAAGGACGATGCTTACTTTTTTGCCGAGATACATGATGCGGTATTCAGAACAGTCGATCCTTCCATGTTCGCGGCGTCTTGTCGCTCACGATCTCGAGGTCGAGATGGTAGAGGAATGGCTTCGGACCTCGCGTGCGGATGTACTCGATCATGCTCTTGAGCCCTTCCTCGAGCGGCACGGTGGTTTTGTAATCAAGAAGTTTCCGCGCCTTGTCCGCACTACAGGTTGCATACCTCACTTCTTGCGGCCGGCCGGGCATATAGATCGGAGCAAGCTTGAAAGCAATCAGCTTGGCAAGAATTGTGGCGAGTTCATTTATAGTAATGAACTGATCATCGGGACCGATATTAATAACCTCTCCAACGGGTGCTGCGTCAGTGGCCATACGCTTCAGTGGTGCAACCACATCGTCCACAAATGAAAAACTGCGCATCTGCTCTCCGTCGCCATAAATAATCGGTTGGCGACCCTGGAGCATTAGATTGATCATGATAGACGCGACGTTGCGGAACGGATCCTCATATCGTTGTCGAGGACCGATGATGTTATGCGGCACAGCAATGACATATTCCATGCCGTGGACTTCGCAGAGATTGCGCACGGTAAGCTCAGCGGCGTATTTCGCAATGCCATAGGGATCCTGCGGAAGAGGCGTCATATCTTCAGTAAAAGGTACGGTTGGCTGCGTCCCGTAGCGCGCCATCGAGGAGCATTGTATGAATCGTTTTACTTTATTCGCGATCGCAGCCGACACGACCGACACCGTTGCGCCGTAGATGCTTTGTGTAATCAGATGTGGAGAGAAGACAGAGAGCCCTTCATGAGCATGTGCTGCCGTGTGGTACACCACATCCACACCGCGCATGAGATCAGCCATCTTGGCACGATCGAGACAATCAGCTCGGTGAAATTCAACTCCGGTCGGAATATTATCAAGGTACCCGCCGGCGAGATTGTCACAGCCAATCACGCGATGCCCCTCTTTAAGAAGATCTTCTGCGAGATGACTCCCAAGGAAGCCCGCCACGCCGGTAATAAAATAAGTGCGTTTATTTTTCACAATATGACGTTCAGTATACTCATACTCCGGCTGCTCCGCCACTGTCCTGCTGTCGCCTGAAAATGAACAGATGATAAGCGATGAAGCTGTCGACCGCGACGAGCGCGGCTCCGACCGCCTGCGCGAACAGATAGTACACGCCGAATCTCCCGACAAGGACGTACACGACTCCCGTATTGAGCACGAGATTCGCGAGTGCGAGTGCCGCATACTGCGCAAATTGCGAGCGTAAGCGCTCCGGCGCACGGTCTTCAAACGTCCAGTACTTCTGGAGAACGAAACCCGCGAGAAGTGCGCAGAGAAATGCTGTAGCGGACCCCGCAAGATACGGCACACCGACCACATATAACGTATAAAAGAGCCCGAGATTCATGCTAACGCCGATGATTCCGGTCGTGAGGAACTTCAGTATGCGCATGACGCTCATGGTAGCACTAGCGCCCCGCCGCGCGCACTGCGAGCCGCACGCGAAGCTCAGGAACGACAGTACGCATGACCGCATCGATACGGAAATAACGAACGTAGATATCGCGTGCATTTCTTTGCATTTCTTCAAAAGATTCCGGTGAAATGCGCTTATGAAATTCGGCGACCAGCTCGGGCAGATGATTGATGTCGCGGAAATCGACGACAAGTGCGAACGACGAATAATCGACTCTGTCCGTAAAGGGGAAATTCCGTTCTGTGTCTACGATGACGGGAATGCGTCCGAGGGACAGTATCTCAAAAAGCCTGGCTGAATTGTTTGCATCTCCGCGCACATCGAGAGCATAGTCACTCTCTAGGATAGTTTCAACCATCTCTTCCCGGAGTTCCCGCGGGTCCTTCTCCGCAGTTCTCCGATTCGCGGAGAAGGATCCGCGTTCGCGCACGTTCAGCACGACTTGCGATGATCGCCTGAGAAGGCCAATGACCTTCTCGCGCCACAACACTCCCTTGGTGCACGCGCGGAAACGCGAGTCGAAAATGCCCCGCAAACGCACCGGCAATTCCTTTATGATTGTCCGCAGGTGTTGCATTGGAGAAAGCTTCGCCCAGCCGGCGAAGCCGACCACTGGCTTCCCTTCATGTTTCTTGCGCAATTCAAGCTTGCCGTCTCTACATCGCTCCAAAAGATCGTCCACATAGAGTGGTATCTGGATCCGTCCCGGTTCGGATAAAAATCGATACCCGCCGTAACGCAAAACATAGATATCTTCCGCATCGATACTCTTCTCTATATCCCCCGTGCCGTCGATGAGAAGTGGGAGATTTTTGGCGCGCGCGAAGCCGATGCACTCTGCGAGTAGATCGTTATCGAACGGCAAAAGCCAGTTATGCCGATACGGCGCGAGCACCAGATCTGCATTCTTTATATCATCGGTAATGGTGTAGTAATCGGTATCGCATGCATACGCGTCAAACATCTGTTTCGAGAAAAGCGATTCTTCGCCATAAGGATTGCCCCACCACGGATTCAGAAGCGGTGTGTGGTGCGCCCCGGCTCGACGCCACGCAGGATTCACATAAAATGAAAGAGGTGTTTTGCTGGTCATATCATGGTTTCCATGAGTCTCAATAAAGAAGCAGCGAATCGATCCGTCGCGTAGTGCTTGATCACTTTCGCATGGCCCGACGCGGCGAGACGCATCCTTCTTTCATCATCTTGCCAGAGTATTTCTATCGCCTGCGCGAGAGCCATTGGATCATTGGGCTCCACGACGACGAGATCCTCGTCGGGAACTAAGTAATCGGTAATCCACGGGAGGCGCGTCGCGATGACAGTCTTACCAGCCGCAAGCGCATCAAGAACGACCGTCTGTCCCGAGCAGTCCGAACCGTCCCGCGCACGCACATCCTTTGAAGCGACGACGACGAATCGTGCGTGCGCATATAGATCGCGAACCTCGAGATAATTGCGGTCATAACACACCGACACGTTCGCTGGAATGAACATATCGGACGGGATGTTTGAGCGGCCCGCTATTACGGAAAACGGATGCGAAACACGCTCCGCCGCGCGGAAGAGCGTCTCATAATCGCGACCGGCGTCGCGACCGACACTTGCGACATATGCCCCCTCATTCTCGGAACCGGAATGAGCAAAAAATGGCACATCCACGCCGAGAGGAACGAATGCAAGACGTTCCCGTGAGATTCCCAACCGCACGAAATCATCGATCTGTTCGAAGGAGAGGCAGATAGTCCGGAAGTAGCTCTTCCAGAACAATGTCAAGAAAATCCGACGAATTGGATGCGTGGCGTGGCGCCGCATTACTACGGATGAATTCATCGCCAGATACATCCAGCGAGTTCGCAGCCGAAATGTACGTGCGCATATAGAAACAACATACCCAAGCATCAGATTGTCCTGAGCAACGATGAAATCATAAGTAAAAAGATGCGGCAGGAGTAGAAATGCCTGCAACACTTTCGGCAGCCGAGAGACAATCGTATTCCCTGGATAGTCTCCAACGGTGGCGTACCGAGCGCCTCGTATGTGATTGAGTCCGCGCAGAGCAGTATCCGCATCTTCCCCTTTTTGCACCTTCGACATGATATTTTCCCGCGAGGTTGGAAAGAGAAAAAGGATGCGGGGCGTCTGCAACGCCTCAACAAGCATAGGAATGAGATGCTGGAGCGAATGTTTTTCTCGAATAATTTCCGACCGATTATCGTCCTTTTGCGGGCGCTGCAGAGCTTCTACAATAGTTTCCGGCGTTGCTTGTGAGATAACGACCGGAAGTTCTTTATAAACACTGCTTGTCGTAATAACAGGTGTGTCCGTCGCGAGCGCCTCGAGGACTGTTTTATCCAAACTACCCGTCTCACTGGTGTGTACAAAGACGGCTGCTCTCAAGTATTCATCCCGCAACTGCATCTGGGAAAGGCCGCCCAAAAAATGGACGCGAGCGCCGAGCGTATTGGCGAGCGCCTCGAGATTCCCCCGTTCCGGCCCTTCGCCCGCTATCCGAAGCTCCCGACCTGCCTGCGCGGCAGCACGAATCACGAGATCATGTCGCTTACTGCGCGTAAGCCGTCCAACGGAAAGTATCCAATCCTCGCGCTTTATTCGTGGATCGGGGGAGAAAAATTCTGTATCAATACCGTGTCCCATTACCTGTAATGCGCCCGTATACAGTCGAAAGCTTTCTTTGGAAGCGGTAAAAATGCTATCCGCTAAAAACACTGCGAGACGAAGTTTCGTGTCGACACTCTTGTGCGTGTACCAGAGTGCAATGCGCTTGTGCCATATTCGCCAGAAAAGTCCACCGAGAACGACATACTCGGGATTCATATGCACGAAAACCGTGTCGTAACTGCCACGAAGTTTCCTTGCAAATGAGAGGAAACGATAAATGTAGGTAACGCGGCTAAAAAACGTCCGCGCCGCAGGCGAATGCTCTTTGCCGAGCGAATGCACGCGTACATTTGCCGGCAAATTATGCTTTCCTTCTTTGAGACAGATAATCTCGATATGCTCAACGTGTTTCGCAAACTCTTCTATCCAGCGTACGAAAAACCCGAGAACTGAATCTTCAGCATCGACTGCTTGCGTGATAATAAGCAGCTTCATATACGCGAAACGAGCCAGTCTATGAGGGGTCGCGCAATCGCGCGCGGAGAGAAGCGTTCGAGTGATACTGCTCGAGCACGCTTCCCGAGATGAGCGCGCAGCACCGGGTCATTCTTGAGTTCCAGTATTTTCTCCGCGATATCGCGGGGGTCGGCAGGCTCAACCATACAAACTTCCTCGCGATCATGCAGGACTTCAAGCGTGGCTGGCGACCGTTCAGTGATGGTCGGCCTTCCGGCACTAAGACATTCATACACCTTATTCGGGATGACGCGCAGTGCCTTATCTGTCGCACCGAAGATGCCAAGACAAATGTCGCCTTTGTCTATATGCTCGGGCAATCTATC
>ERZ1292625.1454-Hain-H41-01um-R1-1454-length-28038-cov-7_pt2 | contig 21626 bp, 21 predicted proteins | sample MGYA00564400_ERZ1292625 | MGnify/ENA primary metagenome ERZ1292625 (study PRJEB36523, sample SAMEA6512639) | groundwater metagenome | collected 2019-01-08 | study: AquaDiva: Metagenomics assemblies of 32 groundwater samples
ATTGTCCCATTTTAGAAACAGCCCGCTCTAGGTCATTTGGGCGCGCGAAGCGCGGGCGGGGTTTCTAACGGGATTGCTTAATATGATAATAAACATAATACAAATAGTTTTAGCTGTCTTGTTGGTAATTACTGTGTTGCTACAACAACAAGGTTCTGGTTTATCTGGCGCCTTTGGCGGTGAAGGAGAATTTCATCATACTAAAAGAGGTGCCGAAAAATATCTTTTCGTAGCTACGATTGTTTTGTCTGTTCTATTCTTTGGAACTGCCTTGGCTAATATAGTTTTCTAAATATATCTCGCGATCCGAGATAACTTATTTGAAAGTGAAGGAAAAAATTAACAAAATTTGGAAACGCATAAAGTTTATGCGTTCGTTATCTATAAAACACTGGCGTTATTTGCTTAGACAACTAAGCAAGAAAGAAATAAACGCTATTTTAGTTTTTCTTGGATTAGCCATCACCTCATCTTTATTTTTAGGTGTTTATGATTATTGGTTTTTAAGAACTTCGGTCGCATCCTCTGGTGGAACATATTCCGAAGGTGTTATTGGCGAACCTCGTTATATAAACCCCGCTTTAGCTTCGGCTAGCGAAGTTGACCGCGACCTAACTACACTTATTTTTTCTGGCTTAGTTAAACACAATGAACTTGGAAATATTATTCCAGATCTAGCCGAAAGTTATCAAATAAGAGATAACGGAAAAACTTATGAATTTAAACTTAAAGAAAATTTAAGCTGGCCCGACAAAAAGCCATTAACTAGTGATGATGTAATTTTCACAATAAACTTAATTAAAGATTCTAAATTTCAAAGCCCGCTACGCAACAACTGGCAAGGTGTAAGAATAGAAAAAATTGATGAGCTTAGATTTGTAATAAAATTGCCGGTAGCCTATGAACCTTTTTTAGAAAATGCTACCCTAGGAATTTTACCTCAACATATTTGGGAAAATGTTCAACCACAAAACTTTCTATTAACTCAACTTAACTTAAAACCAATAGGTTTTGGTCAATATCAAGTTACAAAAATAACCAAGAATGCTTCTGGAGTTATAAAGTCTATGGAATTTTCTCCCAATCCGCGCTATTATGAAAAAGCAAATATATCTCTTTTAAGAATTCGTTTCTATGAAAACCAAGAAGATTTGGTTAATGCTTTTAAGCGCCGAGAGATTGATGGTTTTTCTTTAAGCTCAGTTTTAGATAAAATAGAACTTAAAAAATCTAGAGATCTTGTTTTTTACGACATTAAGTTGCCTAGGTATTATGGAGTATTTTTTAATCAAACAAGATCCGATGTCTTAGCCGAGCTTGATGTAAGAAAAGCTTTATCTTATGCCACAGATAAAGAAACACTAATAAAGGATATTTTAAAATCTGAAGCTCAAACTCAAAAAGGACCATTGCCTTTTGGGCTTTTGAATATAGGTATACCGGAAATAAACTATAATTTTGATATTGAAACTGCTAAAAACATACTAGATAAATCTGGCTGGAAGATTGGGGAAAACGGCATAAGAGAAAAAAAATTAAAAGGTAAAACAACAAAATTAGAATTTGCGCTTACTACTACGGATTGGCCGGAACATACGCAAGTTGCCAGTAATTTAAAACAAAACTGGGAAAAGATAGGCGCAAAAATAGATTTAGATGTTGTGCCAGTTAACGGCATTCAAACCCAAAACATAAGACCACGCCAGTACCAAGCCCTACTTTTTGGAGAAGTTTTAAGCTTAAACCCAGACCCATTTTCTTTTTGGCATTCCACACAAAGAAGAGATCCTGGTTTGAATTTAGCATTATATAACAACAAAAAAGTTGACGGACTTTTAGAATCAGCTCGCCAAGAAAACGACCCCAACAAAAGAATAAAATCTTACGAAGCCTTCCAAAAAATAATAATGCAAGATATTCCAGCCATATTTCTTTACAGTCCAAATTATATTTATGCTGTATCTGGAAAAATTAAAGGTATTAACACCAAAGCTATTAACACTCCATCGCAAAGATTTGAAAATATAAATAAATGGCATACCGCCACCAAGAGAGTAAAGAAATAAAGCTCTCGGGGATGTGGTGAAATTGGCAGACACGCAGCGTTCAGGTCGCTGTGAGCGCAAGCTCTTGGGAGTTCAAATCTCCCCATCCCCACCTTCAAAATAAAAAATTAAAGATTAAAAATTAAAGTTTTTTAATTTTGAATTTTAACTTTTAAATTTATTAAATATGAATCAACCATACAAACAACATAACAATAGTAGAAACAGTGGCAAACCATCGAACTCTTCTGGAAAATTATTTTTTAGATCGTCGTCTAATCAAAATGGAGAAAATTCTCGCGGACCAAGAAATCCTAGAGGTAATTTTATTCCAAAATCCAGTGAAGAAAATCAAGAAGTAGGCCCGAAAGTACCTCAACAAAACTGCTTACGCATTATTCCTTTGGGTGGTTTAGGCGAAGTCGGTCGCAATATGACGGTGATAGAATGGCGCGATTACGACAAAGACGACCGCGATATTTTGCTTATTGATGCTGGCGTAAGATTTCCCGAAGAAGATATGCCAGGCATTGATTTGTTAATTCCAAACATAAAATATTTAGAAGATAAAACCGATAAAATTAGCGGGCTTGTGTTTACGCACGGACACTTTGACCACATCGGCGCTTTGCCTTACATGCTCGAACAAATCGGCAATCCCATGATCTATGCCGCTCCATTAACTAAGGGTTTGATTATAAAACGCCACGAAGAATTTAAGCAATTGCCAAAATTAATGATAGACGAAATTAGAAGTGGCGATAAAAGAAAGATTGGCGTTTTTGAAGTTGAATTTATTCACATCAATCATAGTATTCCCGACGATATGGCTTTGCTTATTAAAACTCCAGCGGGCAATATTATGTGCACTTCCGATTTTAAATTTGATCATAACCCTGTTATAGATAAGCCCGCCGAAATTGAACGCTTAAAGAAAATTGGTGACGACGGTTTACTTTTAGTAATGAGCGATAGCACTGGTGCCGAAGAACCAGGCCACTCTATTTCTGAATCCGACATTCAAGCCAACCTAGAAAAACTTATTCAAGATGCTCCAGGGCGAGTTATTGTGGGTATGTTTGCTTCGGCTATTAATCGTGTTCAACAAATTATTGCTATTTCCGAAAAATTTAATCGCAAGGTTGTAGTGGAAGGTTTTAGTATGAAAGCCGCAGTAGAAGTTTCTAAAGTTTTGGGCTACATCAAAACCAAAAAAGGAACTTTAATTTCGGCTTCCGAAAGCAATAAATATCCAGATAGTAAAATAACTATTTTAGGCACGGGTGGCCAAGGCGAAGAAAACGCTGTGCTTATGCGTTTAGCTACTCACCGCCATAAACAATTAGAACTTAAAAAAGGAGATACCATTATATTCTCTTCTTCTATTATTCCGGGCAACGAAAGAACCATTCAACAATTAAAAGATAATTTATTGCGTCACGGCGTAAAAGTTTATAACTACCGAATGTTAGACATTCATGCTGGCGGACACGGCCATCAAGAGGATTTAATGTATATGTTGGAACTTGTTAGACCAAAATTTTTAATGCCAGTACACGGCCAACTTTCAATGTTGTTTGCTATGAAAGACCTTGGCATACGTTTTGGTATGAAAGAAGAAAATATTGTTGTGGTTGAAAACGGTAATGTGGTTAGAGTAACCGCCGATCAAATTTCTGTAGATAAAAAACCAGTGCCAGCCGAAATGGTTATGGTAGATGGGCTTGGTGTGGGCGATGTAGGTTCGGTAGTGCTTCGCGACCGCCAAATGTTAGCCGAAGATGGCATGTTTATGGTGGTAGCTGTGGTAGATTCTAAAACCGGCCGAGTGCGCGGTAGCCCAGATATTATTTCCCGTGGATTTATTTATTTACGCGACAACAAACAAATGCTGTTAGACGCTAGAATGATAATTAGAAAAGTTATAGAAGGGGCTACTGGCGGTGAACATCCATTTAACGATGCGTTGGTTAAAGATGAAATTAGAGAACGCTTAGGCCAATTCTTATTCCAAAAAACTCATAGACGACCAATGATTCTGCCGGTGTTGATTCAAGTTTAAAGGTAAAAAAATTAAAAATAGACAAAACATCATTCCGAGCAACATCACGGAGATGACCGATTCTACAATTAAGAGGACTCCGTGCCGTCTACGAAGAGTGATGTTTTGTCTACTGGTGAAACTATTTTTGATTCGTACACTAGGAATTTAAAATATTTTCTATATCCTCTCTCAACTTACCAACCTCTTCCCTATTCTTGCCTTCCAAATTTAACCTCCAAACGCTTTCGGTATTAGAACGGCGTAGGTTAAAACGCCACGCTGAGTTTTCCACACTTAAGCCATCAATTTCGCTTATGTTTTCGTTTTTATATTTTTCTTTTATGGTTCCAATAATTTTATCTATTCTGCCTTCAAAAGGGATATTAATTTCGGGAATAATTATATAGTTTCTGTAAGGTTCTAAAAGTTTAGATAGTGGCTTTTTCTTTTTATTTAAAACAAAAACCATAGCCAACACAGCCGCTATAGCATTGTCGCCATAATATAAATCTTTAAAAAAATAATGCCCAGATTTTTCTACACCCATTTCTGCTTTAATTTTTTTCATAACGGCTTGCATTTTGGTTCTGCCTACCGGCACCACACCTAATTGCATGCCTTTCTTTTTGGCAGTTTCATCTACAACACGTGCTAATGCAATATTTTTTACAACTGCTTTGGCTTTTTTATAAGGCAGGTAGTTTTCTATAAACAAAGAAAAAACATAACTTGGGTCTATAACCTCGCCCAGTTCGTCTAAAAACAAAACCCTATCACCATCGCCATCTATAACAACGCCAAAACCAAACTTACTCTGCTTCATTAGTATTTTTATTCCCTTTTGGCTTTCGGGTAAAAGCGGGTTCGGGCTATGTGCCGGAAATTTACCATTGGGAGTTTCGTTTAATGTAGCAAAATCTATTTTTAATTTTTCTAAAACTAAAACAAATTCTGGTCCAGAGGAACCATTAGAAAAGTCTAGAGCAATTTTCAGCTTTGATCTAAATGAAGGCATTTTTTTAATTATAAAATCAACATATTCCCCTATGGGCGAATGTTTTTTAGAATCAATTTTATGCTCTACTTTTGCCTCGCTTGTATTTACATTTTTGAATTTATTTTCTAATTTATTAAGCCCAGTCAGTTTATCTACAATCCCATTTTTTGCCGAAAAAAGTTTAAGCCCGTTTTGGTCTTTAGGATTATGCGAAGCTGTTATCATTAAAGTATCCACTTTATATTTTTGCGAATACCACAAACAAAAGGGTGTGCTTACGCAACCCAGATCTATAATCTTTACTTTTTTATTTTGTAACGCCGAGGCTAAATACAAAAATAAAGTTTCACCCGAAAGCCGCGAATCTCGCCCTATAGCAATCTTTTTAGGTTTAAAAGCCTCGTAATATGCTTTGCCTAGGTTATAAAAAATAGTTTCGTTTACTTCGCCTGGGTAGTGACCCCGAATATCGTATTCGTGAAATATACTAGAAGACATAATTATTATATGATAGCATAATAGGCTTATGAAGATCGGCATTGTTGGATTACCAAATGTTGGTAAATCTACCTTATTTAAAACCATAACAGAAAAGGAGGTTGTTATTGCTAATTACCCTTTCGCCACAATAGATCCAAACATTGGAGTTGTGGCAATACCCGACGAACGCTTACAAAAACTAGCGGAGTTTTCTAATTCTAAAAAAACTGTACCAGCCATAATAGAATTTGCCGACATTGCCGGACTAGTAAAAGGCGCTTCGCAGGGCTTGGGTTTAGGCAACGAATTTTTAAATAATATTCGTGATGTAGATGCCATTTTGCATTTGGTTAGAGTATTTAAAGATAGCAATATAATTCACGTAGAAAACGAACCCGATCCTATTCGTGATTTTGAAATAATAAATTTAGAACTTATTTTAAAAGATTTAGACATAGTTTCTAAAGCTTTAACAAAAGCAGAATCCGAAGCCAAAACCGGCGACAAAATTAAAGTTAAACGCAAAGATTCTTTCCAGAAAATGAAAGCTTTACTGGAAGAAAATAAACTTCTTTATGGGCATCTTGATGCAGACGAAACCAAAATAGCTTATGAAGTTAGATTGTTAACATATAAACCAATGCTAGTTGTTTTTAATATTTCCGAAGAAGAACTTTCAATAAATTGGGAACCAGATGCAAAACTTAAAAACCTTCTTGGAAATATTCCTTACTTAGCTATAGCTATAGCTGTAGAAGAAATGGCTACTGGAGCCAACGAAAACGAAAAGAAAGAAATACTAGAAATGGCAGGAATTAAAGAAACTGGTTTGACTAAACTTATACGCAAAAGCTACGAAACTTTGGGCTTAATGACATATTTTACAACAGGCGAAGACGAAACTCGTGCATGGACCATACCTATAAACTCTAAGGCTCCTCGTGCTGGCAAAGCCATACATTCCGACTTTGAAAACCGATTTATTAGGGCCGAAGTAATACACTGGGATAAGCTCTTAGAAGCTGGTTCTTGGGCCAAAGCACGCGATCTAGGCCTATTACGCATTGAGGGCAAGGAATACGTGGTTAAAGATGGGGATGTAGTTGAGTTTAGAGTCTAATATTGACCTAACTGGCTGGATTTGTTAGGATATGGAGGTAATATATAGCTAAAAAGATCGCGGTCCCACTTCGCCAAAGGCTTCGCGGGACTCATATTTTTAGCTAAATTTATTCTAAATTTAAAAAAATATGGCGCATACAAAGGCAACTGGGTCTACAACGTTAGGACGAGACTCAATATCAAAAAGATTAGGTTTAAAACTACACGACGGCCAAATAGCCAAAGCCGGTAATCTTATAGTTAAGCAAAGAGGTAGCCGAGTTTGGCCTGGTAAGAATGTTAAAAAAGGTGGCGATGATACACTTTATGCCGCTAAAGATGGAATTATAAAATTCAGCACAAAATTAAAGATAGATTTTACGGGGCACAAGAAACTAGTGAAAGTGGTGAGTGTAATATAAAGATTAAAAAAGACTAATATCCGACCTTCTATAGAAGGTCGGATATTTTAAATTATTTTGTTAATTCTTAATTCTTTATTATTATGAATCTTCAGAAACCACCACCACTTTAACCTCGGCTTCTAATCCATGAGGCAAAGAAACAACTATCATATGATCCCCTACTTTTTTAATAGCAGATTTAATCTTTATTTGGCTCTTAGATATTTTAAAACCAATACCACTTAAAGTTTCAGCAATTTTTTGAGCCGATAAACCAGCATAACCCACACCTTCCTTAGAAACTTTCATTGGAATCTCAACTTCTAAACCTTCCAATTTTTGAGCCATACTTTCAAATTCCACCAATTCTTTTTCGGCTTTTTTCTTTTTAGCTTCACTCTGAACATCTAAATCCATCGCCACTGCCGAAGTTAAAACCATAGCTAAACCACGGGGAAACAAAAAATTCTTAGCGTACCCTGGGGTAACGGTTTTAACTTGTGATTTCTTTCCAAGACTCGGTACATCTTTTAGTAATACCACTTTCATAATTTTATATTACTTAGAATTTAAAATTACTTCAATAGCCTTATCTAACTGTGGATCTCTTAAGTTTTCTATATCATCTTTAGTAAATTCAACCTTAACATCAGCCTCCAAACCTTCGTGCATAATAGATTTTCCCGAAGGTGTTAACCATTTAGCAATAGTCACCTTTAAACTGGTACCTTCACGCATATTTTCGAGTTGTTGCACCGAACCCTTACCAAAACTTTTAGCACCAATTAATTGTATTTTGCGGTTATCCCGCAAAGCTCCTGCCAAAATTTCCGAAGCCGAAGCTGAACCTTCGTTCATTAAAACCACCATCGACATATTTTTTAAAACAGCATTGCCACTAGCTAAATATTTTTTGGTTTGAGTGCCATCGCCAAAATCTTCTATAGCCACCACACTTTCTACATCCATAAACCAACCAGCAATATCTTGCGAGACTTCTAAATAACCACCTGGGTTATTTCTTATATCTAAAACGATCCTATCGGCAGGACTTCGCAAAACATCTAGTACTGCTTTTCTAAATTCTGTAGGTGCAGTTTCACCAAAATTAAATAGCTGAATATACGCAACTTTATCTTTTTTAAGTTGCCATTTTACTGTAGGAATTTTAATATCGTCGCGAACAATGCTTATTTCTTTAATAGCGTCGTCCCCTGGTCTGCTTATGGTTAATTTAACCGCAGAACCTTTTGGACCACGTATCAAGCCCACGGCTTCACTTATACCCATATCTGCTGTAATAGTATCGTTAATTTTTAAAATTCTATCACCCGCTCTTAACCCAGCTTTTTGAGAAGGAGAATCTTCTAGTGGAGAAATAACCGTTAACACTTCTTTTCTAACACCAATTTCGGCGCCAATTCCACCAAACGAACCAGAAACATCATCTTTAAACTGTTTTGCTTCTACGGGTTCAAAAAAGGTTGTGTAAGGGTCTTTTAAAGATTTTACCATGCCATCTATAGCACCATAAACCATTTTCTTTCTATCCAAACTGGATCTATCCACATATTTATCTTGAATAATCTTCCAAGCATCCCAAAACAAACTAAAATCTACATCGTCAGGCTGAGTTAAAGATTTATTACCAACACCTTCTATGGCATATATAGATGGCACTTGGCTTTTGCCATAATAAAAACCACCATAAAAAGTGGTGACTGCAAGTGCTAAGGCAAAAATAAATAAACTAGCCGATTTCCTGTTCATTTTGTGTTACTTTTTCCTTTTTTTAAGATTAAAAAAATAAGCCCAAACCAACCCCAAAATTATAGCTAATGCGAAATAAAAAAGATACATGTCCGCCCAGTAGGAGTCGTCCCCTCGTCGCTAACGCGACTCTTTAAAACCTTGCGGTTTTAATATTTCCACATCGGGAAACCGAATCGTTTCCCGACCCCTTCGTTAAGGTTCGCCACCTACCGAAATATTTTTAATTAATAAATGTCCGCCCGGTAGGAGTCGAACCTACGACCATCTCCTTAAAAGGGAGCTGCTCTACCAACTGAGCTACGGGCGGATAAATTTTCTAGTCTGTCCACTGGCGTCCAAAGGTCAAGTTGAGTCGGATAACAACTACTTGTCCTTCCGAAGCTCGAATATCATTCGAGCGAAGGAGGAAGCTACGGGCGGATTATCTAAAGCATAATAGCAAAAAACGCCAAGAAATCAAACTAAAGGCTTAACCTTGATATAAGTAACCTATTTTCTCAATAACAAAAACCCTAACAAGGGCAATCCAGCCCAAATTCCACGACTTATATCGCCCGAAAAAAGTTTATCCACCAAAGAAATATTACTTAAAACATCTACATCCGTAACAAAATTAAGTGCGCTAGAAACCAAAAAACCCAATGTTATAACCGAAAGCAAAATCATCTTTATTCGGCCGGCATGGTCATTGCTAGCTCCGCCATAAATACCTTTAGCAATGGTGGTGTAAAGCAAAAAGAAAATAGCTAAAACTGCGCCTAAGAAAATATAAACATTATCACCATAAGCCAACGCCCAATCAAAAGGTAGGGCTTGATATAGAGCTGTAACAATATATACAGCCACACCGAGTAATATTATTTTTCGTCTTTTTAAAAACATTGAAACCAAAACCGAAGCCACCAAAAAACCGAGTATAAAAAATGTATCCATTCTTTGCGCACCTAAAAAGAAAAGATCAAATTTAGAATTGATATTTCGAGATAAATCTATAACCCAATTTAAAAACTTAGACATAACTGTATTTTAACATAAAAAAGAATCAGAAAGACCAACTTTACAACTATGTTTACATCCGCTTGACGGCTATAAAATACCTGCTATACTTAGTTTATAAATGGCTTCGGCCCTCCCCGTAAGGGGTAACAATTGCTTCGGCACGACTCTGTCGCAAGGCAGAGGTAAAAAGAAAAACTCAAGGTAACAATGCCTTGAGTTTTTCAGTTAGACCTACAAAATCTTTCTGATTGATTTCCCCTATTCTATAAGACAGCCTACGCGCGTCAACCGTTCTAATTTGGGAGAGTATTGCAAGACTTTCAGTTCCAGATCCAAAAGAGAATTTAAAATAATAAATTTCCTTTTTATTATTTTCCTTCTTAGGCTTCGTTAACGGTAACGCCCAAAACATATAAACATTAAATTTTCTTAAAATTAAAACTGGTCTCAAAAAATCTTCACCTATACCGTCCTGTTCAAAACCAACATTCGCGCCCAAATGACAAAACCAAATTTCTCTTTCATGAAAAAATGGCCTTTTTTCAATATCATCGATTTGCGATTTTTTATTGTGCCAAGTTTGAAAATCTTTTTTCACATTAGAAAAGAAAAGATTATTTTTATAACTCTCCTGCTATTTCTTTTAATACTTTTTGCGCCTTACTAGAAAGTTTTTTAGGCGTGCGAATGTAAACTTCCACATATTGATCACCCCTTCGTGAAGCCGAATACGGCATACCTTTACCGCCCATTTTGAATATCGCGCCAGATTCCGTGCCAGAAGGAATTTTTAAATCTACTTTGCCATCTATAGTTTTTATTTCTGCGCTACCACCTAAAACCGCCATATCAAACGGTACACCAAGTTCACTATATAAATCGGCACCATCACGTTCAAAAATTTCGTGTTCTTTAATGTTAACTTTAATTTCTAGGTCTCCTGCTTCGCCTCCGCGTATACCTTCTTCACCTTTGCTATGTATACGTAAAACTCCGCCAGATTCAATTCCTGCCGGAATTGGTATAGAAAGTTTTTCTATTTTTCTAACCCGCCCTTCACCTGAACAGTCCTTACAGGCTTGTTCCGGATATTGGCCTTCACCATGACAGGTTGGGCAAACTGCTGTTTGAGAAAAAACTCCAAAAAAAGTTCGCTGGGTTTTTTTAAGCTCACCCGCGCCTTCGCAGGTTTTACATTTTATTTTTCCAGTGCCCGGTTCTGTACCATCGCCTTTGCAACGCATACAACGAACTAATTTTCTTAATTCCAATTCTTTAGCTACGCCTTTAAAAGCTTCTTCCAAAGAAATTTCTAGCGTTACACCAATATCGCGTCCACGTTGGGCCACATTATTACGACCCTTACGACCACCCCAGCCCGAGGCTGGTCCGCCTTGGGCGGAAAAAAAATCAGAAAATATATCACCTAAATCAAATTCAACATTGTTAAAATCAAAATTAGAAAAATCAAAACCAGCTGGCCCGCCTTGTGGACCGCCAAAACCTTCCGCCGTGCCAAAACGATCATATTGCGCACGCTTATCGGGGTTACCCAAAATTTGGTAAGCCTCGTTTATTTCTTTAAACTTAGCCTCGTCGCCACCAGATTTATCAGGGTGAAATTTATGAGCCTTATCCCTATAAGCTTTCTTAACCTCTTCTTGAGAAGCGGTTTTATTAACTCCGAGTATGTTGTAGTAGTCTTTATTTGCCATAAATAAAAAATTAAAAATAAAACATTAAAATTATAGATTAAAATCTAAAAATTTAAATTTTGATTTGTCATTTTTATTTTTTATACTTGATATTTTATTTTTCTTTAAATTCCCCTTCCTGCGGTTTCTCACCTTCATCCGATTTTTTTTCTGCACTCGGTTCAGCTGGTTGACCAGCTTGGGCCTGTTTATATAAGTCCGCACCAAATTTTTGTATAGTCTGGCTTAAAGCCTCTGTTTTAGATTTTATCACATCAACATCAGCCGAGTCTTTTACTTTCTTTAAGTCTTCTAATTTTTCGTCTATTTCTTTTTTAACTTCTGGTGGAATCTTTGCTTGCCCTGAGCCTGCTTGCGGTGAGCCTGTCGAATCCGTCGAAGGGTCAGCAAGATCACGCAAGGTTTTTTCGGTACTATAAATTATTGTTTCTGCATTTATTTTTACTTCCGAAACTTCTTTCTTTTTAGCATCTTCCACTGCATGCATTTCTGCTTCTTTTTTCATTCTTTCAATTTCTTCTTTAGATAAGCCTGAAGAACCCTCTATACGAATAGACTGTGCTTTGCCAGTAGCTTTGTCTTTGGCAGAAACAGAAAGTATACCGTTAGCATCAATGTCAATGGCAACTTCTATTTGAGGTGTGCCACGGGGAGCTGGTGGTATACCGTCTAAAATAAATCTACCTAAGGTTTTGTTATCGGTAGCCATTGGGCGTTCGCCTTGTAAAATATGAATCTCTACTTGGGGCTGGCTATCGGCCGCAGTCGAAAACACTTGAGACTTTGAAGTTGGTATAGTTGTGTTTTTACCGATAAGCACTGTCATTACCCCACCCAATGTTTCCAAACCTAAAGATAATGGCGTAACATCTAACAAAAGAATATCTTTAACATCACCCTGCAAAATTCCAGCCTGAATTGCAGCGCCCAATGCCACAACTTCGTCTGGGTTAATATTTTTATGAGCATCTTTACCAAAAAGCTTTTTAACAGCTTCTTGCATCGCCGGCATTCTGGTTTGCCCACCAACCAAAATAACTTCGTTGATTTCGGAAATTTTAAATTCAGCTTCTTCTACAGTTTTTTTAGTAATCTCTATAGATTTTTCTATTTCGTTTCTAACTAAATCTTCCAACTTGGCCCGAGAAAGATTCATTAAAAAATGCTTTGGACCATTAGCATCCGTAGTTATGAAAGGAATATTTACTTCGGTTTCCAAAGACGAAGAAAGTTCATGCTTAGCTCTTTCGGCGCCTTCTTTTAAACGCTGTAAAGCCAAAGTATCTTTACCTAAATCTATACCCTGATCTTTTCTAAATTCGTCTATTAAGAAGTGAATTATTTTTTGATCAAAATCGTCACCACCCAAGTGAGTGTCCCCTCCCACAGCTTTAACCTCTACTGTATTTTCGGATACTTCTAAAACAGACACGTCAAACGTGCCTCCGCCAAAATCGTAAACTACAATTTTTTCCTCTTTCTTTTTATCTAACCCATAAGCTAAAGCAGCAGCTGTAGGTTCATTTAAAATACGGCTAACTTTTAAGCCAGCAATTTCACCAGCTTCTTTGGTAGCTTTTCTTTGAGCATCGTTAAAATAAGCCGGAACAGTAATTACGGCTTCGGTAATTTTTTCGCCCAATCTGTCTTCGGCATCTTGTTTTAATTTTTGCAAAACCATAGCCGCAACTTCTTGAGGTTTATACCAACGATCCTGCATTTTAACTTCCACCGAACCGTCACCTGCAGCACGGATTTCGTAAGGCAATAATTTTTTATCACGCTGGACCTCGGCATCATTAAAATTGCGCCCAATCAAACGCTTAACCGAAAAAAGAGTATTCTGACTATTTGTTACAGCTTGTCTTTTAGCGAGTATTCCAACCACTCTTTCACCACCTTTTTGTATAGCAGCAATAGAAGGAGTAGTTCTATTACCTTCTTTATTTTCTATAATTTTTGGCTCACCTGCCTCCACCACTGCCATAGCAGAATTAGTTGTGCCAAGATCAATGCCTAGGATTTTGCTCATATATGTTTTTTAATAAATTTATAATGTCTAATATCTAATTTCTAATCAAATTCTAATGCCCAATGACTAAGTTTAGAAATTAGTAATTAGGAATTAGTAATTTCTTGTTTACCTATTTTTACTTTAGCCGGTCTAATAACCAAACCATTTACTATGTAACCTTTTTGTAAAACTTCTATAACTTTATTTTCTTCGCCTTCACTCTCTAGCATTGCTTCGTGGTATATTGGATCAAATTCTTTACCTTGTGCTTCTATTTCTATAACTCCATTCTTTTTAAAAATATCTTCTATTAACTTTTTTACTCCTTGCCAACCTTCTGTTTCTTTAGCCGCTTCCAACGCATCTAATACCGGCAACATTTGTTTTATAAAACTCATTTTAGCGTAATCGGCTACCTCCTTGCTTTGCCCCTCCCAATCTTTTTTAGCGTTTATAAGTTCTGCCTTAGCCCTTTTCCAGCCATCTAAATATTCATCTCTTTCTTTTTCGGTTAATTCCAATTTTTCTTCTAAGTTGTTTTCTTTTTTTTCTATATCCATATATTTAATGTTTTTGATTTAAAAGCTCACTAATATATTCAACCAAAGCCATATTGTGTTTATAATCCATTCTTTTTGGACCAATTATAGAAACAAAACCTTGTTTACCCTGAGTGGAATCGAAGGGTTCACCCTCTGGTAGCTGATATTTTCCGGTGATTAAAGTAAATTCGTTTATTTCTTTTATTGGATTTTCACTACCAATAAAAACTTGCAAATCTTCGTTTAAAAACTTATTCCAAAGTCCTTCAAAACAACTATCCATATTATCCATAAACGTCATAAGCTGGTTCATATTTTCAAAACTTTTAAATTCTGGCTCATCAAATAAATTAGAAAAACCAAAACTATATGTATTTCCACCATCTGTGGTTCCTGTTACAGAAAGCTCGCGGGAAAGTTCGGAAGTTAGTTTAGATATTTCTTTTAATAAAGATTGTTCATCTGGCCAATTCTTTTTTAACGATTCTTTAACTTTTTGAGTTTCTTTTTGAGTTAGACCTGTTGCCGAAGTATTTAGCGTAGACTTTTCAACCATATTTTCTTGTATATACAACCTGTATGCTTTATCTGTTGGGATGCGTCCAGCCGAAGTATGTGGACTAGATAAATAACCTTCTTTTTCTAACTGATTCATTTCTTTACGAATCATAGGCGCCCCTATATCAAAACCACTCTTTTGAGAGAGAGATTTAGAACTAACAGGTTCGGCCATTTTGGTATGCTCTTCTATAACGGCCCAAAGAATATCTTTTTGGCGTTGGGAAATCATTGTTATTTAAACCAGTTTAGCGAATTATCACTCCATAGTCAAGAGTGATAACTGAGTCCAGCCAGCTCAGCTGACCCAAACTTGGTGACGATTAGTTGACTTATAGCTATATATATGATACTATCTATATACCCTACTAGTACCTAACAAACCTTACAAAGGTGGCTCATATGGAGGAAGCAGCGTCATTTGAAGAATTCAAAGGTAAAAGCTTTGAAGAAGTACACAGAATGTACGAGCGGGAATGTGATCCAGCAATCAAGACCTTTGCTAGAATCATGCTCTTACAAATAGCCCAAACTGCAGAACATCTACAGATCGTATTGAAAATTTCAGAAAAAAATTCACCAATACACGCCTCGGCTAAAGAAAGGCTGGAACTACTGGAGTTCTTAGAATCCAAAAAGAAATAACGCCCTTCCCCCGACCAAACGGTCGGGGGATTTTATTTTATAAAGCCTTGTTTGACTAAAGAAGCATTAAACTGTAGCGTTATATAAAGTTCTTTCAAAAAAGGGGTGTGCTATGCAGAAAAAAGAATTGCATACATTGTGCCGCTGTAGACACGCTATTGTGCCAAGCTTTTGCCGTTTTTGTAATAAGCAAATTTATATATTACAACCATTTTATAAAATACCTTGGTATATAGCTGTATACTTCTATGGGGGAATAATATCTTATCAAGACTTTTGTTCCGATCATCACTGCAAAGAATGCCACGATAAAAAAATAGATCAACTCGGCCACTGCCCTAAATGCCAAGCTTTTGTAGTAGAAAAAAAGCTCAAAAAAACAAAATTGGTAATATGCCTGCGATAAAAATATATCTAACCACAAATCCCCAATAACTGGGGATTTTTTATTTTCAAATAAACTTCCAACAGGGTATAATTTAAGTACATAAAGACTATTAAATGACTACTATAAAATCTCCCAATGTAACTTGGTTAGACATTAAAAATCCTTCACCTAAGGAACTGCGGTTTTTGGCCCAAAATTATAATATCCATCCATTAATTATAAACGGGTTAGAAAAACCAACTATTCGTTCGCAAGCCGAAGACTATAATGGCTATATTTATTTAGTTTTACACTTCCCTATCTTTAATCCACAAAAACAAGTTTCAGAACCTGTAGAAATAGATTTTATAATTACGCCCGACACCTTAATCTCTGTGCGCTACGAAAACATAGAACCTTTGGATGAATTTTTAGAAAAGTGTAAATCATATAATGGTCATATAAAAAAAGAAGCTATGTCGCGTGGCGCTATATATTTTTTTTATTACTTGATCAAAGAAATATATGCTTTTTCTTTGCGCCAACTAGACCATATGGACGAAAATATAGATAAAATAGAAGAAGCTATATTTTCTGGCCATCATAAAGAAATGCTTTTAGCGCTTTCACTGGCCCGAAGCGATGTTTTAAATTTTTTGCGCACACTACGCCCACAAGGTACTGTTTTAGAAAGCTTACTAGCCCGAAGTGATTCTTTTGAACAAAAAGCTCGGCCATATTTAATTGACCTTTTGGGCGAACATCACCAAGTTATAAACCAAGCCGAAAACAACTGCGAAAGTATCGAAGGGTTACAAACAACTAATTCTGCATTATTGGAACACAAAACAAATGAGGTTATGAAAGTTCTTACCATAATAACTTTCACCATTTTACCTCTTACGCTTATAGCAAACATATTTGGAATGTCTAGTAAAAACATCCCCCTAGTTGACCACCCACACTTTTTCAAGATAATGTTAATGGCGATGGCTACTACAGTGGCAGTTTCGTTTTCTATTTTTAAATATAAAAAGTGGCTTTGAGTTAGCTTCACTAGCTTTCAGCTTCGTTAGCTGGTTAGGTATAATCTCCTAAAAAGCTAAGGAAGCTAAAGAAGCTAAAAGCATAATGCGTATATACAACACCCTTACCAGTAAAAAAGATGATTTAAAAATCCCGCCATCTGGCGAGATCAATTTATTTGTATGTGGCCCAACTGTTTATGATTATAGTCATATCGGCCACGCCCGCACTTATATATTTTTTGATGCTTTAGTTAAGTTTATGCGCAAACACTTAGGCATAAAAATAAACTATCTTCAAAATATTACCAATATAGACGATAAAATAATAAATCGCTCCGCCGAAGAAAATAAAAATCCGCAAGAGCTGGCGGATTTTTTTGAAAAAGAATATATAACGGATATGAGCTCTCTTGGGGTAAGTGCTGTTAACACTTATGCTCCAGCCACAAAATATATTCCCGAAATAATTTCGCAAGTAGAGCGTTTAATTAAAAAAGGTTTTGCCTATGTGTCTGGCCCCTCGACTACGCTCGGGACAAGCAGTGTTTATTTTAATGTAAGAAAATTTCCAGAATATGGAAAGCTATCACACCAAAAACTTGCGGATTTAAAAGAAGGAGTAAGAATTGATGTTGAGGTTGGTAAAAAATTCTTTGCCGACTTTGTTTTATGGAAAGTTGCTAAACCGAATGAACCAACTTGGGATTCGCCTTGGGGCAAAGGCCGCCCTGGTTGGCACATAGAAGATACAGCTATAACCGAAAAACATTTCGGCTTGCGTTACAATATTCATGGTGGCGGATTAGATTTAATTTTTCCTCACCACGAAGCCGAAATTGCCCAAATGGAAGCGATATCGGGCTTAAGCCCTTTAGCCGAAGTTTGGATTCACACTGGAATGCTTTTGGTTGATGGCGAAAAAATGTCTAAAAGTTTGGGTAATTTTATAACCATACGAGAATTTATTAAAGAAAATTCACCACAAATTTTGCGTTATATGGTTTTATCTCAACACTACCGCACAGGTTTGGATTTTTCCAAAAAGACAGTTCAAATGGCAAGTTCTTCTATAAATAGAATTGCAGATTTTAAAATTCGCTTAAAAAGCATTAACGAGCAGTCTTCTAGTTTTCCTTGGGAAGATTTTGAAAAAACATTTTGGCACGAACTGGCCGACGACTTTAACACACCAAAAGCCCTAGCTTCTTTATTTGAACTTATTACAGAAACCAACAAACTAATTGATTCACACAACTTATCCCACAGCGATGCACAGAAAATCGTTGACTTTATAGACAGGGTAAACGATATTTTAAACATACTACCCAAAGAAGAATCCGTACCTGCAGAAATTACCGCCTTAGTAGCTGATCGTGAAAAAGCTCGCGCCAGTAAAGATTTTAAAACTTCCGACGAACTACGCGACAAAATTAAAGAACTGGGCTGGGAAGTAGAAGATACAAACTCGGGACCAAGAATCAGCAAGTTTTAAAATAAGGAACCAAAAAATCACTCCGAGTAGCATCACGGAGATGACAAAATATACAATTGAGAGGACTCCGTGTCGCCTGCTCGGAGTGATTTTTAAAAATGACCTCACCTATAACTAAAACCGACATCAACACAGTTTCTATTGATAAACTCCCACCGCAATCCATAGAAGCCGAGGAATCGGTTTTAGGCGCTTTGTTAATGGACAAAGACGCTATTATTCGTGTAGCGGATATTTTGCATCCAGAAGATTTTTATAAACGGTCTCATAATCTTATATATAACGCGATACTATTGTTATATGAAAAATCAGAACCAGTTGATGTTTTAAGTTTATCTAACCGCTTAAAAGAAGCCGGTCAACTTGAAAGCGTGGGCGGAACATCTTATTTAGCGGGCTTGGTTAATTCTGTGCCAACAGCTTCTAATGTTTTGCACTATGCCAAAATTGTTAGGCATAAAAAAATACTCCGCGATCTTTTATCGGCTTCACAAGATATTGCCCGATTAGGCTGGCAAGAAAACCAAGATATAGAACTTGTTTTAGACGAAGCCGAAAAAAGAATTTTTTCTATTGCGGAAAGATCTTTAAAACAAGATTTTATGCCTATTAGATCTGCACTAGAAGATGCCTTTGAAAGAATAGATAAACTTCATAAGGGCGATGGCGCTTTGCGTGGAATGCCTACTGGTTTTACCGATTTAGACCACTATTTAGCTGGCTTACAAAAATCAGATTTGATTGTTTTAGCCGCTCGCCCATCTTTAGGAAAAACTTCGCTGGCCTTAAATATTGCTAGTAATGTAGCCATAAAAGAAAAAACTCCTGTTGGTATTTTTTCTTTGGAAATGTCTAAAGAACAATTGGTAGATAGAATGTTAGCTTCGGAAGCCGGTGTAGATTTGTGGAGACTTCGCACTGGCCGATTAAGTATGGACGGCGAAGACAGTGATTTTTCTAGAATCCAAGAAGCTATGGGAATTTTAGCTGAAGCGCCTATTTTTATAGATGATGCCGCTTCCAGCAACATTATTCAAATGCGTACTATGGCCCGCAGATTGCAAGCTGAACATGGTTTAGGTTTAATTGTGGTTGATTACTTACAGTTGATGGAAGGCCGCAATAATAATGAAAGTCGCACACAAGAGATTAGCGAAATTTCACGCTCACTTAAAAATTTAGCCCGTGAACTTAATGTTCCGGTTTTGGCTTTATCTCAGCTTTCCCGTGCAGTAGAAACCAGAAGCCCCCAAATACCAAGGTTATCTGACTTGCGCGAATCGGGCTCTATAGAACAAGATGCCGATGTAGTTTTATTTATTTATCGCGAAGATAGAGAAAAACCAAACACCGAAAAAAAGAATGTAGCCGAAATTCATATTGCCAAACACAGAAACGGTCCCACTGGTAAAGTAGATTTATATTTTGACGCCGATAGAGTTCAGTTTAGAGATTTAGCTAAAAACATAGAATAGCTTCATTAGCTTTCAGCTTCTTTAGCTAGTTAGAAAAAACTAAAAAGCTAATGAAGCTAAAAGCTATCCTCCTAATTTGTTTCCCGCCCCTATCCAAAAACTTATTTCCCACTTTCAAAAATTACCCGGCATTGGCCCGCGCCAAGCCGCTAAATTTGCTATGCGCTTAATTAAAATGACAGATAGCGAACTTAAGTTTATGGCGAGCGACATTTCTAGTTTAAAATCGTTTGTGGGCGAATGCAAAGAATGTTTTATGCTTTTTGATAAACCCACCAGTGGAATTTCACTTTGCCAATTTTGCCGAAACCCCGAACGCGATAAAAATAAAATCTGTGTAGTGGTAAACGATAACGATGCTTTAAGTATAGAAAAAACAAAAAATTTTGATGGCTTATATCACGTTTTAGGCGGACATGTTTCGCTTTTAGATAAAGAAGAAAATAGAAACCTTAATTTACTTGCCTTAAAAAATAGAATCAAAAAAGAAACCGAAGTTATTTTAGCTTTAAACGCCAACGCCGAAGGCCAAGCTACAGTTTTATATTTAGAAAAATTTTTAGAAGGTATGGAACATAAAACTTCTCGCCTCGCTCAAGGTATGTCTACTGGTAGTGAAATAGAATATGCCGATGATCAAACTTTGATAAATGCTTTAAAGCACAGAAGATAAACCAAAAAGAAAATCGGTTTGAGCGAACTCAAGGGGGATACAATTTTCTTAAAATGAGGGGGTTGAAAAACTTTCCCCCTTGGCGAGCAAAAACTGATTTTCTTTGGCAAAAAATCCCCGCTTTAGGCGGAGATTTTTGTAATTTCTAGTTCGGTAAAGTGTTGGCGATGGCCAGCTTTCTTTTTATAACGTTTCTTGGCTCGGTATTTAAAAACTATTATCTTTCTGGTTCTGGCTTGTTTAGCTACTTTAGCCGAAACTTTAGCGCCTTCAATCACAGGGGTTCCAATTTTTAGATCGGCCTCGTTAGACACCATTAAAACACTATCAAAAACAACTTCACTGCCTTCTTCGGCGTCAAGCTTTTCTACTCTTAATACATCGCCCTCGGCAACCCTGTATTGTTTACCTCCAGTTTTTATTACAGCAAATTTAGACATATTATAATTAAGAAACAAAATAAAACATCGGTTTGAGCGACTTCATGGAGATGACCGATTCTACAATTGAGAGGACTCCATGAGGAGCGAGGACTGATGTTTTATGAACAAGTTAAATGTTAACACATCTGAATATAATAAGGAATACCCCTCGATTTTCTCGGGGTTCTTCCCTTACGGGAAGAAGAAAAGAGGCCTAAATCCTTGCGGTTTTAGGCCATTTCGCGGGAGTTTTATTTGTCTTCTTGCTGAATCTTCATCCGTTTCAGCAAGTGGTTCATTTTGATGCTCCCGTTGATAAAATATGGCATCAAAAATGCCCAATAGATAGCCATGAGAGCTAAAGCAACTCTAGTTTCACCAGACATAAAAACCTCCTTGTAGGTTAAAGAACTGTTTCTAAAGATCCTCATCTTTATCTGGACCGGTAAGAACTAAAGTCTCTACACCCATTTTTTCACCCGTTATTCTTAACACGTCTTTATCAATTTTACCAAATTCTTTATAGGCTTGGTTATACATACTTACAGTAGTGCCTAAATTCTTGCCCATACGGCTCATATAGTCTTGGTAAGTTAAAAGATGTTTACTAAGTTCTTCTACTCTTTTAATTATTTCTTTAGCCGATTCTTCTATTTGTAAAGCTCTTAAGCCCTGCATAACGGTTTGTAAATAAGCCAAAAAAGAAGTTGGTGAAACAATAATAACCTTATACTTATTAGCCGCACGTTGAATAAGACTCTCGGTGTCTTCGTCTTGCAAAGCACCAATCTTACTTACCAAAAGATCGTAATAAATAGCTTCGTGTGGAATAAACATAAAAGCAAAATCCAT
>ERZ1292625.1898-Hain-H41-01um-R1-1898-length-21626-cov-5_pt1 | contig 21626 bp, 20 predicted proteins | sample MGYA00564400_ERZ1292625 | MGnify/ENA primary metagenome ERZ1292625 (study PRJEB36523, sample SAMEA6512639) | groundwater metagenome | collected 2019-01-08 | study: AquaDiva: Metagenomics assemblies of 32 groundwater samples
TTAGTCCTATTAGAAAAGTTTCTTATTTTGTTGAAAATTCTCGTGTAGAACAAAGAACTGATTTGGATAAATTAATAATTGATTTAGAAACTGATGGAACAATTGAAGCTGAAGAAGCTGTAAGATATGCTTCTAATATTTTATGTGATCAATTATCTATTTTTGTTAATTTAGAAGGTGAAAATAAAATAGAAGAGGTTTCTGATAAAATAAATATTGATCCAATTTTATTAAGATCAGTTGATGATTTAGAATTAACTGTTAGATCTGCTAATTGTTTAAAGGCTGAAAATATTTATTATATTGGAGATTTGGTACAAAAAACTGAAATAGAGCTTCTTAGAACGCCTAATTTAGGAAAAAAATCTTTAACAGAAATAAAAGATATTTTAGTTTCTAAGGGACTTTCTTTAGGTATGCATATTGATGATTGGGATGATATACAAAAACAATATGAAAAAGAACCTGTTATATAAAAATTTTGTTTTTTATTTTTTATTTTTATTTTTATTTTTATTTTTATTTTTATTTTTTATTTTTTATTTTTTATTTTTTATTTTTTATTTTTTATTTTTTATTTAAGGTTTTAATAATATGCGTCATAGAAAAATTGGTAGAAATTTGAGTAGAACAAGTAGTCATAGAAAATTAATGTATAGAAATATGGCTATTTCTATATTTAAACATGAAACTATAAAAACAACTCTTCCTAAAGCGAAAGAAATTAGAAGAATTTTAGAGCCTTTGATAACTATTTCTAAAGTAGATAGTGTAAAAAATAGGAGATTAATTTTTTCTAGACTTAATAATAAAAAGATTATTGGTAAAGTTTTTACTTTAGGTGTTAGATTTTTAAATAGAAATGGAGGATATTTAAGAATTATAAAAACTGGGTATAGAAAAGGTGATGCAGCATCTATGGCTATAGTATCTTTGATTGATAAATAATTTTATTGATTTATATATATATGTTTTTTTTATAATTATGTTATAATTATTTTTTTAACTTCAAAAAAGTGTAAATTTATGAAAAAAAAAATAAGAATAAATAAACCTTTTGGCGTAATACGTTCTTTTTTATGGCCTATATATATGTATGAATTAAGAAAACTTGTTCCAATGTTTTGTTTATTTTTTTTAATATCATTTTCTTATAATTTATTGAGAAATATGAAAATTTCTGTTGTTGTAACCCTTAAAAATTCTGGAGCTCAAGTTATTCCTTATTTAAAAATTGCTGGAGTTTTGCCTGGTGCTTTATTTATGACTTATATTTTTACTAAATTAATTAATAAGTATACTAGAGAGCAAGTTTTTTATATAATGTTATCTGGATTTTTATTATATTTTTTATTATTTTTATTGTTTTTGTTTCCTTTTCAAAATTATTTAGAATTGAATAAAACGGCAGATTTTTTAATTACTTATGTATTCACATCTGAAGGTTTTTCAGGTTTAATATCAATTGTTAGGCATTGGAATTTGTCTTTATTTTATATTTTATCTGAAATGTGGAGTGCTATAGTTTTATCGATGTTGTTTTGGGGTTTTGCTAATGAAGTGACAAAAGTTAATGAAGCAAAAAGATTTTATGCTATTTTTGCATTAGGAGCTAATGCTTCTGGTATTTTTATAGGTTTTTTTATTAATTGGTTGGAAAAATTAAATTTATTATATATTTCTTTTTATAGTTCTAATTATCAATGGGTTTTTTATCAATTATTAGCTATTATTATTATAGGATTAATAATAATGTTATTATTTTTTGTGTTAAATAATTATATTTTAGAAAAAGATATTGTTTTAAAAAAAATTGTTTATAAGAAAGAGAATTCTTTTTCTTTGAAGGAATGTTTTTCTTATTTAAAAAAATCTAAATACTTGACATATATAGTTATAATTGTAGTTGCTTATAATGTTATATATAATTTAGCTGATGTATTGTGGACATATAAAGTTAATCAAGTTTATAATAATAGTAAAGATTTAAATTCTTATATCAGTAGAATAAGTTTAGTTACTGGAATTATTGCTACTATGGCAGCTTTTGTTATATCAGGTAATGTTATTCGTAGGTATGGGTGGACAATTGCTGCTATGATTACTCCGATTATTTGGTTTTTAACTAGTGTTGGATTTTTATCAGGTTTATTGTTAGAAGATATTTTTAATATTGAAGTTTTATATGCTTTTTTAGGTAATCCTGCTAATTTTGTTTTATTAATGGGAGCAATACAAGTATGTTTAGGTCGTGGATGTAAATATACAGTTTTTGATGAAACTAAAGAAATTGTTTTTATTCCTTTATCTAAAGAAAATCAAAGAAAAAGTAAAGCAGTTGTTGATGGAATTGCTTCTAGATTTGGTAAATCAGGAGGATCTGTTATTTATATTTTTTTACTTATGATTTTTGGGGAAATTTCATATACTATACCTTATGTTTCTATTTTAATGTTTTTTTCTATTTGTATTTGGATTTTTGCAGTTTTTAAATTAGGAAAATTAGCTAATCAAACTATAGATTTAGAATATGCTGATAAAGGAGTTATTTTTGATGATACTAAAGAATTATTAGATAAAAAAAAAATTTAAATAAAAAATTGATATAAAAATTATAATGCATTATAGTATTAAATTATTTTTAAATTTTTTTTTGGGAGTGTTTTTATTTTGTTTAATGGAATTAATAAAGTTATTCTTATTGGATATTTAGGGTTTAACCCTGAAATTGTTAGTTTTGCTAATAAAAAAAGTTTTGTTAAAATAAATGTAGCAACTTCTTCTTCTTGGAAAGATAATCAAACTCAAGAATGGGTAAAACGTGTTGAATGGCATCAAGTTATTTTATATAATAAATTTGTGACTATGGCTGAAAAATATTTAAAAAAGGGTTCAAGAGTTTACATTGAAGGTTTTTTAAAAACAGATAAATTTGAAAAAAATGAAACAACTTTTTTTTCTACAAAAATTATATGTAATAATATTTTGTTATTAAATAGTAAGGATGATAAAGTACCTTTTGAAAAAATTGATTTTTCTTATGAAGATGAAAATGTTAGTAATATTGAAAAGGAAGATTTACCTTTTTAAAAACTCCCTGGGACGGACTCGAACCGCCGACCAAGTGGTTAACAGCCACTTGCTCTACCAACTGAGCTACCAGGGAAATGATTATTTTACTTTATATAAATTTAAACGTCAATATTTTTTTTTAAATGTTATATTTTATATTATATAAATTATTTGACTTATTATCATTAAAATTGAAAAATATAAATATAAATTAAATATTGTTATACATGATTTTTTTATACTTTCTCTATTTTTTGATATATTTTTTATTATTTTTATAGTCCATAGAGAATATGGAATTGTTATTAATGTTATTATAAAAATGCTTGAAATTATTTTTGTTATTATACTTATTATTATTGTTATATACGGAATTGCAATTAAAATTATTACCCCTTTAAAAAAGTTTTCTTTAAGTGCTATTGCTAAATTATTTTTTTTTGTTATTTTGTCTGATTCTATATCTGGATATTCGTTTATTAACAAACATGCTGTTATTAAAAATCCCATTGGTATTCCTATTAAAAAATCTATATAGTTAAAATTATTTGTTAAAGTATATGTAACTCCTGTTGTTATTAAAGGCCCTAAACATAGTATATGAAATATTTCTCCCAGCCCATATCTAGATGATAATTTTATAGGAGGAGCAGAATAAAAATATGTTCCAAATATTCCTATTATTCCTATTATTATTATTGTTATTCCTCTTACGTAAGATATATATATTCCACAAAAAATTACTATCATTATATTTATTATTGATAATATTAAAAGTTGTTTTTCTTTTATTAGACCCATTTCAATTGATCTACTTCCTCCTGTTATAAATAATATATAATTTGTATTTATTTTGTCTGTTTTACTTTTCCAATCATAATAATCATTGAAAGTATTTGCTGCTATATGGCAACAAGTTGCTCCTATTATTATAGATAATAAAATTATTATATTTAATTCGTTATTGTTTATTTTTTTAATAGCCCACAATATACTAAATATTATTGGTATTATTGTTCCTAATAAAAAATGTAATCTTATTATGTGAAAAAAATTTTTAATTTTTTGAACAATTGTTTGTTTTTCTTGAAAATTGTTTATTTCTTTTTCATTTTTTTTTTGTGGATATATTTGTAATAAAAAATATATATCATTATTATTTTGATATGGATTTATTATAATGCATGCTGTAAATTTTTTATTTTTTTTTGTTTTTAATATTGTGTAAATTTTTGTTTCTTTTATTTTTGATAATTTCATCCATTTTTTTATATTTTCTAATATGTTTGTTTTTGTAAAAAAATAAAAAATTCTTTTTTTATTTATTATTTCTTTTGATTTGCATTTAAATATTTTTTCTGATGTATTATTAAATTCTAAAATTTTTCCTTCTGAATCACATTTTATAATTCCAAAATTTATTATTTTCATATGTTATCTCTTTATATGTATTTTTTATATTGTATCTTAATTATTATAAATTTATAATATTTGTTTATAATTTTATAATTATAAATCATAATTTTTTAATATTGTTGTTTTTTAGGGAATTATAAATGAATTGTGTTATTGAACAAAAATTTAATGTTTCATATTTTTATAAAATTTTTTTTACTAAAAATTTATTTGATATAAATAATAAAATTTTTTTAAATATTATTAAAAAAAAAAAAGAACGTAAAAAAATTATTGTTATTATAGATAATGGGATTTTGAAATATAATGAATTTATTATAGAAAAAATTATAAATTATTGTAATTATTATAATGAATTTATTTTTTTAAAAATGAATCCTATCGTTTTAGAAGGAGGAGAAAATATAAAAAATAATTTTGAAATTAATAATTACATTTATAAAATTATAAATGAAAATGATATTTGTAGACATTCTTATGTTGTTGCTATAGGTGGTGGTGCATTATTGGATTCTGTAGGTTATTCTTCATCAACTTCTCATAGAGGTGTTAGATTAATAAGGGTTCCAACTACTGTTTTATCTCAAAATGATTCTGGGGTTGGAGTTAAAAATGGTATTAATTATTTTTTAAAAAAAAATTTTATAGGAACTTTTTCTCCTCCTTATGCTGTTATTAATGATAGTGATTTTCTTTATTCTTTAACAGATAGGGATTGGATTTCTGGGGTGTCTGAAGCCATTAAGGTTAGTTTGATTAAAGATTTTAATTTTTTTTATTTTATAAAAAATAATGTAAAAAATTTACTTAATAGAAATATTGAAATTATGGAAAAACTTATTTATCGTTGCGCTCAATTACATATTGAACATATAAGTGGATTGGACCCTTTTGAATTTGGCTCTTCTAGGCCTTTAGATTTTGGCCATTGGGCTGCTCATAAATTAGAAATGTTAACAAAAGGAAATCTTTCTCATGGAGAAGCTGTAGCTATAGGAATTTCCTTGGATGTTACCTATTCTTATCTTTCAGGTTTTATTAATAAAATTTATTGGTTAGAAATTATTAATGTTTTTTTAGATTTAAAATTTTCTATTTTTGTTGAAGAAATGATTTCTGATGATAATATAAATGAATTTTTAATTTTGGGAATAAAAGAGTTTCAGGAACATTTGGGAGGAAATTTAACGATAATGATGTTAAAAAATATTGGTGAAGGTGTAAATGTAAATTTTATTGATAATAATTTATTATTTGAATCTATTAAACTTTTAAAAAAATTTAATAATTAATTTTATTATGAATTTTCTAAAAAAAAGTGATAAATATATAAATTTTGATTTATTATATTGTACAAATATTCATTTTGGAGAGTCTTTTCAAGATGTTTTTTTTATTTTGAAATTTTATTCTAGAAAATTTAGAAATATTTTGTTTAGTTATTATATTTTTTATGTAGGATTAAGGTTATCTAATTTTTCAATTATTTATTTATCTAAATTTTCTTTTCTTTTTGATTTTAAAATTTGGTTAAAGTGTAATAATTTTTATATTCAATCTTTAAATGCGTTTCCTTATTGTAATTTTAGTAATTCTTATATAAAAGAAAATGTTTATTTTCCTGATTGGGGAAATTTTAAAAGGTATGTTTATATGAGAAAATTAATAATTTTTTTTTCTTTTTTTTTAGAAAAAAATAAATTTTGTGGAATTTCTACTGTTCCAGTTTCTTATAAATATTTTTTTCATAAATTTTTTTATAATAATGTATATATAAAATCTATAAAATATTTATATAATTTAGTTATTTTATTAAATAATTTATATATTAATAAAAATATTTTAATACATTTAGATATAGAACCTGAACCAGATTGTGTGATTTCAAAAACAATGGATTATATATTTTTTTTTAAAAATTGGTTTATAAATAGATGTTTTTTTTATATTTTTTTTAATTCATGTTTTTCAAAAGAAAAGATTTATTTTTTTATATTTAATTATTTAAAAATCTGTTTTGATATTTGTCATTCTGCAGTAGAATTTGAAAAAGTTAATCAAAGTTTTAATAGTATTTTTTTATTTGAATTTTCTATAGGAAAATTTCAAATTAGTTCTTCTTTGGAAATTATGAAATATAATTTCAATATTTTTTCTTATTTACCTGAAACTCCTTATATTCATCAAATTCATGGTAATAATTTTTATGGTAATGTAATAACTTATAAAGATGTATCTTTATTTAAAATTTTTTTGTATAATGAAAAAGTTATCAATTATAGAGTTCATTATCATATTCCTATTTTTTTAGAATTTTATGGAAATTTTAAATCTACTCAACAATATATTATTGATATGTTTAATTTTCTAATATGTAAGAATATGTTTTTTATTTTGGAAATAGAAACATATACATTTGAAATATTACCTTATTATTTAAAATTAAATATTTTATCTTCGTTGAAAAGAGAATATGATTGGGTTATAAATAAAAACAAATTATAAATTTTTAAGAGTTAAAATATGAAAATTGATTTTGGATATGAAAAAATTAATATTGATGAAAAAGAGAAAAGAGTTAAAGAAGTTTTTGATTCTGTAGCTAATAAATATGATTTGATGAATGATATTATGTCTTTTTTTATACATCGTTTTTGGAAAGATATATCTGTTTTTTATTGTAATATTAATAAAGGTGATAAAATTTTAGATTTAGCAGGAGGAACTGGAGATTTAGCAAAAAGATTTGTTAATTTTGTTGGGGATTATGGTGAAATTATTATTGGGGATATAAATTTTAATATGTTATCGAAAGGTAGAAGTAAATTGGTTAATCAAGGTTTTAATAATTTAAAATATGTTCAATTAAATGCAGAACAATTACCATTTTTGAGTAATTATTTTAATTGTGTTTCTATTGGTTTTGGATTGAGAAATATTACAAATAAATTAAATGCATTAAAAAGCATTTATAGAGTTTTAAAAAAAGGTGGAATTTTAATGATTTTAGAATTTTCTCATCCTGTTAATGATTTTATAAGTAGTCTTTATGATTTATATTCTTTTAATTTTTTACCAAAAATAGGAAAATTTATTTGTAATGATGAATATAGTTATAGATATTTAGTGGAATCTATTAGACTTCATCCTAATCAAGATAGTTTGTTGAAAATAATAAAACAAGCTGAATTTAAAGAATGTATATATAAAAATTTATTTAATGGGATTGTTTCGATACATATTGGAATTAAATATTAAAATGAGAATTTTATATTATGTTTTTTAAGATTTACAGAATTTTTTTTATTTTTTATGTATTTGTTAAATATAATTTATTTGAATTGATTATTTACAATAAAAAAAATAATTTTATTAAATTTATTTGTTTTATTAATTTTTTTATTTTTAAAAAAAATGTTTATTTATCTTTGGGAAATAGATTAAAATTATTTTTTGAAAATTTAGGTCCTGTTTTTATTAAATTTGGACAAATTTTATCTATGAGAATAGATTTTGTTCCTCATGAAATAGTTTCTGAATTAGTTGATTTACAAAATAAAGTTTTTCCTTTTTGTGGTGTTGTTGCAAAAAAATCTATTGAAAAAAGTTTTGGAGTTTCTATAAACTCTTTATTTAAATTTTTTGATGTAATCCCTGTTGCTTCTGCTTCTGTAGCTCAAATTCATCGTGCGCTTTTGTTTAATGGAAAAGAAGTAGCTATAAAAATTTTAAGACCCAATATTATTTATGATGTAAAACGTGATATAGATTTATTATTATTTTTAGTATATTTTTTTGGAAAATTTTTTTTTAAAAAAAAATCAAAAAATATTTATAATTTAATTTTAGAAATAAAATATATATTATTAAATGAATTAAATTTAAATATTGAAGCGGCAAATGCATGTAAAATGAAAAAAAATTTTATGTATTCAAAAATATTAATTATACCTAATGTTTATTGGGAATTAACTAAAAACAACATTTTAACAATGGATTTTGTTTATGGAGTGTCTATTAATAATATAAGAGAATTAAATAAATGTGGTTTTGATTTGGAATTAATAGCTAAAATGTGTATTCAATTATTTTTTATACAAGTTTTTAGAGATAATTATTTTCATGCTGATATGCATCCTGGGAATATATTAATTTCTAATTCTTTTGTTTTATATCCTAAAATTATATTGTTAGATTATGGTATTGTTGGTTTTATTTCTTTTAAAGATCAAAAATATATGGGAGAAAATATATTATCTTTTATAAAAAGAGATTATAGAAGAGTTGCAGAGTTACATATTTTATCTGGATGTATTCCTGATTATGTTTCTTTAAATGAATTAGAACAAGCTATTTGTAGTGTTTGGGAACCTATATTTAATAAAGAATTAAGAGATATATCTTTTGAAAAAACTTTTAGATCTTTGCTTGATATATCTAAAAATTTTAATATGAAAATTCAACCTCAATTATTATTATTTCAAAAAACATTATTTTCAGTTGAAGGTTTAACAAGATATTTATATCCTAAAATTAATTTTTGGAAAATAACTAGACCAATTTTAGAAAAATGGTTTTTTAATCAATTTAATTTTAATAAATTTTTATTTTCTATTAAATCTTTTACATCTTTTTGGTTATCTAATATTTTAGATGATAAAATTTATAATATTTCTAATTTGAATGTAAAAAATATTGAAAAAATTGAAAAAATTGAAAAAAATTATGTATTTTATATTTTTTTTTTTATTTTTTTATTATTATTTTTTATTTTATTTTATTTTAAAAATGTTTTTATAGATTTTATATTATATGTTTTTAAATAGATCATAATAATTCTTTCTATTCCAATTGCTATACCTGATCATTTAGGTAAACCATAATATAATTATAATCTAAAATTAATATTATTATTTATTATTTTTTTTAATTTTTTTTTTTTTATATTAAATTTATTAAATTTTTTTATGTGAGTATTATAGTTTTTTAATTCTTCAGCGCCGTTTGCTATTTCTATTTTATTTATATATATTTCAAATCTTTTTGAAATTTTTTTTGTTGTTTTAGCTAAATCTGGTTGTTTATAATAATAATTATAAATAATATAAATTTTTTTTTTTTTAATTTAGGTTCTATTATATATTTTAATAATAAATTTAAATAATCATTTTTATTTATTTTGTTTTTTTTTGTTATTTTTATATTATATAATTTTATTATATTTTTTATTTTGTATATGCTTTCATTTTTTGGTTTTATATTTAAAATTTTTTCAAATAGCATTTCATAAGTTATTTTTATTATTTTTATTATTTTTAATATATTTTCTAATAATTCTATAATTTCTTTTATTAACATTTTTGTGTTATATTTTTTTCTATACCATTCTAATATTTGAAATTCTGGATTGTGTATGTTACTTATATCTGATCCTCTAAAAGCTGGTGATAATTGATAAATTGATGAACAACCTGATATTATTAATTTTTTCATTTTGTATTCAGGAGAATTTTGTAAATATAGTGGTATTTTGTTAAAATTTGTATAATTATTAGTATATATTGATTGTATATTTGAATTTAATGAAATACTTGAACATAAATTTGGCGTATTAACTTCAAATATATTTTTAATAAAAAAAAAATTTCTAATTTTTAATTTAATTATGGATTTTAAAATTAAATTTTTATTATTTACTTTAGTTATCCATTTATATTTTTGAAACATATAAATTAGATCTTGTATCAATTTTTATTATATGATTTATTTGTATGAACAATGGCACTTTAATTTTATATCCATTTTTTATAGTGGCATATTTAGTTGCTGTTATACTTTCACTTTTTATACTTGGATCAATATCTATTATTTCTGTTTCTATAAATTTAGGTATTATTATTTTTATAGGTTTATTATCCCATAGTAATATATTGTAATGTTTTTGTTCTATTAACCATTGTAGCTTTTCTTCTTCTATTAAATTTTTGTTAATATTATATTGTTCATAATTTTCATTATTCATAAAATAAAAAATATCTTTGTTATTATATAATAATTGTACTGATATTTCTTTTATATCAGCTGATTTTATAGTTTCATTTGATTTGAATATCTTTTCTATAATTTTATTATTTTGTAAATTTTTTAGTTTTACTCTATTGAAACCTATTCCTTTTCCTGGTTTTACAAATTCATTTTCTATTATTTCAAAAGGATCTCCAGATAATATTATTTTTAATCCATTTTTTAATTGATTTATATTATAATTTTTCATTTTTTTATTTTTTAATAAATTAATTTAATAATTTGTATTATATTACTGTTATGCATATAATAAAATATATTATAGATATATTTTTTTTTTTTTTGGATAATTATTTATGTATATATTTAAAAAATTTTTATATAATAAATTTGATTCTTTATATATAGCTAATAATTTTATTTTGTCTATTATTAATTGTTATTTTAATATTTTTTCTAACATTTGTTTGAATATTCATTTGTATGGAGATTTAGGGATAGGTAAAACTTTTTTTATGAAGGGATTAATAAAAGGGGCTGGTGGTAATTTTTTAGTTAAAAGTCCTACATATAATATTTATGATGTTTATTTTTGTGAAAAATTTTATATATGTCATTTTGATTTATATAGATTAAATGATTTTAATAATTTAAATTTTTTTGAAAATGAAATCAATTTAAATTATAATTCTATTTGTATATTTGAGTGGCCTATTGAAAGTGTAAATTTTGTTTATACTCCAGATTTTATAATAAATATTTTTTATGTTTTAAATAAAAGGTATATTATCATTAAATCATCTTCTCTTATAGGTAGAAAAATTTTATTTTTATTAAAAAAATTATGTTAATTTATTTTTTTTATAGGAAATAGTTTGAATAGAATTCAAAAAATACCTAAATTTTTATTTTTACAATTTCTTTCTTATGTTGATTTTAGTAAACCTAAATATGTTGTAAAAAGTTTAATTGAAAATAGTATTGATGCTAATAGTACTTGCATAAAAATAGAGTTAAAAAATTATGGATTATCTCTTATAAAAGTTGAAGATGATGGATTTGGAATATATAAAAGTGATCTTTTTTTAGCGTTAAGGGGTTGTGCAAGTAGTAAAATTTTTTGTTTAAATGATTTAAAAAAAAATTCATTTTATGGTTTTAATGGAATTTCTTTATCTATTATTTCTTCTATTTCAAAAATAAAAATTATTTCTAAACCAAAAAAACAAGATTGTGCTTGGAGTTTGTATGTTGATTATGAAAAAAAAATTTTATCTCCAGATTTATATAATAATGGAACTTCTATATCTGTAATTGATTTATATTATAATTTTTCAGATAAATTAAAATTTTCTACTTATAATTGTTGTAATTATATTAATATTAATGAAATAATACATATTTTTGTTTTAGGTAATTTAAATATAGAATTTCATGTAAAATATAATAATAAAATGATAGTTTATCCTAAATGTTTTGATTTTTATAGTCAAAAAAATAGATTGAAAAAAATAATAGGAAAAAAATTAATTGATAATTCTTTTTATATAGATATTTCTGAAAATAATGTTATTTTAAAAGCTTGGTTTTTTTCTCCAGAATCAAAATTAGAATTTTCTTTAAATAAAAAATATATATATGTAAATAATAAATTTATAAAAAGTTCGTATATAAATAACATTATAAATTATTCTTATTATTTTATAAATAAAAATTTTATCTGTAAATTTTATTGTATATATATTTATATTGATTCTTTGATGATTGATATGAGTTTTTATAAAAAAAAATTAAAAATGTTATTTCATAATGAAGTAGATATTTATGATATTTTGAAAAAAAGTATAGTTAAATTATTTTCTGATGTTAATATTGATATTAATAAAATAAATAATGATATATATAAAAATTTTTTTTATAAAAAAAAAACTGTTTCTAGTTTTATTAAATCAAAAAATTTAAAATTAAATATTGGTAAAAATATATATGAATTATTATCTATTTTTTTTAATAAAATTTTATTGTTAAGAGTTAATAATGATTTGTTAATTGTTGATATTTTAAAATGTAGAAAATTTATTTTATGGAATAAATGTTTTATTTTTTTGAAAAAATTTGGTTTTTTAAAAAAAAATTATTTAAAAACAGAAATTAAAATTATTTTTTCAAAACAATTGAGTGTTAATTTTTTTGATATTTTAAATGATTTAGGTATAGAAATATATTATAAAGATAATTTTTATTATTTAAAATCTTTTCCTAAATTTTTTGAAAATTATAATATAAATTATAATTTTTTATTTATTTTTTTATTTGAAAAAATTATATCTTTTAAATTTTCTTATAATAATATTATATTTTATTATAAATTTTTTATAAATTGTTTTGTAAATTATATTTTTGATGATTTTTTTTTTTATGAATTAAAAGATTTTTTATATTTTATAAATAAAAATAATATAAAATTTAATAAAATGAAATTTTATTCAATTATAAATTCTAATTATTTATTATTTTTGATATGATGAGATTTAATAATAAAATTATTTTTTTAATGGGTGTTACTTCTTCAGGAAAAACAAATTTTTCATTACAATTATCTAAATCTTATCCTTTCGAAATTGTTAATGTAGATTCTGTTATGATTTATAAATATTTTAATATTGGATCTGGTAAACTTGATATTAATATTTTAAATTTTAATTCTCATTATTTAATTGATTTTTTGTATCCTAATATTATATATACTGTATCAGATTTTTGTAGAGATGTTATTAATATTATATTTGATATTATTTCTAGAAATAAGTTCCCTTTATTAGTTGGTGGTACAATGATGTATTTTTTGGCTTTAGAAAAAGGTTTATCTTTTTTACCTAATTCTGATATATTTATAAGGAATAAATTATTATATTTAATTGATAAAAATGGTTTTAATTTTATTTATTATAAATTAAAAAAATTTCATAATGATGTGAGTTTAAAATATAAATTTAAAGATAAATATAGATTATTAAGATTATTTGAAATTTTAATTTTAACTGGAAATTTTTTAAATAATTATCAATTTGTTATGAAAAATTATGTATTTAAAAATTTAGAAATTATTAAAATTTCTTTATTTGTTAATAAATTTTTTTTATTCAAAAAAATTGAAAATAGAATTTATAAAATGTTAAAATTGGGTTTTATTGATGAAGTTAAATTTTTATATAATTTTGAAAATATTAACAAAAATTTATTATCTTTAAAATCTATAGGATATAAACAAATTTTTTTTTATTTATTTGGGTATATAACATTTGATGAAATGATTAATAATACAATTTTTTCTACTAAAAAATTGATAAAAAATCAAATTACTTGGTTAAAATCTAATCATAATATTTATTATTTTAATAAAAATGATTTATCTAATATTGATTTTCGTTTTTTTTTTGATTTTTTAAATTTAAAAAAAAAAATTTAAATTTATGTATTTATTTATATTGTATTATTTATAAAAATTATGTTATAATTAAAAAAGTTTGTTTTTATCATAATATGTTTATTATAAAAATGTTTTTTTATTTTTTTTTTAGGGATAATATTATGAAATATGAAGAAGATGTAAATACATATAACTATGATATAGTTAAAAAATTTGTTGTTATGACTATTTTTTGGGGATTTTTGGGGATGTTTTTTGGGCTTGTTATTGCTTTAGAATTAATTTTTCCAGATGTTAATTGTGATATACCTTGGTTAGCTTTTGGTAGATTGCGTCCTGTTCATACTAATCTTGTTGTATTTGCTTTTGCTTGTTCTGCTTTGATGGCAACATCATATTATGTCGTTCAAAAAACTTCTAAAATTATATTACAGTTAAATAGGTTGGCTTATTTTACTTTTTGGGGTTGGCAAGTTGTTATATTAATGATTTTATTTACATTACCTTTAGGGTATACTTCAGCTAAAGAATATGCTGAACCTGAATGGATAATTTCTATATTATTAGGTATTGTTTTTATTTGTTATGCTATTGTTTATTTTTATACTATATATAAGCGCAAAATTTCACATATATATGTATCTAATTGGTTTTATGGTGCTTTTATTTTAGCTGTTTTACTTCTTCATGTTGTAAATAATTTAGTTATTCCAGTTAGTTTGTTTAAATCTTATTCTATTTATTCTGGAGCTGTTGATGCAATGGTTCAATGGTGGTATGGGCATAATGCTGTTGGTTTTTTGTTAACTGCTGGTTTTTTAGGAATGATGTATTATTTTATTCCTATTCAAGCTCAAAGACCTATTTATTCATATAGGTTATCTATTGTTCATTTTTGGTCTTTAATTGGCATTTATATGTGGGCTGGATCTCATCATTTGCATTATAGTGCTTTACCAGATTGGGTACAATCTCTTGGTATGGTATTTTCAATAATTTTATTAGCTCCTTCTTGGGGTGGAATGATAAATGGAATTATGACTTTATCTGGTTGTTGGGATAAAGTTAAAAAAGATCCTATTTTAAAATTTTTTGTTTTATCATTAACTTTTTATGGTGGAGCTACTTTTGAGGGATCTTTGATGGCTATAAAAACCGTTAATAGTTTATCTCATAATACAGATTGGACTATAGCCCATGTTCATTCTGGAGCTTTAGGATGGGTTTCAATGATGACTATAGGGTCTTTTTATGTTTTAATTCCTAGAATATTTAATTGTAAAATGTATAGTATATCTTTAATAAATATTCATTTTTGGTGTTCTACAATTGGCACATTAATTTATATAATTTCTATGTGGATATCTGGAATAAATCAAGGTATGATGTCTAAAGCTATTGATGAATATGGAAATATTAAATTTGCTTTTATTGATATTGTTATAGCAAGCCATCCATTTTATATTATAAGATTTTTTGGTGGAATGATTTTTTTTATTGGTATGATTTTAATGTTGTTTAATGTTTTTTTAACTTTTAAATATTCTAAAAATAATAATTTATAAAGGAAATATGAAATGAAACATAATAATATTGAAAAAAATCTTGGTATTATGGGATTTTTAATATTTATTATAATTAGTTTTGGTGGTATGACAGAAATTATACCTTTATTTTTTGAAAATGATGTGCAACAACCTGTAACTGGGTTAAAACCTTTAGGAGCTTTGCAATTAGCTGGTAGAGATATTTATATTAGGGAAGGTTGTCATGTATGTCATACTCAGATGATTAGATCTTTATCTAGTGATGTTATGAGGTATGGTAATCATTCAATTGCTGGAGAATTTGTTTATGATCATCCATTTTTATGGGGATCTAAAAGAATAGGTCCAGATTTAGCTCGTGTTGGAAAAAAATATAGTGACGATTGGCATAAAGCTCATTTTCAAAATCCTAGATTATTAGTTCCTTTTTCAAAAATGCCAAAATATAAATTTTTGCGTGAATGTTTAGTAGATGAATCAACTATAGATAAAAAAATGAAAGCATTGAGAATTGTTGGAGTTCCTTATACTGATGATGATATAAAATTTTCAAAAGAAATTGTTAAGGGTAAAACTGAAGAAGAAGCATTAATATCTTATTTACAGCAACTTGGTATTATTTTAAAAAATGTTTAGGTTATAAAATATGATTATTATAAAAGCAGTTATAGTTATTTTTTTGATTATATTATTTTTAATTATGGGATTATATATATTTTTAAAAAATAAAGAATATTATAATATGTGTTCTAATTTACCTTTTAACGATGAAGATTTATTTAAGGAAAAATAATGAATAATTTTTGGCATTTATATGTTGGTTTTTTTGTTTTCATAAATATTTTAATATATGGTTTAATACTTTATTTTAGTAATAATATAAAAAAAGATGATTTTCATCATAAGGTGGATTTAAATTCTGTTAAATATAGTGAATATCATTATGACGAAATAGAAGAATTAAATGAACCATTACCTAAGTGGTGGTATTGGATGTTTTTTATAAGTATATTTTACGGCATTATTTATTTAATTTTTTATCCTGGATTTGGTAATTTTTCTGGAATATTAAATTGGTCTTCTTCTAGTGAATGTAGGTTACAGATTGAAAAACATAAAAAAGTATATAATGATTTATATAAATCTTATAAAAATATATCAATAGAGGATTTATCTAATAATAATGATGCATTGAAAATAGGTAGAAATATATTTTTAAATAATTGTTCTCCTTGTCATGGTTATGATGCAAAAGGGTCTAAAGGATTTCCTAATTTGACTAATTCAATATGGTTATATGGCGGATCTTCTAAAGATATTATAGAAACAATAACAAATGGAAGAAATGGTATTATGCCAGCTTTGGGACAAATTATAGGAAATGATGAAGATATAAAATGCGTTGCATTGTATATTCAATCTTTAAGTATTAAGAATAATTTTGATAGTAATTTTTTAATAAAAGGAAAAGAAATTTATCAAAAAATATGTTTTATATGTCATGGAATTGATGCTTCTGGAGATAAAATTAAGGGAGCTCCTAGTTTAATGAAGCCTCAATGGGTTTATGGGTCTTCTTTAGAGGATATAATTAGTACTATTAAGTATGGTCGTAGCGGTGTCATGCCGTCACATAAAGATATTTTATCTGAAGATCAGATACATATAGTTACATCTTATATTTATTCTCTTAATGATAAATAATTTATGATATATTATGAATTATATAAAAAAAGAAAAAATATATATTATGATTTTATAAATGGAAAATATTCTAATATTAGATTATTTTCCATTTTGTTTTCTTTATTTTTTTTTTTTTTATTGCCTTTTTTAAGATATAATAATAACCAAGCTATACTTTTTGATATTATTAATTATTAAATATATTTTTTTGGATATATTTTTTATCCAAATGATTTTGTTTTATTTTGTGTATTTATACTTATTATTTTAATAATTTTTTTCCTTGTAACTTTATTGTATGGTCGTTTATGGTGTGGTTATTTATGTCCTCAAACTATCACTTTATATTTTTTTCAATTTTTTTCTAAAATATTTGAAGGAACTAGAAATAATAGAATAAAAATAGAAAATATGTTTTTTAATTCATATGTTTTTTTTATTAAAATTTTTAAACATTTTCTATTTTTTATTTTTTTATTTTTAGTTTCTTTGTGTTTTGTTGGATATTTTATTCCTATATTACCTTTATTGAAAAATGTGTTATTATTAAATTTTAATAATTTAACTTTTTTTATAATTTTTTTTATAACTTCTTTACTATATTTTGAATTGATATTTCTTGGAGAACAGTTTTGTTTTTTAATTTGTCCTTATGCAAGATTTCAAAATATAATGTATGATGAAAGTACTATAATAGTAAAATATGATATTTTTAGGGGTGAGCCTAAAAAATCAAAAAAAAAAAATATTAATTTTGGTGATTGTATTAATTGTTTACAATGTGTTTATTCTTGCCCAACTGGTATAGATATTAGAAATGGTGTTCAAATAGAATGTATTAATTGTGGTGTTTGTGTTGATGCATGTAATAATGTTATGTTAAAAGTAAATAGAGATAAAAATTTAATTTTTTATAATAGAGATTATAATATAAGTCTTTTTGTTGAAATATTATTTAAAAAAAAAAAATTTATTTTTGTATTTTTTTTAATTATTTTATATTTTATATTTTTTTATCTATTTTTTAATAGATTAGATTTAGATTTTTTTGTTAATAGAAATCAATATACACTTTATAATCTTTTAGAAAATAATATTGTTGAAAATAATTATGTTGTAAAAATTATAAATAAAACTAATAATAATATTTTTTGTTATTTAAATGCTTATAGTATTGATGATATTTTAATAAATTATATTGGTCCATATGAATTATCATTATATCCAGATTGTATTAATAATATATATGTTAAAATTCAATCTTTTTTTGAAAATGAATTATTTAATAAAAAATTTTATAAAATTGTTTTTTATATAAAATATAATAAAAATGAAATTAATATTTTTTTAAAAAAAGAAGTTAATTTTTTTATATTTTAAAGAGATTTTATGTATTTAAGAATTTGTTTTCATTGTAATCTTATTATAGCAAATGATGTTAATATTTATTTAATAATAAATAAAAAAATTAAATATATGTGTTGCTATGGATGTAAGGAAATAATTAAATTTATAATTGATTCAAAATTGGGAAATTATTATATTTATAGGGAAAAAAATGTTACAAATGTTGAAAAAATATCTTATAATAATTATGAAATTTATGATAAAAATGATATAATAAAGAAATTTGTAACAAAAAATTCTTTAGATCTTTATGAAGTTACTATTTCTATAAATGGTATTGTTTGTTCTGCTTGTTTTTGGCTTATTGAACATCATATTAAAAGTATAATAGGAATACATAAAATTTTTATTAATTTTTCTACATCTAAAGCACAAATTATTTTTGATTTAAAAATTATTAAATTAAGTTCTATTCTTATGGAAATAAGAAAAATAGGATATGATGCTTATCCTTATGTTTTTAAAATAAAAGAAACGTTAGATAATATTGAATATAAAAATGAATTGAAAAAATTGATTATATCTGCTATAGGCAGCATGCAAATTATGATGTTATCTTTTTCATTTTATCTTTATGATTTAAATGATATTGGTATTTCCTATTGGTTGTTTATAAGGCTTTTTAATTTTATTATTGCTACATTTTTAATTATTTTTTGTTCTGAAAAATTTATTTTAAATGCTTATAGGTCATTAAAGTTAAAAACATTAACAATAGATACAATAATATCTTTATCTATATTTATGATATATTTTTTAAGTGTTTATAATTTTTTAAATAAAAGTGATAAAATATATTTTGATTCTGTTTGTATGTTTATATTTTTTTTGTTATTAAGTAGATTCTTAGAAATGAGAGTAAGGCATTATTGTACAAAATTAATATATAGTTTACAAAAATTAACTACAAATATGGCTACTATCATTAAATATAATAATTTAAATATTATAAAAAAATTTCAAAAAAATGTAGATGATATATTAATTAGTGATATAATTTTAGTTAAAATTGGTGATATTGTTCCTTTGGATGGTATAGTTTTAAGTGATGATTGTATCGTTGATGAATCTATGATAACTGGAGAAAAAATCCCAATTTATAAAAAAAGAAAAGATTTTATAATTGGTGGATGTATAAATTTAGAAAATATTCTTATATTAAAACCATTTTCTCTTAATAAAAATTCTTTTATTACTATTATTATACAAATTTTAGAAAAAATGAGTTCTATAAAGCCTAAAATTGTTAGAACAACAAATAAAATTTCTAGTTATTTTATTTTGATTGTTTTAATTTCAATTTTTTTTGCTGATATTTATTGGTTTTTTAAAGATTGTTATAATATTTTAAATGTAACAATTTCTATGTTAACTGTAGCTTGTCCGTGTGCTTTAGCTTTATCTGTTCCTATAGCTATAACATGCTCTACTAATATATTAGCAAAAAGTGGTTTTTTAATTATAAAAGAGCATGTTTTAGAATCTTTATCAAATATAACTGATGTTATTTTTGATAAAACAGGAACGTTAACTGTTAATTATTTTGTTTTAAAAGAAACTAAAATTTCGTCAAAATATAATATGAGTTATGTTTTTAATTTGTCTTATTCTTTAGAAATTTTATCTAATCATCCTATTGCAAAAGTGTTTTCAAAAAATTTAATTTTGAAAAAAAATGAAATTTATAATGTTTTAAATTATAAGGAATATATAAATTGTGGTGTAGAAGGTATTATTAATGGAAAAAAATATAGAATGGGAAAACTTAATTTTATAAAAGATTTTTGTAAAATTGATGATAAATTTGATTTTTTTAATTTTAGGGATGATTTATGTATTTTTTTATCAAATGATTATGAAATTATTGCAATATATCATTTAATTAATCCTTTAAGATATAGTTCTTTTAAAGGAATTAATGAATTAAAATTACTGAATTTGAATTTGCATATTTTAACAGGTGATCCATCTTATTCTACTAATAAAATTTCAAAAAATTTAAAAATTAAATTTTTTTTTAAAAATGCTTCTATACAAGATAAATTGTTTTATATAAAAAAATTGCAAAAAAATGGAGCTAAAATTATGATGATTGGGGATGGAATGAATGATATTTTAGCTTTTAAAATTTCTCAAATTGCTGTTGCAATGGGAGAGAGTACAGATTTAGCAAAAATAAGTTCTGATGTTACTTTACTTAACAATAATTTATTATTGTTATCTAAAGCAATAAAAAGTGGAATTTATACTGATAAAATAATAAAACAAAATATTATTTGGGCTGTAATTTATAATATTATTGGTTTGTTTATTTCATTTCTTGGTTTAATTGAACCTTATTATGCTGTTATAGGAATGTCTTTTAGTTCTTTATTAGTTGTTTGTAATTCTTTAAGATTGTTAAAAAAGTAGTTTGATGTATGAGTATAATTTTTTTTTTAATTCCATTTTCTTTTATTTTGATGTTTTTAGCTATTTATTTTTTTTGGTGGGCCGTTGATAATGATCAATTTGATAATTTGGATGATATTTCTAAATATATATTATTAAATGATGATTTATTTGAAAAATAATATATGTATAATGAAATTTCTTTTTTTACTGCTTTTATGATTGGAATTTTGGGAAGCTTTCATTGTTTGAGTATGTGTGGAGTTTTATCAAGTTTTCTTTTTATAAATATTTTTAAAACTAATGATAAGAAAATTATTTTTTATATCTTGTTATATAATTTTGGTAGAATTTTTACTTATTGTTTGATTGGTGGTTTTTTTGGAATATTTGGTCATTTGTCAAATACTTATTTTGGACAAATTTCTATATTTTTTTTTAAATTTTTTTCTGGCTTTATTTTAATTTTGTATTTTTTTTATGTTAATAAATATTTCTCTTTTTTTTTTATATATTTTGAAAAAATTGGTAATTTTTTTTGGAGTAAATTGTTTTTATTTAATAAAAATGTTAATTCATATAAAAATATTTTCATTAAATTTTTTTTATTAGGGATGGTTTGGGGTTTTCTTCCTTGTGGGTTAGTTTATACT
>ERZ1292625.1899-Hain-H41-01um-R1-1899-length-21622-cov-5_pt1 | contig 21622 bp, 15 predicted proteins | sample MGYA00564400_ERZ1292625 | MGnify/ENA primary metagenome ERZ1292625 (study PRJEB36523, sample SAMEA6512639) | groundwater metagenome | collected 2019-01-08 | study: AquaDiva: Metagenomics assemblies of 32 groundwater samples
TAACGTTCTCGGCCGCGACCTCGAATCAGGCAAAGCGTCCGATCGCCTACGCGGGCGTCGTCGCCCTCGATGTGCTGGCCTCTTGGTGGAAGGGGGTGATCCAAAGCTACGACTTCGCGGGATTCGGAGCCCTGCACTGGCTCGACTCGCTTGGCAACCTCGCGACCGATCTGGCCGACGTGGCGCCAGGCGTTCTCTCGGCCTCCTCGCCCGACCGCGCGTTCCGCGGAGCCCAAACCAAGGTGAAGACGACTCCCGTCTTTATGGCCTTTGACGAGGCGGCTCAGCAGACCGACATTTCTCGCGACGGCTCGGGCGACCCCTCGGTCTTCAACGTGCTCGACCCCGGCGTCACCCAGCATCCGTATTGGAACGGCCTCATCCTTTGGGATGCGCTGCAGGCGCTCGGGGCCCAGGAGATCGGCCCGCGGCTCAGCGTGCTCGCCGTCTCGACCTCGCCGGTCGACCTCCGAGTCCCTGCCGATCCTTCGAACAGGCAATTCGCGGGCAGCGTGCTCGACCTCGAATGTACGACGTTCGTGGAGCAGTTCCTGGACCAGGCGGCCAACAACTTCCTGCTCGCCGACTCGCCGACCATCACGTTCTCGGCTGGCCTGGCGACGAAGGTCGCGAACGTCACGCTCTCGATCGCCGACATCCCGAGCATGACGTTTTTCGCGCACGACGGGACGGCGCCAGGGTTCTTCGCACAACAGGACAGTCCGCGGCTCACGTTCACTGCCGGCAACCCTACGCGCGGCCTGATGCAGGTCGGCTCTCCTCAGATCCAGTTCATTGCGAACACGCCCGACCTGGTGATCGGCAATCCCACCTTCACCGTGGTCGATGCGCCGATCCTCGCTTTCATCGCCGGTCGCGCGCGCTGGATCGGGGCGCCGGTCGCCACATACCGCTCCAAGCTCTTCGTGCGCAGGGCCGGGATGACCAAGTTCTTCGTGCGCACCTCCACCAGCCGGTGAACCAATGGGCAAGATTCTCCAGGTCAACGCAGAAGCCTTCGAAGAGGAGCGTCTCGCCAACGTCGGGCTCCTCGCCGGTTACGACGGCGAACTCATCGGGCCGTCGGGTGTCCTGAGCTGGGCGCTGTCCGTCTACGACCTGACGGCGGGTTCGACGACGACCCCCGTATTCGCGCTGCTCAACCAGAACCCCGCGCTCGTGCTCTTCCCGCAACTTGTCCTGGACGGATTCTGGGACTACGACGACGAGGGCTACAACTTCCTGCACATCCTCGACATGGCTGCCGCCAGCATCCAGGGCGGACGCAACTACCGTCTCGAGTACGTCTTCACAACGTCCGCCTACGGGCCGGTGACCATGGCGATCCAGCTTCGCGTGCGTGAGGTGATGAGCCTGTGAAGAAGAAGGAGCTGGCGCCCGAGAAGGCGAGCCCCGCGCTCATCGCCGCGTGGCAGGCGTGGCTCGTGGAGTACGAGTCCTTCGCCAGCGCGAAAGAGGCGTGCAAGGCCACGAACACGCACTGGTCAACCTATCTCAAGTGGCGCAGGACGCCGGAATTCCTCGACCTGATGGACGAGACCGAGGAGAAGCTCACGGACACACTAGAGAAGTCGGCGTTCGAGCGCGCGACGCAGGATCGCGACCGGAACAGCACCAATCTCCTCATGTTCCTGCTGGGCAGCCGGCGCCCTGATGTCTATGGCAAGCGCGCGGAGACCAAGGTGGAGGTCAGCGTGATCAAACGCATCCAGATCGAGGGAGGGGGCGACGTTTAGCTATGGCGGCCCGAGCGATCCAGGAGAAGACACGAGAGCCGGAGGTCCGCGTCTACAAGGCGCGGGGCGGGGCAGCGCAGCTCTTCCGGTCACGCGACTTCGAGGTGTTGCTCGAGGGCCCGACGAACACCGGCAAGACGCGCGCGGCTCTCGAGAAGGCGAACGCCTTGTGCGAGAAGTACCCTGGCATCCGCGTCCTGTTCCTGCGCCAGACGCGCAAGTCGCTGTCGGAATCCGTGCTCGTAACGTGGGAGGAGAAAGTGTTGTGGGGTGGGCACCCTTGCATCACGGGCAAGGCGACGAAGGCCAACCGGCACTCCTACACCTATCCACGCGCGCGAAACGAGGTGGACGGAGTGACCTACGACGGCGAGAGCCACATCGTTCTCGGCGGCCTAGACCACCCGGCGCGATTCATGTCGACCGAGTTCGACGTGATCATCCTGTTCGAGGCGACCGAAGCCACGGTCGGAGCCTGGGAGAAGCTCATCACCCGTTGCCGCAACAAGGTGATGCCCTACCAGCAGCTCATCGCGGACTGCAACCCGGCCGACGAGTACCACTGGCTGAACACGCGCGCGGAAGATCCGATGGTCGTGCCCGCGGAGCTCAAGGGCCTGGTGCCGCCGCCGCGCCCCGGCCAGAAGATGCTGAGCCGCATTCTGTCGCGGCATGTCGACAACCCGAGCTTCGGGCCGACCGACCGCATGCGCCTCGAGGGCCTGCAGGGCGCGTCGCGCGCCCGATACCTCGACGGCAAGTGGGTGAGCGAGAGCGGCCAGATCTGGGAACCGTACGATCGCGCGATCCACGTCGTGAGCGCGGATGAGTTCAAGAAGGACAGTCACATGTGGCTGCGCATCGTCAAGCCGAACTGGACGGGGCCGGAGGACAACCACGAGGAGGTCCGGCTCTGTTACTTCTTCGGAAGCATGGACTGGGGGCATCGGGCGCCAGGCGTCTTCCAGGCATGGGCCGTGGACGAACACGAGCGGCTGTTCCGCTTGGCCGAGATCTACATGACGCGGAAGAACATCGATTGGTGGGCCGACAAGATCTGCGAGCTGGATCAGCGGTACAGCTTCGAGCGGATCGTGTGCGACCCGGAAGAGCCGGGCAACATCGAGATCCTGAACCAGCGGATCGGAGATGCGCGCGGCCGGCACATGGGGCGGATTGCCGACAAGGCGATCAACGACTGGACGGCTGGCGTGAACGAGGTGCGTCAGGCGTTGTCCGACCACGCGCTGTTCTTCGTGGCCGACGCCTTCCCCTTCGGGACGGACGCGGACCTCAAGTCGCGGCGGTTGCCGTTCTGCACGGAGCAGGAGATCCCGTCCTACATCTGGATGCAGACGCAAGACGGCAAGCCGGTCGAGGAAAAGCCCGACAAGCGCTGTGCCGACCACGGATGCGACTCGACGCGCTACGCGAAGATGCATGTGGCGTTCCGCAACAAGAGCTTCATGCTCGAGCCAAGTTTGTGGCCGCCCGGAACCTACGGCCACTGGCTCGGCCACAACGAGTTCGACCCAAACGTTGAGGAGGACAACTGACCATGCCTTTCATCCCCGTCCAAGTCAGGCCGGCCGCCGGCGCCAAACGCATGTATTCTCCGACCTCCGGGGGCACCGAGCAGTACCGCGCCAACTACGAGCGCGGCCTTTCCGTGCGACATCAGGCCGGCAGAGAGCTCCAGGACATCCTCGACCGCGATCCGGCCCTGGCCGGGATGCTCTGGGGATTCATGAATGCGACCGTCCACGTCGCGGGCCGGCCCGAGCGTGACCCCGAGGTCTTGAGGAAGTCGCGCCTGATCCTCGCCGAACACAAGGTCCACCGCTGCCTCTTCTCGACGGAGTGATTCCATGCTCGACACGACTGCCGAACACATGCTCGAGGAGATCACCGCGGCTGAAGCGCTGCGGGACCTGCTCCTGAGCTGCCGCGCCGATCGGCTGCGCAAGTTCATGGGCCCGGCTCGCCGCGGATCGATCTCGACGACCGACGAGCTCGAGAACTACTACTTTGAGAACGCGACGCTCACTCTTCCCCAGCTCGTCTACGCGAACCCCAGGGTGACGGCTGACTCGCCGCTCGACGCCGAGGCCAGGGTCATGGCGACCGGGATGAAGCTGGCGATCAACAAGTGGGTCAGGCAGCAGCACCTGTCGGAGAAGCTCGTGCCGTTCGCCTTGGACTTCCTGTTCGATTGGTGCGCGGCGGTCGTCGTCCAAGAACCCGACATGGCGCGCGGCAAGATCCTGGGCGTGGGAGGGCCCAACCGCAAAGGCATCCCCTATCGGCCTCGGCTGGTCTACTTGGATCCCGAAGACTACGCGCACGACTCTGGGGCACGCAACGAGGACGAGATCCGGTTCCGGTTCCACCGTTGGTTCATCGACAAGGAAGACCTGATCGAGATCGCGGAGCGCGATGCGACTTGGGACGCGGACGCGATCGAAGCTCTTGTCCCTGGCGACGGGCTTGACGAGTTCGATCGGCCGTCCAAGGACGTGCCAGAGCGAAACGAAGTCCGCCTCTACAGCGTGTGGGTCAAGGAAGAGTCCATCCGCTTCGGTCCTCGGCAGGGCTATCACGGGACGATCCGAACCTACGCGAGTTCGACGAACCAGTCGGGCAGCGCCGCCTTGCGGGAGATCCGCAAGCCCACCGATTACTACGGCCCGGCGTGCGGGCCCTATGCGTGCGGTGGCGACCTGACTCCGCCGAACGAGAGCTACCCGCTGTCTTCGATCACGCCGATCGAAGGGCAGATCAAGGCGATGAACGACGAGGCGAAGACGCTCGCCGTCCAGGCCGAGAACTACATGCGGATCACGGTCTTCGACGAGTCGGACAAGAAGTTCGCGGCGAAGTGGCGCAAGGCCCGGAAAGAGGGCTACCTGATGATGGCGGGCTTCAAACGCGAACTCATGCAGGAGATCGAGAGCGGCGGCATCACTCGTGCGGCGCTCGAGAGCTTCATGTTCCGCAAGGCCGGGCTCGATCGCGTGAGCGGCTTCGGCGACGCACAGAAGGGGCTGGTCACCGGCCAGGGACTGGCGACCGAGCACGCCCTGGCGGCGGCGGCGGGCGACAAGCGCATCGCCTATCGGCAGCGGCGATTCGAGTCCTTCGTGCGCCAGATCCTGCACAAGGCCGGCTGGTTCTTCTTCCACGACAATCGCGCCGTCTTCCCCCTCGGCCAAGAGGCGAGCAAGGAGCTGGACATGGAGTCGCCGTGGTTCCACGGAGGCACGCACGGTGCGGAGTCCGGCTTCACCTACGAAGACCTGATGCTCGCGATCGAGGTCGGGTCGATGGAGCGCACCGACGAGCAGCAGCGCGCGGCGCGCCTGACCGAGGTCTACATGGCGGTCGCCAACGTGGCGCCGGCCATGCCGCAAACGCCATGGATCGCCTGGGGTGACTGGCTGCACGCGCTTGGCGAGGCGAACAACGTGACGGGCCTCGACAGATTCCTGGACGAGAAGCTGCTCGGCGAGGCCGCACAAGCCCAGGCCGAGTCCGAACCGCGCAGGGTCGTGCTCGCCCCGGCCTCCGCACACATCCCACAAGCGCGACCTGCGGCAACCGGACTGCCAAAACGGCAGGCAGCCGCCATAAAGGGTGTTGGACTACAGGGTAACGAGAACCGTCCGGCTGCCCTCGGCGGCCTAGCTGGGAGGGGCTGATGGCTGTCTACACGCTCACGGCCGACGACGGCGAGACCGTCGAGATCGAACGTCCCTGGGCCGAGGCCCCGGCCTGGGGATCAGAATGGATCAGGCCAGAAGATTCCAAGGTGTTCACGCGGCGCATGGATGACTCGCCTGAGACGTTCCACGTGGAACGGATCAACATCGTGGCTCCATTCCACGCCAATCGACCTGGAGTCGACGACTACAAGGGGCTGGGGGTCAAGCACTTCGATCCACAAGGGAAGCCTTGCTTTACGAGCCGGGCGCAGGTAAGAGAATTCGAGGCCCGCACCACCTACAAGCTGAACGTACTCTGATGGGCGACGAAGAAGGCAAGGACGAACCCGAACGCGGTCCTGGTCAGGAGAACCACGATAGCTCTCCGCGGGACGATGCGTTCGACCGCAGCGACCCGAAGGGAACCAAGTGGGGCCGCGAAGAAGCCGCGAAGGCAGCCGAGGACCGCGCACGCAGCGCCTTCGACAAGATCTACGTGGAGGCCGAGCAGGAGGCCAAGGACAACCTCGAGTCGATGCTCGGCGTAGAAGAGTCCGAGGGCGCCGAGAAGGAGCCTGTCTCCAAAGACAAGACGAAGCCGACGAAGCAGAGTGAGCGCGAGAAGCATCGCAAGCTCCTCGAGGTCGACGGCTTCACAGAAGAATTCCTCGAGAAGCTGCCGGATGCGGTCCTCGCCAAACAGGCGACAGCCCGTCTCGCGCAAATCAAGCAGCTCGAGGATGACCGGAAGGAACTGACCAGGTTTCGGACGGCCGCTAAGAACTCGAACGGCGAGACCAAGAGCGAAGAGTCGCGGCAGAGCGCCACAGCCAGCCAGGCGGACGACTTCTCTGGGATCGTCAAGGAGTTCGAAGCGGAGTTTGGAAGCGAGGGGGCGAAAGTCTTTTCGCGCGCACTTGAAGGGATCAAGCAGTCCAACGCTGAGCGCATGAAGAAGATCGAGGATCGCCTCGATGGAATCGGCGGTCAGGTGGAACGCAACGAACTCGGATCGGCGCGTGAGAACCTTTCGCAGCGCATCCCCGAGCTCGCCCGCGAGGACGTGTGGGGCAAGGTCGTCGAACGCGCTACCGAGATCGCCAACCCGAAGCGACACGCTTCGATGGAGGACGCACTCGAGGAAGCGGCGAAGGGGATCTTGCTGTCATTCGGAGAACGCGACGAGCTTACTTCCGCGGAACTGCGCGCCCGCGAACAAGGTCAACTCATCCCTCCGAAGCGTGCTGGACGCCCGAAGCAGACCGCTGCGCCGGGCGAGCTCTCCGAGAGCCGCCAGAAAGACATCTTCAACGCCATCATGGACGAAGATATCGATCGGGCTCGCCGGATCCGCGCGCATCGGTAATTCCCACAAGGAGGCGCCGCCATGGCTGGCTCAGCGCTCAATACTTTCTACGAGTTCGGGCAACTCACCGGCCCGACGATCATGTCCAGCGCAAAGGCCGTCGTGAACGACGCGCAACTGCGCAACATGCAGACCCTCGGCTACGTCCTGCGCGGCAAGCGCATGAACGAAGTGCTAAAGGGCGGGTCGCAACTTCGCGACTACATCTACCTCCAGGCGAACCGGATCGCGCGGTCCTACCTGCCAGGTCAAGCGCAGAACTATCAGATCCGCGGCTCGGGCACGACCTGGACCGTGGACTGGCGATTCTTCCTGACCGACATGGTTTGGGAAGATCACGAGATCGAACTCAATGCGGGCGGCGATCTCAGCCGGGAAGCGATGTTCCACATGTATAAGGACCTGTGGTTCCGCAAGCAGCAGGACCTGTGGACCGACCAGATGGAATACATCGAAAAGGTGTTCTGGGCGGTCCCCGACAAGACGAAGATGGAAGCCGCTGGTGGCCAGGAGTGGTACTCGATCCCCTGCGGGATCAACGAGTACGCGAACAGCCTGCCCGCGTCGTCGGATCAGCCGGGAGGCGCGTGGACCACGCACCAGCAGATCGACCCACTCGGATTCACCAACGGCCTGTCCAACGCGAACTGGAAGTGCTCGCGCGAAACCTACGGGTCGGCCGCCGCGGCCGGCAACGGATGGCTGCCACTTGATTCGCTCAACATCCTCGGTGCTTTCGACCGTGGCATGATGGCGATCGGGATCACGCCCCCGCCGATGAAGGCGGAATACTTCGAAGCGCCGACGGTGACCGCATCGAAAGTGTGCTTCGCTTCTCTCAAAGGCAAGGCGCGCTTGATGGACTTCTTCCGGCGCTCCCAAAACGTGTGGGTCGACAAGTTCGACCCGTTCAACAACCCGACGTACAACGGGATGCCAATCGTCTACGTGGCGGCCCTGGATGACGCCAGGATCTACCCCACGAACGCGGCAGGCGCTCTTGGTGTGGAGTCGGACACCGCCAACTCAGTCGCTGGCCCTAGGTTCACCGTCGTTTGCCCCGAGTACCTCACGGTGGGGTTCCACAAGAACCGCTACTTCAAGGACTTGGGGCTGCGCGAAAGCCAAGAGCAGCCGACGCGGCACGTCGTTCCCTACGACACCTACGGGAATGTGATGTTCCGCAGCAAGCGGCGTCACCTCCAGATCTCCCCCGTCGGCAACCAGAACTAGCGAACAGGAGCGCTCACAAACATGGTTGGTATTTTTTCAGGTACGGCCGGCCCCGGTGTCGGCCTGTTTTGCGGAGCCACCGATCGCTGGATGGAGCTGCCGGTCAACACGGCGGCTACCGAAGGGGATGCGTGGATGGTGGACGAGTCCGCGGTCAACTCCGCACTCGAGTTCTTCCGCCTACTTCAGCCGGCGACGGCCACCGAAGCCTTCGCGCACGCGATCATCGGGATCGCGCTCGAAACGGTTGCGGCGCCAGGAGCCGGCGTCCGCGCCTCGGTCAAGTTGCGCTTCCAGGGCGCGGTCCTCAAGGCCAAGGTGAACGGCGCTACGGCCATTGGAGCCGAGCTCTCGGCAGTCAATGCCTCCGCAGGATTGGCGGCCTCGGCCACCACAATGAAGGTGCTGGGTAAGGCGACGAGTTCGACGGCCGGTGCGGGCTTCGTCTCGCTCTCGCCGTTCGACGGGATCTCCGGCCTCGGCAAGTTCACGTAGGATTCTCTCCCTCTCCTCTCCCCTCGGGGAGCGCCGTGTTTCCAGACTGCACGGCGCTCCCCACCTCACCGCGATGGCCGTCAAAGCTCAGTATCTGCTCGATCAGATCCGGCACACGCTGGGGAGCACGCCGTCTGTTCTCGTCGATCAGTACGAACTGATCAAAGAGGCAGTCTCGTGGGTCTGGAACGAGCGCTTCTGGAACTGGCGTGAACGCACGGCCATGCTCAATGTGGTCGCCGGCCAGGATTGGATCGCGCTGCCCAGCGACTTCGGTGCGTTGTCGGACAACGACGCAATCTACCCGACCGACGGCGTGTTCGGCCCGCTCGAGATCGTGTCGATGTCGGACATCAACGAGTTCCGGTCGGACCAGGCGATCTCGTTCTTCGGCACCTTCTACGCCGCGCTCGAGTTCGCTGCACTCAGCGCGACAGATCCGACGCCCGCCTACCGACTCGCGACCTGGCCGACGCAACTCACGGCCAAGACCGGAGCCTATCGCTTGTCCTACTTCGTGGCCGCCCCTCGCATCGATCGCGAGACGCAGTTAATCGGTGTGCCGCCCGAGCTCGACGGGATCGTAGCTAGGGCCGTGCGCGCGGTTGCCAACGGCTACGACAGGGAACACGACGGATTCGATCTCGACATGGCCCTGGCAAAGATCCGCACTTCGACGGCGTGGGCCGCTGCGGTTACGGCCGATGTCGAACGCGCACCAACTGTCGGCGCACCGCTAGGCAGGACAGGAGGCCGCGTGCGCGACCCCTTCTATCCGTACGGGGGCATCGGAGGCCCCTAGACCATGCCTCTCCCCACATCTCCTTTCGTCCGCTTGCTCGAGATGGGTCCTAGTCCCGAGATTGGCATCGATGTCAACAAGTGCGGCGCAATGACGTTCATGGTGAACAGCACGCTTCAATGGCCGTCGGACGGGAAGGGAGGCGGCACTGCGAGCGCCGCAGGGAGCCTCCTCGAATTCTCCAGCCTCGTTGCTATCTGGGGCGGGATCATCATCGAGTCGAGCGTCACGCTGGCAGGAGCCATCAACCTCTTCAAGCACGACGGGACGACGCTGATCATGCCCGCTATCGACTACAAGGCCGCCCGGCTGTTCCCCGACGACATGTTCTGGCCAAGGCCGATTCTGGTCGTAGGCCCAGGAGGGTTCTCGGGGCAGGCAACGGGAGCGGGAGCTGCGAACACGCGCATGCTCGTCTTCTTCACTCCGCTCGGGTGATTCGATGCCTGGGCGCCAGGTTGAACTGCGCTTCCCGTTCCGAGGCGTCAATAAGAACGAGGCGGTCGGCGACCAACCGGCCGAGACCACGCGGGTTGCCAAGAACGCCCGCGGGCGAGATCCAGCGACAGGCAGCCGACGGGGAAGTTCGCGCGGAGGGCACATCAAGTATTCGCCGGAGCGGCTGTGGCGCAACCTGCTCGGCTTCTCGAGTAAGACCGCCAACTCCGCTTGGACCAAGAGCACGACCGGCGGCGGCAACCCCACGACGGTTTCGGAAGACGCTGGCATCGGTGTTGACGGCGTGAGCGTGACTGCGGACCGGGTGACCGGGACGAAGAGCGCGGTCGGCAACGAACCATTCCTCTTCCAGGACATCCCTGCCTTCGACAAGACGTTCACCAGCGGCGATCAGGTGCGTTGCCTGTGGGGCCGGCTCAAGCCCGAGACCTCGACCGGCTGTGTGCTCATCGCGACGCTCGTCGGATCGAGTCCCATCGTGCGCACGAGGTTGGCTTGGAATTGGGTGGCCGGCAACCCCGTCTTCGTCAGCATCACCAGTTCCGGTCTGGGCGTCCACGACTTCGGATTCGTTCCGCTCGGCAACGGCTTCTGGCAGATCTTCGTCACGATCACGGCTAGCGTGTTCGGAACGGTTGCCACCGCATTGCGCTGCGAACTGGCCGCTGAGCGTGCGAACGGAACGACAGGCAGCGTGCTCGTCGACGGATTCCAGTGCGAGCGCGGTGGCACACCCACCGCCTATCAAGACATCGTTGGCGCCCAGCTCGCGGGGGCCGACGATGCGGTGCGCGGGCTAGGCCGGGTCGTCTACGTCGGGCAGACCACGGCCTTCTCGGCCATCGGCAATCCGTTCATTTCCGAGGACGCATCCGCGAAGTCCGACTTCGGTGACGCCAAGGCGCTCCAACAGGACGAGTTCGGCAACATCTACGCGATCGAGGGCCGCGGCACCGTTACCAAGCGCAACGCGACCGGACAACTTCTGTGGTCGCTCGCGCTGCCACTGCAGGACACGTCGCACGAGCTCGGGGCCCTGGTGCTATCGAACAACGAACTCTTCGCCGCCGTCACCACGACCTCTCTCGACTCCGCGGATCAGAGCAAGACGCGGGTCTATCGCGTGGTGCAGTCCGAGGACAACACGGCGACCCAGGCGTGGAAGCGTGACATCGACTCGGGGGGCGCGGACGAGGGATTCGCGGTCGGCGGCTACGTCACGGCTCTCGTGGCGACCGACGAGCTGCTCTACGTCGTGCGCAACAAGCCGGATCGCTGGCGTTCGGATGTCCTGTGCCTGGCCGACATCCGCACGGCCGGCCCTCGCGAAGTGTGGGCCTCGGAAGTCCCGTACCCCGCGAACGGCCTGGCGCGCCTGCCCAGCGGCGACCTGGTGCTCACCTGTGAGAAGTTCATCGACCGAGGTAAGGACCCGCAGTACGCGGGGATGAGCCTGCCCCTCACGTTCTGGAAGCCGACGGACCTGCCGAACGGACTCGCGCGGATCTGGACACACTTCGATGCGCGCGACCTCACCCTGGCCGATGCCGCTCCGGTGTTGCGCGTCGTTGACAAGTCGGGCCACCAGCGCGACTTGTTCTACTTGGACGACGGCGTGTCGGCACACAAGCCGCCGACGCTGCGCAAGAACGCCCTGGGCGCCCAGCAGGGGATTCACTTCGACGGCGTTGCCAGCTTCCTGACTTCGCTGTCCAACAGTTCGCTGGAACGCGCGCAGAGCGACCAGCAGAAGTCGGTGCTGCCGGCCTACATCGGGAGCAAGTTCTCGGTCTTCGCCATGATCCGTCCGGCGAACAAGGCCACGATGGGCATGTTCCTGAACCAGAACAACCCGGCGAGCGGCGCGAACTTCAACCGCTCGATCCTGCTCAACCGAAACTCGGGGAGCGGTGTGCCGGGAGCGGTTGGCCAGGGACAGATCTCGGTGTTCGAGCAGGTCGAGAGCGGAGGTGGCGGCGGCAACGGGCACCCACAGCACGGCACGTTCGCCGGCTCGAAGCAGGACGTGGCGTTGATCGCGTACCACATCGACGCTGGGCAGCCGGACCTTTCCCTTGGCTATCTGGAAACGTCCGTGCTCAGGATCAACGGCGTCTCGATCGACACGTTCAAGTCCAAGCTGAACGAGGGCCTGGTCTTCACCGAGATCGGCCACAGCGTCGTTCGCTCAGCCTTTGGCTTCGGCGAGTTCGACCTCCTGGAAATGGTGGTCTTTGGAGGAGGCTACCTGCAAGAGGGTGGAGGGCTGGACAACGCCGACCCACTCTTTCCAGAGTTTTTCGCGGTTCCACCAATCACAGAAGCCGAGATGGTCGAGGGATACCTGGCGCACGGTTGGGGAGTGAGCCACCTGCTTCCGGCGCTGCATCCGTACGCGACATCGGCGCCGGTCGTTGTTGGCAAGCCCGATCGCAACAACCTGCGCAGCACGAACCCGATGGTCCTCAAGATGTCGGGCGCGAACGGAGACCTCCTCTCATTCTTCGGCGGCCTGAACTCGCCGGTCTTTGGCGGCATCGGACAGTCGATAGCCGCAGGGCCCGTCGGCGAGATCTACTGCGCGGGCCCGGCAAACGTGCCGGCGGATTCTGCGACCGTGCGCAGGCTGATCGACTTGGGGAGCTCGTTCACCGACAGTACGAGCGACGGCGCTTGGTCGGCGAGCGGGCCCAACTATCGTTTCCCGCGCCCTGGCCTGGGCGTGGACGCATACGGCAACCTGTTCGTGCCCTCGAGCGAGATCACGGCGAGCGTGCCGTCTGTGCGCGCGTACTCTCCGACCGGCAGTGTGCTGTGGGACTACTTCGCTGGGTCAACCTTCAACTCGAACCTAGGCCAGCAGCGCGCCTATGCAGTCGCCGCGATCCCCGTGAAAGAGGAGTACGGGACGAGCACGGTCACGATCGCCAAGAACGTCGTGGTAGGACTCGAACGCACGGCTCACGACGGATCGGCGAGCGGGCTGCCAGCACTTCGCCGCCTCAAACTCGTGAACGCGGCCCCAACCAATGTGGCTGCGCGTCAGGTGAGGACGCTTGCGGCTGCCCGAGGGTCGCTCCTGCGATTCGATGCCACCGGGAGCGCGTTGGTCGCCGGCGGCGCGTCGATGTTCCATCCCGACGCGACGACCGTCACGATGGCCGAGGCGTTCGAGAAGCTCTACATCACCGATGGCCTCAAGGTCTTCGTCTACGACCCGCGGACGGACGCGGTTGTCCCCTGGGTGGCGACGAACGGCGGCCAGGTGCCGGACGGATTCGCACTTCTGGACTTCTGGCGCGGCCGGGCCTTGCTCGCTCGGGGAGCGACCGAGCCGCAGAACTGGTACATGAGCAAGCAGGGAGATCCCCTCGACTTCGACACCGCGCCGCCTGGAGGGCCGTTCGCCGACCAAGCGACGTTTGGGCGCGGCGACTTCGTTGGACGGATCCCGGATGTCATCACCGCGCTCATCCCGTTCTCCGATGACGTGCTGATCTGGGGATGCGACCACCAGATCTGGCAGCTCACTGGAGATCCGCTGGCCGGCGGACGGCTGGACAACCTCTCGCAAGTCGTGGGAATGGCCTACGGTACGCGCCCCTGGTGTCGCACGCGCCAGGGCGCGATCTTCTTCGCCGACAACCTGGGAGGCGTGCAGGTCATTGCTCCTGGGTCAGGGCCCAGACCGTTGACGCTGAACACAATTGAGAGGGACCTCGAGTCCATCGATCTCGGCCGCTACGAGCCGCGCATGGAATGGAACTCGCGGACGGAAAGCGTGCATCTGTTCCTGATCCCGCGCACTGCCGGCGATGCACAGATTGGGCACTGGGTCTACGACCTGCGCGACAGGGCCTGGTGGCCCGACAGCTTCGCTAACGTCGGGCACAACCCGAGCGCGACACTCGTGATCGACGGGGACGACGCCGAAGATAGGCATTTGGTTCTCGGCTGCGTCGATGGGTTCGTGCGAGCCCAGGACGATGCCGCCAAGAACGATGACGGCGTGGCGATCCATTCGCGCGTGCGTATCGGGCCAATCGCGCCGCCCACGCTTGGCGTCGAACTGCTATACACTCAGCTCGACATCGTGCTCGGCGCACGGCTGGGCGGCGCGAACTTCGTGGTCCTCACGTCGGACTCGCCTGACGGACCGCTGAGCGAGTGCTGGAAAGGGGAGATCCAGGCTGGCAGGAACGGGCCGCTGCTCGAGCGTGCGCGCGGCTCCTACATCTGGCTCGAGATCTCCTCGGCCTCCAAAGGCTCTGGCTGGGCCCTGGAGAGCGCCACCGTCATGGCGTACCCTGCTGGGATCCGCAGGCGGGTGAACCTATGACCAGGCAGAAAGCTCTGTCGCATTCCGGGACGGCTGGGACATCGGCCGATGCCAGGCTGCGCCGCACCACTCAGGGAGCGGCGACTCCTCACCTGACCGTTGGCCGTGGCATGCGCGTCGACGACCGTGGCCGGCCAGGGATCATGCCGATCGTCGACCTAGCTAGGCTGCCGGCAACCGCGTCGCTCGCTCAAGTCGTGGCGAGCTTCAACCGCCTTCTTGACGAAATGGCCGGAGCAGGCCACAGCGAGTAGATGCCATGGGATTAGCAGAGCTGTTGGCTGGTGGCCTAGGAGGGCTGGCGGGGCTTTCTTCCAAGAACGCCGCGGACAGCGCCTACAGCGCCTACAAGCGCAGGCACAATGCGAAGTTCCGGGCGATCATGGAGGGCAACGCGCGCAACCTGGGCCTCCAGGAAGAGCAGATCCGCGGCCTCCAAGAGACGATCAGTGCCGGGTTCGGCCGGTCACGCGCGGAACTCTCGACCTACGGGAACCAGGCGAAGAGCCAGGCGCGCACGGACTCGGCACGCACAGGGGCCTCCGCTCGGCAAAGTCTGGTCTCACGCGGGTTCCACTCGACGGGAGCCCTGGATGCCGTCAACCGCGGGATCTCGTTCGACCTGCAACGCCGTCTGAGCTCGATCGACCAGGAGCTCGGCCGCATGTTCGGCGCCAGCCGGCAGACCGAGACCGGGGCGCTAGCACAGGCTAAGTCGTCGCTTGCCAGCTTCTACGGATACCGCGGCGAGGTCGAACGCGACACGCTGTTGAAGAGCCTGCGGCCCGAGCGAGGCTCACAGCAGTCAGTGCCCGACGTTGGCGGCTTGGCGTCGCTCTTCTCCGGCATCGGCGGCCTCTTCCCAAGCTTCGAAGACAACCAGGCGAACGCTGGCCTCCCTGGTTCGTCATACGACGGCCCACCCAATCCGTTCCTCTAGGCCAACATGCCCTTCGTAGTCGATCATCGCACGCCGTCATTCGTGGCCGCCCTCGGTGGGGCCGCGGAAGCCTCGTCAACGGCGGCGCGCGAGGTTAGGGCGCAACGCGAAGCCGCACTCTCCGAGCAGTTGGCGTTTGCGCGCATCGACCAGGTGCGGCAGCAGATGCAATTGGAGAAACAGCGCGGCGCGCACGAAGCCGACCTCAGTGCCTTGCAGCGGAAGTTCGACGAGTTCAAGTTCCAGAGCGAACGCGACCTACAGCCTGGGCGGCTGGAATCGCAGCGCCTTGGAAACGAACAGGTCGGTCTCGAGGTCGCTGGCGACAAGCAGAAGCAGGAGTTTGCGACCACAGAAGAGGCGCGCGCGGACGAGCTGCATCGCGAGCGGCTCAACCGGCTGCGGCAGGACTTCCAGATCACCGACGACGCCTATCAACAGGGGCTTGCGGCCCGCACCGCAGAGGAGCGCGCCGAGGCGACCGATCTCGTGATCGTGCAGGCACAGCTCGAGGACTTCGGGCGTCGCCACGGGCAGACGATCATGCGCCAGGCAGGGTCGAGCATCGCCGGGATGAGCGCCTACGGAGCGTGGATGGCGAAGATCGGGAACGAAAAGAGCCTGCTCGTCCGGCTCACGCCGGAGCAGCGCCGCATGGAGGTCGCTCGCTTCGTCAAGTCGATCGACGATGCGCTTGTTGCAAGGCAAGCTACCAAGGTCCGAGGCCGCCTGGTAGACGCACTGCGCTTCAACCGATTCGCGCTGGACCCTCAGGGGATCACGGGCGACGAGCGGATGCACCAGAACGACCCTGGCGTGGTCACGCAGCTCGAGAGCCTGGCCTTGCAGCTCGAGAACCCGAACCTCTCCTTCGAGGACGTGGCTCAAGTGGACGCCGCGTACGACTCAATCGCTGGGACGATCGAGACGGAACGCAGCGAGATCAGGAAGTGGCGGGCCGAGTACGAGGCCGGCGCTCAGCAGGTCGAGATCGTGCGCGCGACGCCGGGCGTAACGCAAGCAGAGCTGGAGTCGGTCGAGTCGGTTCTGTCGCAGTTCGAACTCGGGACAATCGAAGCCGGCAGTCTCGTGTCGAGCATGAAGGCCGTGATTGCCAGTCCGCGAGAGAAGCTCGCCGAACAGTTCATGTCGCTGGTCGAAAAGAACGACGGCGACGCCAAGGCGGCTTTGGAAGCCATGCGCACCGCGGCCAACATTGCGGGGACGCCGCTGCCGCCTGAATTGGTTGGCGACCCGACTGACGACCCGGAGGCTGTTGCCAAAGCGCCGCTCCTGTTCGAGACGAGCTCCCCGCGCACGAGGGCTTACGACTCGTGGACCAAGAGTTCCGAGTATTTCGCGGAGATGGAGTTCGCGTCGCGGGCGTCCGTCCCTGGCCCCAATCGGTTCACCAACCCCGATGTTCGTCGCACAGCTTTGGTGGAGGCTGCAGGGGCGAGCCCTGCGGTCGTCAAAGGCAAGGGCAACCGCGAAGAAGCGATGGCGCGCGCGCTCACGCAGGCGCTTGAGCAGAACGGGATAGACCTCGACTCGTTGACGCCTGAGGACCTCGACGCCTTCCGCGCAGAGTTCGAGCGCACGCACGCCAAGGATTACTTGGTCAACGACCCAAGGTTTCGGATCAAGTAGCCATGCAGGCCCAGGGCGACGCACTGCTCGATAGGGTCCGGGCGCGGCTCAAGCAGAGCGCGGCGCCCAAGGTTCCCTTGTTCGACCAGGTGTTCGAGCGGATGCACGGGCACAAGCGCCCGTTCGACGTGTTCGACGCGATGGCGAGGTTTCGAGAGGCGCCCGAAGAGCGCTTGCCGTTTGCCGGCGCGGCAATCAAGGGAGTTCGTCTCCTCGACGTGCTCCAGGCGGTCCGCAGGATGGAGTCCGACAAGGCGACGAATGACGATGTGCGCCTGGTTGCCAGCCACTACTCAGCGCAGCAGGAGCGCGCGGAACGCGGGACGACGCTTGGCAGCGACATCTTCGGGATCCTCGAAGAGCTGCCGGCGTTTGGGCTCGAGTTCTTTGGGAGCGGAGGCGCGTTCACCGCAGGCCGCAAGGCATCTGAGAAGCTGCTTGCAAGGGCCCTCAAAGAGGCGGTCGATCGAGGAGTTGGCAAAGCCGCGCAACGTGTGATTGCCGGCGCGGCCGGGGTTGGCGCTCAGCAGGTCGCTCAGTCAGCCTTGACGCTTGGCGGCCGGGAACTCTCGACCATGGTCCGCCTGGCTCTGCCTCCGGGACAGATCATAGGCGACCACGAGGCGGCCGAGCTCGTGCTGCAGGGGCGCAGCCAGAACCTCATCGACACGCTGGGCCCGGCAGTCGTTGACCAATACATCGAGCTCGCGACCGAGAGGTCTGGAGGTCTCTTTGCCCGGCTGAAGCCAGCGCAGAAGATTGGCTTGCTCGCCGGCCAGATCGGGCGCCGCTGGATCCAGGCCAAGCCGGGTAGGAGCTTCGGGCAGTTCATGGCCCTGCTCGACAAGGCGGGATACCAGGGGCCGATCGCGGAGATGCTCGAGGAGCGTGCGGGCGAGGTGCTACGCGCCTCCGGCACGAGCCTGGGCCTGGACATGGCGGCCGAATGGGCGCTGCCGGAGGGGCAACAGCTTCTTGCGGAGCTGATCTCCTTCACCCTGCCGATGGCCGGGGCAGGTGCGCTCGCCGCCGTGGTCGAGGATTCGAAACAGGGGGCGGGCACTGCCGACGATACGACCGCTGTCGGCGCAGCAAGTGACTCTCCTGCGCCGGCGGCTGCGGCTTCGGCCGGGCCGTCAGAGTCCGCCTCCACCCCTGCCGCTGCGCCAGCCAAGGCCGAGAAGGCGCCGCCGACCATGGACGCCATGCCGCCGCGCCCTCCCCAGGACGCAGCTCAGCGCTTCCTGGACCGAGTGCGCGCCAACGGTCGGGTGATCGACCAGCCGGAGGACGCCGAGGACATCTACGCGGTCGAGGCCGGGCGCGCGCACGGGACCGAGGTCGTGCTGATCAAGCCCGACACCGAGATCCCGGTGGATGCGGCTTACATGGCTCCCGGCGTGCTAGTCCTGAATGTGGACTCGCCCAAGGGGCTACGCAGGCGGGCGCTGATCGTCCACGAGCTCCTGCACCACCTCAAGGCCACGGCCGGCGATAGCTGGGACGCGCTCTACGAGCGGGTGCTGAGGGCTGACCCGACTGGGCTGGCCCTGGCAAAGCAGCGGCGGCGCGCGGCAGAGGCGGACCTCGGTGCCGCCGACATCGCGCCGCCGTCGCCCGAGCGAGCGGACGAAGAGGCGTTGGGAGCCTACTTCGAGGACATGGCGGGGCTTGTCGAGAGCGTGCTCGACCGTCCAAGCGAGCTCGAGCGCGCGCGCCGAGCCGACCCCAGCTTCTTCCAGGGTGTGCTCGACGCTGTAGTTCGCACGTTCAACAGCCTCACGGGCGCCAAGCTCCCCGATCGCGCGGCTCGTCAGCTCAAGGCGTTCCAGGTTTACACCGCCAAGCTGGACGCGGAGACCAAGCTCTCGCCGAAGGACTACGCCCAGGTGGGCGAGGCGCTCAAAGAGGCCCTCGACATCCTGAAGCATGCTCCGGTCAGCCAGGAGGCTCTCGAGGCGCCCACGCAAGTGGCTGCCGCACAAGCGATCGATGTCGAGATCGAGCAGACCAAGGCCGGGCTGGAGGTTCAGGAACAGGAGCGCAGCGAAGAACTAGCGCCCGCCGCAGAAGCGACCCTTGCACCCCCGGTTCCGGCCGCTCGCCCGAAAGACAAGTCGCGCGGATACCGCAGGACGGTGGCCGAAGCTAAGTCTGGTGGCCGCGGAATCATCAGCCTCCTGCGCTCATTCGGCGGCATCGCCTACTACTCGGACCTCGCTGGCTACACCGCGAAGGAGGGTGGGCCGCGCAGGTCGCCCGGCTTCGGGCCGCTAGTCAATCCAAAGGGATCGAAGAAGGGCATCACGCTCGACTTCGCCCTCGAAGAGGCGATGCAAGCTGGCGCGTTTCCCGGCCACACGGACAGCACGCAGATCGACTTCAATGACCTCATGGAGGTGATCGACCGCGAACTCGCGGCCGGCTTCGACCCTGGGAAGCGCGTCGAAGACCTCGAGAAGAAGCACTACGAGCGCGAGGACGAGGCTGCCGAATTCTACAAGACGCGCCCCGAGTACCTCTTGCGCCAGGCGCGTCGCGACCGAGCAAAGGTGTTGCAGGACGCCAAGGCTCTACGAGAGGCCAAGGCTGAACGCGAGGCTATCGTCTCTGCGGACGAGCTTGTCGAGTCAACCGCTCTGACGGAACTTGTCGACGACGTTCCGTTCGCTCTGCGCCGTCCAATTCATCCGATAGGCGCGCCAACCGAGAAGCAGCTAGCTCTGCGACAAACCGGGTTCGACCGTGCACGTGAGTTCCTCGTCGACCAGACCTCTGCTCCAAGGCGCATACAGACGAAGGGAGGCGCGATCCTCCAGGAGTCTGAGGACTACGGCCTGCACGAGGATCTTCGCCGTGGGCGTGCGAAGGACAGGATCGCGGAGTCACGCCGCCGCTACCTCCAGCCCATGATCGACAAGATGGCTGCGGCCGGCCTCGAGGTGAAGGACATCGACGAGCACTTCACCGCGTCGCACGCAGAAGAGCGCAACGAGCTCGGCATCGTCCGCGACGCCTCACGATTCGGACACGAGCACACGCCGTTCTCGGGATTGCGCACGAGTCAGGCGCGCGCCACGTTAGCTAAGCATGCTGCCTCGCCGCAGGGCAAGGTCTACGACCAGATCCAGGCGTTGTTCGACGACATGCTGCTCGTGAACCGGCAGGGGTGGGTCTCGGACGGCCTGTCAACGCCAGAGGAGGTCGAGGCGCTGGACCAGATGTTCGAGCACTACGCTCCTCAGCGGACGGACTACTCGGACGAGGACTACGAAGAGGTCGAACGATCAGGGCGGGGAATCAACATCCGGGGCCGCGAATACAGGCGCGCGTTCGGGCGCTCTACGATTGCTGATTCCCCGCTCGCTTTCGCGTGGTCCGAGGTAGTGCGCTCACAAGTCCGCGGCGAGAAGAACCGGGCGGCCGGCGCTTACTTCAAGTGGCTCAAGGATCACAACGACCCCTGGATCGCCAAGATCGACGTGGTGGAGAATCGCCCGATTCTCTTGCCATCGCCATCGGGGGCCGATGAGCCTCCGGCTACCGATGCCCCACCAATTCTGATCCGCTTCGTCGGCGATCCTTCCTATGCGGACGCGCCGAACGTCTGGAGCCTCAAGGTCGACGGAAAAGAGCATCACGTCACTTTTCAGCCGCAGTTCGTCGATGTTGCCGTGGCCCTAAAAGGGATTGGCGCAACGAGCTTGGATGCGGTTTCGCGCCGCATGTCGCCGGTCACACGGATGATCGCGCAGCTCTCGACGAGGTACAACCCGGTCTTCCCCGCCGTCAACTTGCCGCGCGACGTGGGAACCGCGTTCATTGTCAACGCTCAGCGTGGGATCTCGCTGAAAGTTCTGCGCCGCACGCCGTGGGCCATAGCGACGCTGTTCGGGCTTGGAGGCGCGGCCGACAAGGCCAGGCTGGCCGAGTACCAGGAGCAGGGCGCTCCGATCACGTTCTTAGACCTCGGCGGCCTCGATGGGGCGAACCAGGACATTCGTGATGCGATCCGCACGAACGGCACGATCCCGCGCAAGACCTGGGAAAAGCTCAAGCTGCTGTTGACGACGCTGAACGACTCGGTGGAGAACGCCTCGCGCTTCGCCTCCTTCATGGTGCTGCGCGATCAGGGCGAGAGCGCCGCGAAGGCCGCGCAGTACGCGAAGAACCTCACGGTCAACTTCGAGCGCCGAGGCAACATCGGCAACCTCGTGAATGCCTGGTACATGTTCGCCAACGCGGGCATCCAGGGGAGCGACACGGTGTACCAGTCGCTGAAGCACCCTGGCGTCCGGCGCATGCTCGCGGGTGCCGTCGCGGGATTCGCTGGGCTCAGCGTGCTTGCGCGCCTGATGGGCGGCGACGACGAGGATGACGTTCCCTACTACGACAAGATCACCGAGAACGAGAAGAACCGCTACCTGATCTTCATGGTGCCGGGCGGCCGCGGAAAGCGCATTCGTATCCCGATGCCGTACGGGTTCGCGCCGATCTTCACTGCTGGCCGGCTCGTCTCGGACGCGGCCTTTGGCGTGAAGACTCCGATCGAGGCAACTGGCTCGCTGTGGGCGAGCATCTGGGACAACTTCAACCCCTTGGGCGGCGGTGGAGATCCGCTCGAGGTCATTATCCCGACGGTCGTCGACCCGTTCGTCGAGTACGCGCGTAACCGCGACTGGGCTGGCCGCTTGATCCGCCCGCAGGACTTCGACAAGAGCGTCCCCGAGTCCAATCGCTACTGGCCCGACGTGAACCCGGCTGCGCGGTCCGTGGCGACGTTCTTGAACCGCGCGCCTGGCGGGACCAGGCCCACGGCCGGCAATGTCAGCGTCTCGCCTGAGGGACTGGAGCACTTCCTAGGCGCGTTCTCTGGCGGC
>ERZ1292625.1901-Hain-H41-01um-R1-1901-length-21601-cov-4_pt1 | contig 21601 bp, 18 predicted proteins | sample MGYA00564400_ERZ1292625 | MGnify/ENA primary metagenome ERZ1292625 (study PRJEB36523, sample SAMEA6512639) | groundwater metagenome | collected 2019-01-08 | study: AquaDiva: Metagenomics assemblies of 32 groundwater samples
CTCAAAGCTTCAGGGGAGCATTATGAAATTGCGGGCGGTTCTGATGTGAGATCTGTCGCTGTCATAGGTGATAGTACAGCTGTTGGAGTTGGTACAAAATCAGTTAGCGAGACATATCATTATCAATTTTTCGAGCGACATAAAGATCGTTTTACATTCAATGTTAAAAATTATGGCGTATCGGGTGCGCGGGTCATGGATTTTGCTGGGCAGCTTGCAGGCGTTAGTTCAGTCGATCTCATAATAATAACTATTACGGGTAATGATGTAACACATGGAACTTCTTTGAAAAGTATTGAGGAAGATTTAAAGACGGCACTTCTTGAAGCTCATAAAAAAGCAAAACAAGTTATATTGCTTACACCAGGAGATCTAGGAGAAGTGCGCATTGTGCCATTACCGCTGAGATTATATTGGGGAACGCAGAGTCCGCGTATGAGCGAGGTTGCGCATCGCGTTGCACAAGATACGAAAACTCCGCATGTCGATATTTATGCTCTTCATGTGCCATATTTTCGCGATGAGCCTAAAAAATATTATGCTTCGGATTATTTTCATCCGAGCGCTGATGGATATCGTGTATGGGCAGACGCGCTTGATGATGCGGTAAAAATAGAATAAACTAGGCATTATGAAGCTAGTTATTGGCGACAAGGCGCCTGCGTTTGCATTACCCGACCAAGAAGATAAAACTCATTCGTTGGGCGATTACAAAGGTAGGTGGGTTTTGCTTTATTTTTATCCAAAAGATGATACTACAGGTTGTACAAAAGAAGCGTGTACGTTACGCGATTACCATGGTGATTTTAATAAAATAAAAGCAGTTGTACTAGGTGTCAGTAAGGATACGCCGCGTAGTCACAAAAAATTTATTGAAAAATATGATTTGCCGTTTACCCTTCTTTCTGACGAACAGAAAATTGTTCACAAGGCGTATGGCACATGGGCAAAGAAAAAGTTCTTAGGTAAGGAATATATGGGCACGCTTCGCACTTCTTTTCTAATTGATCCGGCAGGTAAGATCGCAAAAATATATGAAAAAGTAAAACCACCGATTCATGCTCAAGAAGTTTTGCGAGATTTAGCGGAGCTAGCAAAATAGCGTATGGCAGTCGTGCGCAAAGGCAATATTTTTGATCCGCGGAGTCAGGAGCCGTTTAAGCTTTCACGAACAAAGCTTGAAAATTTTATGCGTTGTCCACGATGTTTTTATCTTGATCGCAGGCTGGGTGTATCTGAGCCTTCGATGCCTTCGTTTACTCTTAATATCGCAGTAGATCATTTACTTAAAAAAGAATTTGATATTCATCGTGTACGTGCCGAGGCGCACCCATTGATGAAGCAATACGGCATTGATGCAGTGCCATTTACTCATCCAAAGTTGGAAGTATGGAGAGAAAACTTTGTCGGTATTCAATATCATCATAAACCAACAAATTTTATTTTCTTCGGCGCTGTCGATGATATATGGGTGAACCCACAAGGTGAGTTACACATTGTTGACTATAAAGCTACAAGTAAAGATGGAGAAGTAATTTTCGGAGATTCGATATGGCATGAAGCGTATAAGCGACAAATGGAAATTTATGAATGGCTTTTGCGTCATAATGGATTTGAAGTGTCAGACGTAGGGTATTTTGTGTATGTGAATGGGAAACGAGATCGCAAAGCGTTTGATGGTAAGTTAGAATTTGATGTAGCAGTATTCCCGTACGAAGGAGATGATAGTTGGGTTGAAGGAAAATTAATTGAGGCACATGATTGCTTAATGAGTAATGTATTGCCATCTGACGCTGCTCATTGTGAATTTTGCCAATACCGTGATGCGGCAAATCATGTATTTGAGCCGCTTCAATCTATCTCAAAAAAGCGTCAAGCTAAGTTGTTTGAGTAAATTGAGCGTGGTAGCATATAAAATATGAACGAAGAAATATTAAATACTCAAGAGCAATTATCAAAGAAAGAGCGTCGAGATTTGCGCCGTCAAGAAAAAGTGAGCTCACAAGGAGGGGGTGTTTTTAGGAAAAAAGCAAAGAAAGTTTTCTGGGCGATTATCATAGCAGTTATAATTTTTGTTGCCGTCTGGCAAATACGCAAGCTTTATATCGCAGGAAAGCCAGTAAATTTTGGTCCAGTTGGTCAAGATTTTTCGCGCGAATATGCGAGTCTAGGTCAGAAGCATATTGATGAAGGAACTCTTGTTAAGTCATATAATTCGAATCCACCGACGAGCGGAGATCATTGGCCTGTCGCAGTGCTTGATGGTGTTTATGATATGTCGCAGCCAGACGAAGGTCTTGTGCACTCACTCGAACATGGGCGAATTTGGATTTCATATAAATCTTCTATCCCTGAATCTGCGAAGGCAGCATTACGTCGCATTGGAAAGTCAGAACAAAAGATTATTGTAACCGTGCGTGATACTAATGATTCTGAAATCGCGGTTGCGGCATGGCAACGTCTTGATACATTTAATCTTGGTGATGGCGGGGCAGTCGATGAAAAGCGAATTCACGATTTCATTGAACGATATCGAGATCAGGCTCCTGAAAAAAATATTCCAGCAATGGTAGGGAAGGTATACTAAAAATGAGAGTATTTATTGTCGTAATTATAGCGCTGACAATAATTGGGTGCGGGAACTTTGTTTTTGCGAATGGTGGAGACCAGCGCGTACTCGATAGTAAATATTTAGTGAATTTATCTCGTTCGCCGTTTACTTTTCGCTCGGGGGTCGAGAATCACATGCTGGTATCATTTTTAGATGTTCAGAAAAATCAGCCGATTCGCGAGGATCTTATAGTGCGTATTAGAATAGCGAAGCTTACACAACCAGGCGCCGAGCCACAGTTTATTTTTGATAAGCCGGGCATAAAAGCCGAACGAGGAAAGTTGGAGTTTGCGTATGCATTTAAGGACCCAGGATTCCATGAGATTTTTGTTGATTTTGCGTTTACCACAAAGCCAGCAGAAGTTTTTCAAATGCCAGATTTTTTAGTTGAGGTACAGAAGCAAGATGCAGCGCAAGGATATTCTACATTTGAAATGTTTGTCGCAGCATTCGCAGGAGGGTTGCTGTTTACGAGCTTCTTAGTAACATTTGGGTTTTTACATCGTCGGAGATCCCTATAGAAGTCAAAATATTTCAAAAAAAGATTTCTAGTTGGTACCGCGTTCATGGTCGGCATAATTTGCCTTGGCGTAAAACGAGCGATCCGTATAAGATATTAGTTTCTGAAATGATGCTTCAGCAAACTCAAGTAGATCGCGTTGTCCCTAAATATAAAAGTTTTTTAAAGAAATTCCCAACACTCAAGCATCTAGCAAACGCTAAACAGAGTGCAGTAGTAAAAGAGTGGCAAGGGCTTGGGTATAATCGGCGCGCCCTATATCTTAAACGAGCAGCCGAACATATAGTAAAAAATTATGGAGGTAGATTTCCTAACAATCCTATTGAGCTCGAAAAATTACCTGGAGTTGGGCCGTACACGGCTCGTGCCGTATGTACATTTGCGTGGAATGAGCCAAGCGTTTTTATAGAGACAAATATTCGTCGTGTATATATTCACTTTTTCTTTGCTCGTAGAAAAAGGGTTAGTGACAAAGAAATTATAAAAGTTATCCAAAAAACTCTTCCGAGTCATAAGGCTCGTGAGTGGTATTGGGCCTTGATGGATTATGGATCGAGTGAGTTAAAAAAGATTCCAAACCCAAACCATAAAAGTGTTGGATATACGCGTCAGAGTAAATTCGAGGGTTCGCAGAGGTACGCGCGCGCAAAGATGCTCAAATTAATTCTGAATGAAAAACGCATCACTTTAAAAAGGGTGCGACTAGAATTCAAAGATGACCCATTACTCCATACATATAAGCCAGAAGAAATACTCAAGGCGCTTACGCAGGAAGGTTTTATTAGGAAGAGCGGTAATATCTGGTGCGTGGTATAATAACTTTATTCTTATGAATGACGATAAAGAGTATAACGAAAAATATATTGAGGCAAAAGAGCGACAGGCAAGTCTTCACAAAACGACAGGCGCACAAGATGCGAAACATTCGTTACGCTTACCTCCAGGGCAAATATTGACCGATAAATTTCCAATTCTTGATTTAGGTATTCGTTCGACACGCGAACAGTATCCAAAGTGGACTATTAAATTTTCAGGCTTGGTTGAAAACCCAAAAACATTTACACTCGAGGAAATAAAAAAGATGAATAAAGATGATCGTATGCTCGATTTCCATTGTGTCACGCGGTGGAGTCGGTACGATTTACGTTGGGGTGGTATTTTATTTTCAAAGATGATGGACATTGTTGGCATTAAAGCAGAAGCAAAGTTTGTGATATTTCATTCGTATGATGATTATATGACAAATGTTCCGCTTTCTGAGGCGATAAGTCCCGATGTCCTCGTTGCGTATGAACTTGAGGGCAAAGAGATATCACCTGAACATGGTGGACCAGTCCGTATGATTGTTCCTGGACTTTATGGTTGGAAATCAGCAAAATTTCTTACGGGCGTTGAGTTATTGGCTGGTGATGCGCCAGGCTTTTGGGAGGTGCGTGGATACAATAATCACGCAGATCCATGGCTTGAGGAGCGCTATAGTAGTACTTGACTATTTGCTACTTTAGATGTATAATCTATCTCAAGTAGTAAAATTCCTTGAAAACTCAATAACCGGCCAAAGGAGGGCCGACAGCATGGACTTGGGGCTTACAGGTAAACACGTTCTCGTGACGGGCGGTGCTCGAGGCATTGGTCTCGGAATTGCCCAGGCGTTTCTCAACGAAGATGCAGTGGTCACGATTCTGGATTGTAACCACGTGAATCTCCGACTGGCCGAGGGAGTCCTCGGGAAGGAGGTGGGAGCAATCGAAACAAACATCTCCAGTGTCTCCGACGTTTTGGACGCAGTGGAGAAGGCAGAGTGCGATCTACCCATCGACATCCTCGTCAACAACGCGGGAGTGTCGGGCGACACGCTCTTTCTCAAGCTCACGTTCCAGGAGTGGCGGCGGATCATCGACACCAATCTCACCGGAACCTTTCTCGTGAGTCAGGAAGTGGCGAAGCGGATGGTGAAGCGAGGTCAGGGCGGCGTGATCATCAACATGTCGTCGAAGAACGGGCTCTTTGGGGAGACCGGCCTCGCGCACTACAACGCGAGCAAGGCCGGTATCATCGCGCTTACCCAGACGATGGCCTTGGAGCTCGCGTCCTACAACATCCGCGTGAACGCGGTCTGCCCCGGGTACCTCGTGACGCCGATGTCGCGAGAGATCGATCCTCCGGGATTTGCGGAAGATTTCGCCAAGCGATACATCGCGATGGGGCGCACCGGCACGATTGACGACGTTACTGGCGCATTCCTCTTCCTCGCGTCCAACCAGGCACGATGGATAACGGGGCAAACCATGGTCATCGACGGTGGCCAGCTGTGTGGACAGACGCCGGGGTCGGTGGAGCGGAAGCGTTTCGTCGAAGTCAAGACGAAGATCCAGGCGTCCTAGAAGTTCGGGTCGTGGGAGTAGCAATACTCTCACGACCCTTTGTGTTTTTTGATGAATTTTTAAAACGCACAGCAGGAGTCATTGACTTTTTCTATGTTCAAGGGTATACTCAACTCCGTACTCAAAAAAGGCATATACAGCCTAGTGTTGTAAATTCGTCGTTGGCCTCGATTGAGTAGTTTTATAAGAGTAACTTAAGGTAATCAGCCAATGGCGTTTCAAGGAGGAGGCGGTCCACGGCAGATCCATGATGTTACAGCGCTCGCAATAGTTTGTGCGAACTGCGGTAACCCAGTCACGGAACTCCCGTTTATGCCCAACAAGAGACAGGATGGTACTTACGGCAAAATCTTCTGCCGAGACTGCAATCGAAAGAGGCAGGATCGACCGATGGGTGGGTTCCGCGGGTAATCAGACTGAAAAAAACACCTCGCTTTGCGGGGTGTTTTTTTGTTGCTTAGTTGAGTTGTCTTTGATATAGTGCTTCTTAGGTTATTCAAGATCAAAGAAATGAACGTTCTCATCAAAGTATCTGGGGATGCAAAGAGCATTCCTCTTGTCGAAGGGTTTATTCGATCAGAGGCTGAGAAGAAAGAGCGCCATGTGGTCGTGCTCGTTGGTGGCGGTACCGAAATTTCTCGTCAGCTTAAAAGCGCTGGCTATCCTGTCGCGTTTAATGAGACGTTTCAACCGCCACGACGCATTACGCGTACCAGGCAAGAAAAATTGATCGTTCAGGGTGTGCTCGCTGATGAGGTGACAGATTGGCAAACTCGTCTTGCAGATATGCCAAATATCAAGATCATTTCTCCCTTTCAAGATATCGGGGGCGTGCTGTGTAATGTTAACGGAGATGATTTTGTGAAGATGTGCTGTACTGAGTTCGATGAAGTAATCGTAGTGACGCGTAGTGATCGCGTTGATGCAAAGCAAGCATTGTTTGCAAATTTTCCAGTGCGATTGATTCATTTCTGAAAGCCTTGACCAATGTTGCCGACTATTACATGAGTAGTAGTCGGCATTTTTTATTTGCACATATCATATTTCTGTGGTAGTATTTTTAAGTACAAATGTGCCCGCCATCGGGCATTTTTATATCGCTATGATTGAATCAAAAAATATTAGAAATGTTGCCATTATTGCACACGTAGACCACGGGAAGACTACGCTTGTTGATGCAATTTTAAAGCAATCTCATACGTTTCATGATAAGGCCGCTGAACTTTCGCAGGAGCTTATTATGGATTCAAACGAGCTTGAGCGTGAGCGAGGCATTACTATTCTTGCGAAAAACACAGCAGTCGAATACAAGGGTACAAAAATAAATATTATTGATACACCGGGTCACGCTGATTTTGGGGGGGAAGTAGAGCGTACTCTCCATATGGCTGATGGTTGTTTGCTTATTATTGATGCACAGGAAGGCCCAATGAGCCAGACGCGATTTGTTTTACAAAAAGCACTTGGGCTTGGACTTAAAGTAATTGTAGTTATAAACAAGATTGATAAAAAGTTTGCTCGTATAAAAGAAGTTATTGAAGAAACTCATACACTATTTTTGGATTTAGCGACCAAAGATGACCAGCTCGAATTTCCAACACTATATGCGATTGGTCGTCGTGGGGCTGCGTTCTTAGAAATGCCGACAGGCGATTTAGAAACTATTACGGGAACAGTGGAGCCAATTTTTGAAACGATTTTAAAAGAGATTCATCCACCACAAAATGATCCAAATGGAGCATTTCAGATGTTGGTCACGGCGCTCGATTATGATGATTACAAGGGTAAATATGCGATTGGTCGTGTACACCGCGGTATCGCGAAACAAGGTATGGCAGTATCACTTCTATCAGTTGACGGTACAGTGAAGGCGCGTGGCAAGCTAGATCAAATTTTTACATCAAAAGGGTTGGGTCGCGTTGAGGTGAGTGAGGCAGTCGCTGGGGATATTATTCAAGTAACGGGCATTGCTGCGGCAGGAATTTCTGAGACAATCGCTGATTCATCTGCACCTGAAGCGCTTCCTGCGATTGCGATTGAAGAACCTACACTTAAGATCGCACTCGGTCCAAACACGTCACCATTTCAGGGTCAAGATGGGCAGTTTTTGACAGGACGACAGATTGAGGAACGCCTTAATCGCGAGCTTGAGTCAAATGTAAGTTTGCGCGTTACGCCGAGTGATAAGGGAGATTTTATATTGTCAGGTCGTGGTGAATTACATCTTTCGATTTTAATTGAGACATTACGTCGCGAAGGATATGAGTTTCAAGTGGGGCGCCCCGAAGTTATTATCAAAATGATTGACGGAAAGCCACATGAGCCTATTGAGGAAGTTATTGCCGATGTTCCTGAAGAGTACGCGGGTGCGATTGCTACTGAGTTTGGGAAGCGAAAAGCAATTATGAAAAATGTGAGCCCGCATGTTGACGGGTATCGGTATACATTTGAAATGCCAACGCGTGCATTATTAGGGCTTCGTTCTGTTTTGATGAGTAAAACTCGTGGCACCGTGGTACTCAATTCGATGTTTTTACATTTTGCTCCAAAGGGTGAAGAATTACCACAATCGCGAAACGGTGTATTGGTTGCTCACGAAACCGGTACGGCAGTAGCGTACGGGCTTGAAATTGCTCAGGGTCGTGGAATGCTTTTTGTGGGGCATGGTGTGCCGGTATACGAGGGTATGATTGTTGGAGAAAATACTCGCGAAGAAGATCTCGATATTAATGTATGCAAAGAAAAGAAGTTATCAAATATGCGAGCATCGGGTACTGATGCGCCTGTCCAGCTTACTCCACCTCGGACATTAAGCCTCGAAGAATACCTTGATTATATCGGCCCTGACGAACTCCTTGAAGTTACTCCAAAAAATCTTCGTCTTCGAAAAATCTTTCTCAAAAAAAGCGATCGTAAGCGGTAGAAAATAAAATAATAAAAAACCGCCTCACCTTGTTAACATTCGGGTGAGGCGTTGATCGTTGAGCATTCACTAGCGTTCTCCTTTCTTTTTGATCGTTACATCTGCTGAACTTGATGTGTAGGATGTGCTTTCCCAGATCCATTTTGTTCGGCAGAGTAGACAGAAATAGCCGATTACTTCCAAGACCATTCCATCTGGCTGTATCTTGCTTTTGTCAACATAGTCCCGCCAATATGCTGCCATGAACTTTCGGTTGCATTGTGGGTAGGGTATTCGACCGGAGTATCGAATCAGGTTTATCATCCAACGTATCCCGAGCTGTGTCATCATAACAATGCCTTTCTTGGGTTATGGTTGGGTTATTTTTCAACGAAATCTTGGTGCTTACCGTAGCATGGATTTATAGGTATGTCAAGTAAAGCTATTTGACAGAGTGCTATTTTAATGCTATAATTATGCCCGAATCTGTTCGTTGATTTTAACTGTTTCAAACAGCGCTTTGACGCTAAGGAGGATAGGTAAATGGCGGAGCGTATATCGGTTAGGCTCGCGGTAAGCTCTGACTTCGAAGTCATGAAGGTGCTTTTGTCAGATCTCTATGGAGGTTCTGTAACCTTTCCCCAAGATCGCTGGATCCAAGTTCTCGCGAAGCAAAACATCAAGGTGTACGTTGCCACCAGCGACGGCACAGTCGTAGGGACGGCGTCTCTCACGAGGGGTGACAAGGTGATGGGGCCGGTCTGGCTGCTGGAGGACGTAGTAGTGTCCGGAGAGCATCGCAGTGGTGGGATCGGTGGCAAGTTGGTCTCCCATGTCCTCGCGGTTGCAAAAGGTTTGGGTGCTAGCTGCATCGACCTCTCAAGCCGTCACCGCCGAGCCGAGGAGTTTTACAAACGTCACGGTTTCGAGAACAAGGTAGCGCACGGCGACTTCTACGCGATGCGCTGTAAATTGTAGAGAGGTCGGATCTCATGCAAACTAGCGGGGTGGTATACATCGCTATGACCCCAGACGGCCAAATTCTCATGCAATTACGGGACTATGGCCATGGCGAGTCGATTCTTTACAAGAATACCTGGGCTTTGCTTGGTGGAAGAATCGAAACCGGTGAGACCTCTCAAGAAGCCGTAGCGCGAGAGTACAGGGAGGAGTGTGGTCGTGATGGAGAGTTCCGTTTCATTGGAGCTTACCAGTACGATGGCGAAGGACCGCTCAGAGGTTGCTTCGTCGATGTATTTGTTACTTCCGTAGAAGAATCTTTCGACGTGCAAGATCTGAGTGAAGGTAAGAAGTTCGAGTGGATGAGTCTTGCGAGAATCAAAACACTTGGCAAGCTTGCCTGGCAACAAGAGAAGGTTATCCCGATGATTGAGAGAGCACTACAACACGCCTGATACAGGCAACACCCCCGACGTTTCGAAAGAAGTGTCGGGGGCTTATTTTATTAGTTTATTTTGTGTGTTTTTAACTTACTAAAAAAGAAAACACCACCGAAAGAAATGAGCAAAGATGCAATCCCAGGCAAGAAACTCATTGTTGGGTTGAGGTAGCGCGCTGAAAATATTGCCGCGAGTACTGCAATTGTTGTGTAGACATGAAATGCTCCGAGTGCGTAGGCATACTCATTTGCAGAAGTTTTGTCTTTAAAGAGCGATAGACATACAGGATATGCTGCTGAGATAAAAAGTCCCATGAATATAGTGCCAGTCATAATGAGAGTGAGATTGGGTGATCCTATGAAAACAAGTGTTCCTGCCAATCCAATAAAAATCAAGATAATAAGAGTGGATTCTTTTTTAAATTTGTCGGTAATTGCTCCTACCACTAGAGCCCCAATTATGGTGCTTATTCTCAATAGAATCGCAATGATGGCCACGTATTTAATACCAAAGAGATTGAGTACGAGCAGGTTTATAGCAGTGAATGTTTGAGCACTTAAGAAATAAGCTGCAAAAATAATTGGGAAGAGAAGGACGAGCTTTTTATCAAAAATATAGGACAGTTTAAAAGTGCGCTTTTCAATTTTAGATTCAACAAATTGAATCTTCAAAAAAAAAGGAATGCTGCATAAAATTGCGACAGTAAACCACGCATAGAGCTTCTGTAGTGAAAAAGCCTCTATAAAAAACCCTCCAAAAGTTGTTCCCAGTAAACTACCAAATAAAAAACTAGCATATTGGAACCCTAAATTGTATCCAAGCTCTTTTTCAGATGAACTATTTTGTATGATTTGCCCCCCACTCACCCAAAGTAAGGCGGCACCAACTCCTACAGTAATAGATGCAGTAAGTGTAATAAATTGCATACCAAGTACCACACTCAAAGCGAAAAAAGCGTATGAGAATGCTCCGATGACGATAGATGCCTTAAGGCCAAGAGATGGAATTATTTTTGGAGCAAAAATACCCGCACCAAAAAACGCAAAGTAAATAAGTAATAATGATATGAATGCAGTGTTTTCCTGGCCTTGTAATTTGAAGAGGGGTAGTAAATAATGCTGTGCGGCGGTAAACCCAAAGAAAAGAAGAAAGAATCCCATTGAGACAAGAGAAACATTTTTATTTGGAATGAGTTTATTCATCGCGTTATTATAGCAAGTTTATAGTATCAGAATTCGTTATTCACTCCAAAGCATGTTACTATAACAACCATGTTTGGTTTTGAAGGTTTATTGCATTTTATGGCGCAATTTCATGATGTTGTGCCACTCATAAAGACGGTAGGATATATTGGAATTACTGTCATTGTTTTTGCTGAATCAGGATTATTGATTGGATTTTTTCTTCCCGGCGATTCGCTGTTATTTACGGCAGGATTTCTTGCGTCTCAAGATTATTTAAATATTTGGGTTTTATGTCTTCTTTCTTTCGTTGCTGCAGTTGCGGGCGATAGTGTTGGGTACGCATTTGGCAGAAGTGTCGGTCCACGACTTTTCAAGCGAGAAGATTCAATTTTATTTCATAAAAAATACTTACAAGCGGCAGAAGAGTTTTATGAAAAAAATGGGCCAAAAACGATTGTTATTGCGCGGTTTATGCCAATCGTTCGTACATTTGCTCCCATTGTGGCGGGCATTGGTAAAATGAAATATCGTACTTTTCTTTCGTACAACATTATCGGAGGCGCAGTATGGGGAGTAGGTGTACCGTTACTCGGGTATACTCTTGGTAGTATTATTCCAGATATTGATCAATATCTTTTGCCAATAATCGTATTTATCATCTTTATCTCGATTGCTCCGGGGATATTTCATATACTTCGAGCTCGTTTTAAATAGTTTTATCCACCGTTTTTACTAGGTAAAGTGTGGATTTTTTGCTATGTCTATATAAACACTTAAGAGTTTATTAAAGAGTTAAAAGTGCTTGAAAAATAGGCATTTTTAAGAGTTTTATATGTTCAAAGCTAGCGTACGCGAAGACTCGCGTGTGCTATTGACAAGTTCGTAAAAATATGCAACTATAAGAAGTCGCAAATACTTTAATTTGTAAGGATCAGTAGGGTAGCACGGCATATATTATATATGCCCTGTGCGGCATTTTCTCTTTTTATGAAGAAATACGATAGCATTTCAGTAGTAATACCAACCCTTAATGAAGAGGGTAATATAGAGGCGCTTGTAAGGCGCTTGGACACTACCTTTTCAGCAGATCATATCTTGTATGAACTTATTTTTATTGATGATAATTCAACTGATAAAACTCGAGATATTTTACGTACATTAGCGATTAGATATCCAATTTCTGTATTTTTAAAAAAGGGGACAAAAGGAAAGGCACAATCTCTGATAGAAGGATTCGCGCATGCACGTTTTGATGTTGTTGGGATGATTGATGCTGATTTGCAGTATCCACCTGAGGCAATGCCGGGAATGATTCGTAAAATTCAGGGAGGTTTTGATATTGTTGTTGTAAATCGCGCTTTGCGACACGTTTCATTTTTGCGTAAATTGTTTAGTAAAACGTTTGCGTTTATTTTTGTGCGCATGTTGCACGGTTTTAATTTTGATGTGCAAGCCGGTCTTAAAGTGATGAAGCGAACGGTAGTTCGTGAGATTGAGGTGCATCCTACACCGTGGACATTCGATCTTGAATTTTTGGTGCGAGCGCGACTCGCGGGACATCGAATCACATCAGTCAATATTACATTTGATGATAGACACGCAGGAGTTTCAAAAATAAATTTGTGCCGTGCAACGTTTGAAATTGGATTGAATGCTTTGAAGCTAAAGTTTTTGCGTAGTAAGCCTATACATATTTTGCCTACAGATGGAGAGTCTATGATGGGCGCAGGAATTGCGCACAAGCAAAAACGATTTATAACTCACACAACACTTGGGCACCGTATATCAGCAATTCAGACATTTATGCTGTGGCAGAAGGTTGCTATCGGCATCATACTTTTTACGGCTCTCTCTGGGTTTATTTTTTATCCACTTGCTACTGCGATTGCACTTACTGCAATATTGAGCGCAATTTATTTCTTTGATTTTATTTTTAATTTTTATCTTGTTATAAAAAGTTTATCTACACCACCAGAAGTTTATTCTACTCAAGAAGAATTAATGAGTTTAGGTGCAAACGAATTGCCAGTGTATTCCATTTTGTGCCCGCTATATCGTGAGGCTCACATTTTGCCAGGGTTTCTTGAGGCGATCGCAAAAATTGATTGGCCCAAAGAAAAACTTGATGTTCTACTTTTACTTGAAGAGAATGATGAACCGACAATTGCTGCGGCACGCGAGATGGGCTTGCCGTCATATGTGCGTATCGTGGTTGTACCGCACTCAATGCCAAAGACAAAACCAAAGGCATGTAATTACGGATTAGCATTTGCGAAGGGAGAATACTTAGTTATTTATGACGCTGAGGATATTCCAGATCCACTGCAACTTAAAAAAGCATATCTTGGTTTTGGTAAAGTATCCCGCGATGTGCGTTGCTTGCAGGCAAAACTTAATTATTTTAATCCTCATCAAAATCTTTTAACTCGATTCTTTACGGCCGAGTATTCACTTTGGTTTGATTTAGTACTCACGGGTCTCCAGACGCTTAACACTTCAATCCCGCTTGGTGGTACGAGTAATCACTTTCGTACAGCAGATTTAATTGAGCTTGAAGGATGGGATCCGTTTAACGTCACAGAAGATTGTGATCTTGGGATTCGACTTTTCAAGAAAGGTTATAGTACTGCAATTATTGATTCGGTGACACTTGAAGAAGCAAATAGTAGCGTGCCAAATTGGTTGCGTCAGCGTAGTCGGTGGATCAAGGGATATATGCAAACCTATCTTGTTCATATGCGTCATCCTGTTCAATTTGCCAGAGAATTTGGTGTTCACGCACTTATATTCCAGCTTAATGTCGGTGGCAAAATTTCATTTATGCTCATCAATCCATTCTTATGGATTGCGACAATCTTATACTTTGCATTGTATTCAATTGTAGGGCCAACTATCGAAGCGTTGTATCCGCCGGTTATTTTCTATATGGCAGCGACATCTCTTATTTTTGGAAACTTTCTCTGCATTTACTACTACATGATTGGATGCGCGAAGCGAGGGCATTGGCCAGTTGTGAAATATATATTTTTAATTCCACTCTATTGGTTGCTTGCGAGTCTCGCAGCATTTGTTGCTGCGTGGCAGCTCGTGACAAACCCACACTATTGGGAAAAGACGAATCATGGGTTGCACTTGGCATTTGCTAAAAAGTTGAGCTTAAAAACGAAAGAAGCAACAAAATTGAAAACTCCGAAGGTAGAAGTACCAAAGCCAGTCAAACGCGTGCTCGAACCTGCTCCGCGATATATTCCAGTGCCGGCTATGGAGGGTCAGCCCTCACGCGTATTTCAATTTTCACAATCGATAAAAAATAGTGCTGTTTCTAGCGGTGGTATTTTAGTCGGTGCGTCTATAATCGCAAACTTTTTTAACTTTATTTTCAATGCGTTTTTAGGGCGAGCGCTTTCATTTGAAGAGCTCGGTGTTGTGACGCTTATTAATACTCTTTCACAAATAATGGCACTTTTTATTGGGGGCTTTGGTTCAGCGATGAATCATAAGACTGCACATCTTGTTGCCTCGGGAGAAAAAGAAAAAAGTGTTGTATTTTTAAAATCGTCAGTTAAGCGAGGTCTTGGAGTCGCGTTTGGTATATCGATAGTTTGGCTACTCGCTACACCATTTTTATCTAGCTTCTTTCATATTACTGATCCTGCAGTACTTATTCTTTTTATGCCAGCAATTTCGTTTGCAGTTGTTGCCGCAGCGTATCAGGGGTATATGAATGGAAATTTATATTTCTCGCTTGTTGCGGCGATATTCTTGATTGAGTCAGGTGTTAAATTGTTCACCGCAGTCGTGCTTGTTTCTCTCAGGCTTAACGCGTGGGTATTTCTTGCAATTCCAGTTTCAGTAATTATAAGTGCGATTTCTGCATACGCTCTTGTTTCGTATCGCATTATGCCAGTAACCAATAGTATTGTGCCCGAACCATTCCCTGGGAAATTCTTTGTCGGGTCAGTATTTACAGGACTTGCGACGGTATTGTTTTTGAATATTGATATTATTTTGGTCAAGCATTTTCTTTCTCCGGCTCAGGCAGGTGAGTATGTTTTCTTGGCGTTGGTAGGTAAGATGATATATTTCTTCGGCTCAATGCCAAACATGTTTACGGTTACTTTAGTAAGTCGAAACGATGGTCTTGGCAAAGATACAGATCCGATTGTTCGCATTATTTTTGCGGTAACGGTCGTTTTAGTAAGTGTTGGGGCTGGTCTGCTTGGATTTTTTGGTCACCTCATTATCCCAGTATTATTAGGTTCAAAAACATTCGCCATATTACCGTTTATCTCTATGTATGCTACAGCGCTTGCATTATTTACAATTTCAAATGTTTTTGTCGTATATCATCTTGCAAAGCGCGAATATATATTTCCAATGGCGTCTCTTATGCTTTCTATCGCGATGGCAATCGGCATTATGACATTCCATGATTCGATTACTCAAATCACCAATGTGATATTTCTAACGAGCCTTGCGGGCTTAGGCCTCATTTTTCTTATGCATATTTACCAAAAGCAGATGGTATACGTATCCCGTAATTTAATCGACTTGATCCAAGTTTTTATGCCTACAAAGAATGCGACGATAACTCATGCATTGGGCAAGCGCATCTTGATCTTTAACTGGCGCGATACGAGACATGTTTTAGCTGGGGGAGCTGAAGTGTATATCCAAGAAATGGCAAAGCATTGGGTTTCATCGGGCAACTCTGTAACAATATTTTGCGGTAATGATACTAAATCACCACGTTCAGAAATAATCGATGGCATCCAAATCATTCGTCGAGGAGGCTTTTACTTTGTATATGTTTGGGCATTCTTATATTATATGTTTCGTTTTCGCGGACGATACGATATGGTCATCGACGGTCATAACGGAATCCCATTTTTTACGCCATTGTATGTTAAAGAGCCCACATACTGTCTTGTGCACCATGTACATCAGGAAGTATTTTTACGTTGGTTACCACGCCCGCTTGCGATATTTGCGCGCTTTCTTGAGCGCGATTTAATGCCTGTCGTATATCGTAATATTAAATTTATCACTGTTTCAGAATCATCAAAGCGTGATATGGACGGACTCGGTCTTGGCAAGCGTGTTGGCATTGAAGTTATTACTCCAGGCGTTGATCTTGAAAAATTAACTGTTGGAGAAAAGAGTTCTGTGCCCACGGTGCTGTATTTGGGGCGATTAAAAGCTTATAAGTCTCTCGATGTGCTTTTGAAAGCGTTTCGTCTTGTATTATCAAAAACTCCGACTGCTCGGCTTGTAATCGCGGGATCTGGCGAAGAAGAAAGTAAATTAAAAAAAATTGCTCGTGAATTGCAGATTGATAGACATGTTGATTTCAAAGGAAAGGTTTCTGATGATGAAAAGTTGTATTTATTGCAAAGTTCATGGATGCTCGTAAATCCATCAATGATGGAAGGTTGGGGCATTACAACAATTGAGGCAAATGCTTGCGGTACTCCAATTATCGCTTCAGATGTACCAGGGCTTCGCGATTCGATTCGAAGTCCGCATACTGGATTTTTAGTGCCGTATGGAGATTGGCGAGCATTTGCGGCGCGGATTGAAACCATAATCCAAAATGAAAAGTTGCGCGAAGCGATGAGTAGCAACGCCACAGAGTGGGCGAGTGGGTTTGACTGGCGACGCGGTAGTAAAATTTTTTTGTCAGTAATTAAGGGTGAAATGTAAGATGATCCATTTATGAAAAAACAAAACACACAATTTCATATCGCATTTCTTGATTTTGATGATATCTACAATCAGCTGCTTTCTGGTGGACAAGCCCGAGCGACATTTGAAGTAGCGCGTCGCCTTGTAAAGCGTGGTAATTCAGTCACCATTATTTGTTCACGATATCCTGGCTCGCGAGATCGTATTGAAGAAGGGATTACGTATAAACACATTGGGCTTGGAACAAAGAATATAAAAATAAATAATATTGCGTATTTCTTTGCGCTCCCGTTTGCAGTTATGAGACTGCGTGCAGATGCAATTATTGAAGCATTTACTGCTCCGATTTCAACTTGTTTTTCTCCATGGTTCACTCGTACGCCGGTCATGGGTATGCCGACGATGTTTGAAGCTCCAGAGTTTACAAAAAAATATCATTTGCCATTCGACAAAATCGAAGCATTTGGATGCAGACAATATAAGTATTTTTTGGCGTATTCGCCGCTCAACAAAAAGAAAATGGAATCTCTTAACCCAAAAATTATAACTCGCGTTATCCCGAATGGTGTTTCTGAGGAAATGTTTGATGTGGAAACTCATGAGGGAGATTACGGTGCATTTATTGGGCGTATTGATATTACACAGAAAGGTCTGGACTTGCTTATTGAGGCTTGTTTAATACTCAAAGCAAAAGGAATTAACCCAAAAATTAAACTCGCAGGAAATGGTCCACAAGAAGACGAATCGCGCCTTAAAAAGATGATTATTGATAATGGTCTTTCAGACTCAGTCTCTTTTATCGGTCGAGTCGATGGTGAGAAAAAAATCAAATTTTTAGCAGAATCTTTGTATGGTATGTATCCATCACGATTTGAAGACTTTCCGTTGGTGCCGCTAGAATTTGCAGGTCTTAATAAGCCACTTGTTTGTTTTGATATCAACGGTTTGAAATGGGTGCCAGAAACGATTGCGATTAAAGCGAAAGCATTTGAAGCGACTGATCTTGCGCGGGCACTTGAAGAAATGATCACCGATTCCAAAAAACGCTCAGCGCTTCGTGATGCAGCGAAACCATTTGCCAGACAGTATGGGTGGAATAACATCGCCATTCAGTATGAGCAATTTTGCAAAGACGTCGTTGCATATGAGGCGGGCTTAAAGACTAAGGAGGAAATTATATGAAAATATTAATATTAGGTGGGGCAGGATATATTGGTTCTACGTTATCTCCGTATCTTCATGAACAAGGCCACGAAGTTACGATTTTGGATAGCTTGTTATACGAGCACATAACTCGTGATTTTGGTCATGCAAAATTTATCAAAGGCGATATTCGCAATATAAATGATTTATTGCCTGCGATTACGAATGCTGATGCAGTCGTAAACCTTGCAGCGCTTTCAAATGATACTACTGCTGATCTTCAGCCGTCGGTTACGTGGGAAACAAACTATAAAGCCAATGAACTTATCGCAGAGCTCTGTCGCGTACTACGCAAGCGCGTGATATACGCATCAAGCTGCTCAGTATATGGGTTTGCCGAGAGTGGAGTATTTTCAGAAGATAGTAGATTAAATCCAGTTACATTATATGCACAGACAAAAATGCTTTCAGAAAAATATTATCTTGAAGATGGAGTAGACGCAATCATACTTCGTTTTGCGACAGTGTATGGGTATACCACGAAGCCACGATTTGATCTTGTAGTGAATGCGATGATCGGTACAAGTTTTTTTGATAAAAAAATTCTTGTAAATGGTGGAGAGCAGTGGCGACCATTGGTGCATGTAAAAGATGTTGCGCGCGCAATATATCTTTCGATTATTGCAGAAAATCCTCGTTATCGTGTGCTCAATGTTGGTTCGAACGCACAAAACTTTAAAATTGCTGATCTTGGGAATTTGATCGGTAGTAATTTGAAAGACATTGAAGTTATTCATAATACTGAAAGTCTGGATACTCGAAGTTATCAGGCAGATTTTTCTCGCATTGAGTGGCAACTTGGCTTTAAGGCTGAATATACGATTGAGCACGCAATAGAAGAATTTTATGAAGTGTTTGAGAAGAAATTAATACTAAATATGGCAGAAGATGAATATTACCGTATCAAATACTTAAAGAAAAATTATCACGCAGTAAGCGAAAGTTCATTCTATACAAAACTAGGGAGACGAATATGAAAAAAGAACGAAAGATAAATCTTACAAAACCGTGGATTGATTCGAAAGAATTGCGTGCCGCAGAGCGTGTATTGAAGAGTGGGTGGCTTATTCGTGGACCACAAACAAAACTATTTGAAGATGAGTTTGCGAAGTTCATCGGCGCTCCACATGTAGTTGCAACCAATGGTTGTACGATGGCTCTATATTTAGCTGTAAAACAAATGAATTTGCAGCCAGACGATGAGGTAATCGTACCAGCACTCACTTGGCACGCTACTGCGAGCGCGGTGATCAATGCAGGCGCAAAGCCAGTATTTGCTGATGTGCGACTTGAAGACTGGTGTCTCGATCCAGTTGATGTGCGTCGTAAAATAACTCATAAAACAAAACTTATAATTCCGGTGCACTTCGCTGGGCGTTTTGCGCAAGGGTTTGAAAATTTTCCGCTACCAGTTGTTTTTGATTCGGCGCACCGTATTGAGAAGGGCGATTTCATGGGGACTGCAAGTTGCTATTCTTTTTACGCTGTAAAAAATATGACGACTGTTCGTGGTGGCATGATCATTACTGACGACGCGAAGGCGAGCGAGTGGCATCGTATGGGATGTCATGGTGGTATCGCGAAAGATACATTATCGCGCTATCAGGGTGCCGGCGGTTTTAGTGCTTCTAGTTTTTACTATGAGGTCGATTACCCAGGATGGAATTTTGATATGACTGATGTTGAGGCGGCGATTGGTCGTGAGCAGCTCAAAAAATTAGAAAAACTAAATAAGAAACGCAATGCAATTGTTGTCCGTTTTAACAAAGCGTTTGGTCTTTCAAATACGGGGAATCATCTCTATCCAATCTTGGTAGAAAATCGTGATGAGTTTTTGGTGCGTATGCGCGAAGCTGGTATTCAGTGTGGGGTGCATTATTTGCCACTTCATACCATGAAAGCGTTTCGTCCATATGCAAAAGGAAAGTTGCCGATGACTGAATATATTGGTGCTAGGTGTGTCAGTTTGCCATTATATCCGGCGCTTAGTCGAGATGAGGTAGATTTTATTATTGCAAAGACTAAAGAGTTGGCTGTATTTTCCAAAAAATAATTTTATGAACTCAAAGCCTACAATTACAATTGGTATCCCAGCCCACAATGAAGAGGCGACAATTGGGATTTTTCTTGACTCATTGCTTTCTCAAAAAATTGAGAGTGGCGTGCTTGAGCGCGTAATTGTAATGCTTGATGGTTGTATCGACCGTACTGAAGAAAAGGTTCGTGAAGTAATGGCGCGCGATTCGAGGGTGGAATGTATGAGCGACAACGAACGAATTGGCAAAACAGAGAGGCTTAATAGGCTTTTCCAAATAAATAAGAGTAATTTTTTGGCAACATTTGATGCTGATCTTTTTCTAGATCGTGATTGTGAAATTGAAGAAATGCTTAAAGAATTTGCGAATGACAAGGTCGTACTGGTATCAGGCCGCATTTTACATACGCGACCGCGCGGAGGTTTTGTAGCACAAGTCTTGTATATGAACTATGTAATGTGGCATGACGCTACAGACAGGCTTAACGGTGGGGATCATATTCACAATGTGTATGGCCAGGCAAATATGCTTCGTCGTGATTTTGCTCGCAAAGTTCAGTATCCTGCGGATACCACATGTGATGAAGGGTATCTGTACATGATATCAAAAAAATATGGCGAATTTCGCTATGCGGTAACAACCCGTATTTTTGCTATGCCGATATCGACAATTGCAGACGTGACGGTAGGCATACCTCGCTTTTTAAATGAGCGTTTTGATTTAATCCCATTTTTTGGAGAGACGGTACTCGATCAATATTATGTTCCATTCCAAGCAAAGGTGCGTGCGATCCTTCGTTTAACAATGAGACATCCGATATATGCGATGGGGGTTATCGTATATAACCTTACAACAAAGCTGCTTTATATAAAGGGTAAAGGACTAGGATCATCGATTTGGGATCAGGTTTGTTCAACAAAAGATCCTGCAAAGATGGAAGTGCAAAATTGTGTTCAAGAAGAAAGTCTTCCGCGCGAAAAAATTTCTGTGACTGTCGGTATCCCTGCATATAACGAAGAGGCGAATATTAAACGACTCTTATATAATGTTTTAAATCAAAGAGAGATTGGCTTCTCACTCGACGCGGTATATGTTATTTCAGACGGTAGTACTGATTCAACGGTGTCAGAGGTGCGCACAGTAAGCGATCCAAGAGTTAGACTCATCATAAACGAGCAAAGGCGTGGTCAAACTCATGCACAAAATATGATTTTTGCGCTCGCAAAATCGGATGCTGTTGTTATTCTTGAGGCCGATACTAATCCGCAAGGTCTTGAATATATTGCAAATCTTGTAAACCCAATTCGTAAAGATTCCAATGTCGGGCTTGTGCAGGGGGGTGTGCAGGTCTTGCCAGCACAAACATTAATTGGCCGTACATATAGAGCCCAAATTGATACTTATTATTCTATACTAAAAAAGTATGAAGGTGTACTTGAGTGGGTTTCGACTGGTCGTGGTGGTCGTGCGTTTTCATCCATTGTATATAAAACAATGCTATGGCCAAATGCGGTACCTGAAGATTCATATGCATTATTATGGTGTCGTGATCGCGGTATAAAAAATGTTTTTCAAGGATCAGCGGTTTGTAGCTATCGATGTTCGGAAACTATTTCTGATTTGAAAGTTGAGCAAGTAAAAATTCGAAGTGGCAGAAAAGCTCTCGAACGATATTT
>ERZ1292625.1902-Hain-H41-01um-R1-1902-length-21595-cov-23_pt1 | contig 21595 bp, 15 predicted proteins | sample MGYA00564400_ERZ1292625 | MGnify/ENA primary metagenome ERZ1292625 (study PRJEB36523, sample SAMEA6512639) | groundwater metagenome | collected 2019-01-08 | study: AquaDiva: Metagenomics assemblies of 32 groundwater samples
CCCGTAGTCAAGATAGCGATCGGGACGTAATTGCCGGCGCGTTTTATCCAGAAATTCCTCGGCCGCGTTAAGATCGCCGGCTGTGAGGGCCGCATAAACGCCTTGGGCATAAATTGAAACTCCGAAAACTTTCATGCCCGTTTCCTCGGTGAGCTGCAGTATTTCCCGAAGGGTGCGCATGGCCCCCTCGCCGTCGCCCTTGTAAATCCATTGCGGATTTATAGCTATGGCCGTTGCGGACAGCAGCACCACGGGATTAATACGGTACGAACGCATGATGTTCGTCAAATCGTCCAAAAGGCGCAGGCACCGCGGAACATCGCCGAGCCATAAGATAAAATGCATCATTCGCGCAAGAAGAAATACTTTCTGATCGATGTCGGTCAAGGAATCGAGGAGTTTTCCCGCCTGTTTCATCCATCGGCGCGCACCGGGATGGTGCGGCTGGCGGTACGTGAATGCCATAATTGCGCACCCCGTGACCCGGACAAGAATGTCCTGTGCCCGCGGGAGCCGGGGTTCGATGGTTTTTCTCAGTTCCGCGATCCATTGGTCCAGGGGGGAAAAATCGCCCCACTCATAATAAACGCCGTCGATCACGCCGCACCACGAAAGGCAGAGCCCGACGCTGTCCTCTCCCGCCTTGAACAACGCAAAAGCCTTCTCAAAGGCGCTGCGCGCTGTCGCCGGCTCGAACGGCAGGCGGCACATGCCCTTCCAGTATAGGAGCCACGGCGTCGTTTCCCGCATATCGGCAGGCAAGCGCTCCAGCCACTGCTCCAGCGTACGGTACCGTCCCTGGCCCGCAAGGACCGGCGCGTGGCGCAGGACCATGCGGGAGAGCCCCTGTACATCTCCCGCGGCATGGAACAGCTCGACCGCGTCCTCGATCTGGCCTGCCTGCTCCAGGAGAGCGGCGGCCTCTGTCTGGAGGCGCGCCCGCTCCTCGGGCGTGAATGCGGCCTGGGCGCGGGATTGCAAAAATTCCCTGAACAGCGGATGATACTGATAACTCAGTTCCGGTCCCAGGCGCTTCTCGGTGAAGTAGTTCCTTCGGTTCAGCTCGGAAAGTATCCGCCCAGCGTCCTTGTTCCCGGAAAGCCGTTCGGCGACGGACGGCGTTATTCTGGGCAAGATCGCGGTCTTGAGCAGAAAATCTTTTGTCGCCTCATTCGCTCTCTTGTCGAACAGCTCGTTCGCAAAGTAATCGAACACCTGCTCCGATCCGGCGGCGTTCAGCGACTGCGGATCAACGGCTTCCCGCTTGATGAGCTTTGCAAGCAGGATAAGGCCCGCGGCCCACCCGCCGGTTTTCTCATGAACCAAGGGAATCGCTTCCCGGCCCCGTTCCTCGCCGAGGTGCAGCAGCGCGATTGCCCGGGACTCGTCGGCGGTCAACCGCAGTTCCTCCCACCCGACCATCTGCATCCTGTTTCCCGCCAGCATGCCGATGAAGGCCTGCGGAGGCTCCGCCCGGCTGATCACCATGACGGTGATCCCCTCGGGAATGATCGACAGGCCGGTCTGGATCACGTCGTGGAGCGGAGACTGTTCCGGCGCCTCGTGGTAATTGTCGAACACGAGAACAAATCCCCCCCTCTCCCCCCCTTTGTCAAAGGGAAGCGAGAGAGGATTCAGCCTGCTGTAGAGGTTCTCGAAGAAGCGCCGGGTGAAGGTGGGAATGCCGAGGAGGTACTCGGGAGTAAGAAGCGGGAGGGGACGTTTGATGCGCGGCGCGGCTTTCTTTGTCGCCAGGCCCAGGTAGTAGAAGAACGTCGCGATGTCCGAGTCGCCCTCGTCCACCTGATACCACAGGCAGGGGAGCTTCCGGCTGTCGAGATAACTGCCGACAAGCGTTGTCTTGCCCGCCCCGGCGGGACCGGAAATCCAGACAACCGGCTTGTCGCGGCCCTGGTCGAGGAGCTTGAAAAGCCGCTTCCGCTCGTATACCCCGGCAATCCTGGGACGGGCTATCTTCGCTATTGATAGTTGTCTCTGTCTCATGATCCGGCCGTTGATTCCGCCTAAAGTATAGCAATATTTTCAGACGGATTCTATCTGATTTTAGCGGATTGCCGGCGGGCGGGAAGCAAAAAGAGGGACAGGTGGGGAAAGGACGTCCGCGCGGCGGGACCCGTGGTTTCATAAGGCCTGGCCTTTCTTTAATTCTGACGCCACTTATGCCTCAGTTGACAGTAATAGGCGCATCGAGCACTTTTAGCGGTGTTTCTGTTTTTCCGCGGAAGCCGCGCGGCCCCCAACCTTTTTCGCGATATATGAAAATCTTTACCGAGTCCTCCGATTCCTTGCCGGACGAATCTCTGACTTTAAGTGTTATGGAAGCTGCCGCCCCATGTATGTTCGATGAATAGGCCCACCAACCTTCCATTGTGTCGCCCGATGATACCAGCCGGTTACAATCAGGGCCACTGATAAAGCGTCAATCGTATAAACGCCCGCTGAATCCGCTGTAACGATGTACAGGGTCCCCGATGCGACCCGCATCTCGCCGCCGTGGATGCAGGCATCATAGCCCGGGCCGTCCACGCCCGGGTCGCAGGCCGTGTCCGAGGCGCTGTATCGGTCTTCGCCGTCGTTCTTTACATAGTTGTTCCAATCCACGCCGCCGGTCGGATAGAGGGCGTTCACCCCGCTGATGCCTGCTCGCGCAGGCAGCCTATTTCTTGAGCAGCGCCGTTTTCAGGGCGTCGAACGCGGCCTCCGGCCTGATCTGGTCCATGCAGTGACGCTCTCCCAGGGGGCAGGCGGAATTGTACAATGTTCCGCCTTGGTTTTTGCGCGAGCTGATGCACCCTTCGGTCTCGTCGCACCGGGGCTTCATCTGTATATGAAACTGCCCGGCATACCCGTAGACCTCGTGCTGCGTCGGCCCCCAGAGCGCCACGCACCGGGCGCCTGCCAGATGTGCCGCATGCATGATAAAATTGTCCGACGTGATGACAGCATCGAATCTCCCGAGCAATGCGATCAACTGCCGCGGCGTGGTGAGGCCGCGGAGCGAATAGGCGTTCCTGATGTGCTTTTCCTGCAGGCGCCCCGCCTGAAAAATCGTCATGCCCTGAGCATACAAATGCTCGACGACCCGGTTCCAGATCGCCGGATGCATGACCTTCCTCGGAGAGTCGGAGAACGGCGCGATCAGGATATTCCGGTTCCCCCAGGGAATAAGATCCTCGAGCGAAGCGCCGTTACCGCCCGGAAGTTCCGGTATATAGAGCCGCTCATCCACCGGCGTTGACAGCCCGAATATGCGGGCAAGCACCTGGAACGCGCGCTGGTTATCCGACCCGAGCTTCTCCCTGGACCAGTAATCGACGCCGATGATCTCGGCGCCCTTGGGCGGATAGCCGACCCCGGCGATCGCGGGATGCCCCTTCAGAATACTGAGGTAATTCGTGCGCCTGATAAGATTGAACCGCCTCGCCGGCTCGTGCTCGAGAACGAGCTTCAGAACGCCGGAGAGCATCAGCATGTCTCCGAAGCCTCCGATCGGATTGATCCAGGGATAGTCTTGTTCCGCCCTCTGCTCAGACCCTTGGTTCATAGCGAACTCCTGTTATCGGTTCGAAGTATTTTTCAATGAAGCCCCGCCGCGCGTCGCACCATTCGCTCTTGTGAAGAAAGCTTTTATGCTGCGCATAGGCGTCCAGCGGACACCCGCCGTGGCAGAGGCTCCAAAAGCGGCACCCTTCGCAGTCGCCCTGCGGCAAACGCTCCACCCGATCCTGCAATTGAGCCCGCTGCCCGTCGTGCAGAATTTCCTCGAACGACCGCGCCTCCACATTTCCATACTGCAAGAGGCCCCAGTCCGCGGACCGGCCGCACTGCGACGTTTCGCCGTCGGGCGCCACGTTGATATGTTGATACGTGCATCGTCCCGAATCCGCGCAGCCCAGGCTGGTTCTGCCCTCAATAATATTCTCAACCAGCGACCTGAAGGGCTGGACATGCGGAAAGCGATGGCGGTATTTCCACCACAGCGGAAAGATAGCTCCGAGAAACTCGGTGTATTCGTCCGCGGTTATCGCGACGTCCCTGCGGTCCTGATCGTAAATGAGCACGGGATTAAGATTGAACCCCCCCTTCAGCTGCAGGTTCGTCAGGTACGTGAAGATGCTTTCCGGGCGGGACAGGGACTTTTTCGTCACGACATAGATCATTCCCCAGCCGAACCCGTGCTTTTCGAGTATGTTCAGGCTCTTCAGAAATTTCGTATTATACGCAACCGAGTCAATTTCCTTTCCGGGACCGCGCATATGAGGCTCCGGATCAAAGCTGGTCCCGACCGCTGTTATTCCGAGTCTGGTCAGGACGGGCACGAACGCTTCGTCAAAGCATGTTAAATTCGTCTGGAGGGAGTGCTGGATGCGGCTCTGCGTCTGTTCGCAGTGTTTTTGCTGAAAAGCCGCGGCCGCTTCAAAATAGTCCGGCCCGAGCAGCAGCGGTTCTCCTCCGTGCCAGAGCAGATTGATCCGCTCCTCCGGATGGGCCAGCAGAAATTCATTGATCCGGCGAAAGACGGTCTCGAGCACGCGGGGCGACATGGATGCGCCGGTATTCGCCTTGCGCACGACGTCGCAATAGTAGCAGTTTGAATTGCACTTTTCCGTCGCTTTCAAGATCACGGTTGCCATAGTTCCGTCTTCCTTTCCCGGAGGCTGCGAAAGCGCTCGATCGAATCCATTACTTCCGAGAAGAAACGCGCACAGCCGTTCGCGCCGTTTCGAGTATGCGCAAAGGTTCCGAGGCACACCCGCCAGCCTTGACAATAAGCGCACCCGTCGTTCATCAGAAAAAACTTCTCGCGACGTTCATGCTTCTTCCTCTCCGCGGCCTCGGACAGCAGGCTGTCCGCCTCGTCGATCGATTCGGCAAAAAACAACCCCTTCGCCATCTCCCGCCGGCCGAGCGCAATACGGCCGTCGCTGTTCACGTGCGGATATTTGGCGGGCTCATCAAAATACACTGCGCCGAAATCAGTTTCCTGGTGCTGGTCGTACTGTGATATAAGGAACTGGAACGGCTCGATCGGGGCGTGAGGCCTCAAGCCGAACAGCGCATAGGCCAGGAGATCGCCCGCCTGATCCCAATCGGGTTTCGCGTCGCCGAAGTCCACGGCCGTTGAAACGCCCAGCGAAGAAAGAATGCGGATGCCCGCGGAGCCGGCCGGCGCGGAGAGCGGAAGATAAATCCTGATATTGAGCTGCTTCAACAGGGCGAGCTGCCTCACTACCTCGCGAAAACGGCCCAGCTCCGAAACGTGGAGCGCGAGCGGGGCCCCGCGCCATTCCTCACTCACGGTGAGGGAGGTCAGCGGCAGCCTTGTGCGAACGTCCAGGCAGTGCACGCGAATGGAATGCAGCCGGGCCTTCTCCAGCACGCGAGGAATATCGCGCACGTCGTCGATCGTGATGACCAGCGTTCTTCCGCTGAGCCGGGCGAGCAGCTCTTCCTGGAACGGACAGACAAGAACGGGCGCGGTCATACGTATACCTCCCGGAACCGGACGGGGGCTTCATCCTGGAATCGGGAAAGGCTGTGGGCAACGCACCCTCCCCGGCAATGCTGATCCTCGCGCATTACGCACGCATCACATTCCTCGAAAATTCCACCGGCCTCCGTGCGGACAATTGCATGAAACCGCTGATAGAACTCATGGATCTCCTGAAGTGAATTGAAATCAAACACGGATTTTTTCTGAAAGCTCGAAAGAGGAAAGCAGGACCAAACGGACAGATCCGGGCCGATATCAATCACCGGGCCGCACCCGAAATCATACTTTCCGCCCGTGTGGCGATAGAGCCATGCAAGTTGCTCGTCGCTGAACCGGCACAGGGGAAAGCCGCAATCGAGCCCCGGCTTGATGCGCAGCCGCTCGAACAACGGCGCATAGGTAAAGAGGCGCGCAATGATCGTGTCCATATCAGCAAGAGATATAAACCGGTTCTTCTTCCCCGGAATGGGATGGGTAAGGCCTATCCTGATCGTTCGTTTCAGCCCATATTCGTTTATGGAGCGAAACAAAAAATCAAGCTCGAAGTCGGTTCTGTAGATATTGAATCCCGGCACGACGCGGTCGCCGAAAACCCCGAGAAAGCGCTTGGCGCTCTCCACTTCCGCGAGCGAGGTAGGTGTTTTTTGCGGGTCATTCAGGTTGCAGATAAAGGACAGTTGTTCGGGATGGGCCGCGCTGAAGACCATTGCGGATTCTTCCAGCACGCGATCGGCCATGATGCCGCTGGTGAAGACTTTCACCTCGAACTTCCGCTCCAGAAGGTACGCGACCATGTCGGTAAAGTCGGGATGCAGGGTCGGCTCTCCCCCGAGAATGGAGAACCTCCGCTCCCCCGACGCCTCGAGGAAATCGGCGAGATAGATCAGGTTTTCCCAGGTCAGAACATCTTTCGGAGATGACTCCGACATATGTTTTTCCGCGAAACAGTAGGGGCAGGAACGAACACACCGCTGCGTGAAAAGAACGTTCGCCATAATTAAATCTCCCTTTAAAAGCAAGTGGCAAGACCTGAGCAGGCGCCCGTTTTTAGCGCCACGCGCACTTACAAAAAACACGCCCGCGTATTCCCTGAGCCAATGCCATGGTGTCCATCCTGTTGTAAAGCCGTATCCCCCAATACGACGACTTCGCCCTCCCGTTGGCCGTCCAACTGCCGACCGGGAAGCAAAGGGTGCGGCAATATGCGGGCGCCCGATGCAGGCATGATGGAGCCCGTACCCTCCTGATACGCGGCATCCAAGCTTGCGAAGCGCATGAATCAGGAGTATCGTGTGCTGCAATAGTAGCTATAGTAGGGATATTGGTAACCGCTTCCGTATCCGCTGTAATAGCCGCTGCAGTACTGGCTGCCATAGCCGCTTGAGTACGAGCTGCTGTACGCGCTGTAATAGCCGCCGCTGCTGTACGCACTCGAGTAGCCGCTGCTATAGGCGCCTCCATCATCACCGCCGCCGCCGCACCCCGAGAGGGAAAACACCGCCGGGAGTGATGCCGCCAACCCCAGAGCGGCCATTCTGATCAGCGCCTCACGTCGCGTAGTGGGTTTTTCCAACTCTGATGCGTTCTGCTGTCCTTGTTTTTCGATGTCGCGATTTTCTCTTTCATCCTTCTTCGTCAATATCCTCACCTCCTTTCTTTTTTGGAATCGACACGGACCCCCGAATCACAACGACGAAGGCCCGAGAACGAGGGGCGGGACTCCTGACGCTGTCCGCAAGGGGCTCAACAAGCCCCGTCATCACGGACCGTGCAATTCGCTTCCCTTTTCCTCCTTTCCCTTTAATAAAGGCGGGACCGCATGATACCCCGGGCGGCGCCGGGCCTTTGCCTCCTGACCAGAAAAATTCCCGTTACACCGGCGAATACCAGCATCAGGACAAGCCCTGCCGCAACAGGATGCTTCACCGCGTACACCACCGGCGTCAAAACCGTGCGTGTCGCGAAACGCAGCGATTCGTGTTGCGCGATGAAGTCGGCCATCGGGGGAGAATACCGGTAGTACGCCCGCACAAAGGCCCGGCCCCATGCGTTCGTCAGGAGCTGGCTGTCCCGGAACTCGCGGAGCGCCTTCACCTCATCGGCAAGGTGGCTGCCGTACGCGGCCGTGGCAATGAAGCAGGCTTTGTTGTTATCCGAAGGGCAGGGATTGCCGATGCGGGAGAGACCGATGTCCGGCACGCCTGTTTCCAGCGTTCCATACGCCGCCAGAAAGTTTCCACAATTACCGTTACCCGCCACTGAGGGATAACCCTGGCCATTCACTGCATTGGAGATGATGAAGTTCTCATTCGAGGCGGTATTATTCAGCGTTCCATCGGCATTCACAAGCTGGCCGTAGATGTCTGTGCCTGTTGTTGCCGAATTGCGATCGTCCCACCACGCCACCAGAAACCTCTGATTCGCGCTGTCATAGCCTACAGAAGGACTATATTGCCCGTTAGCAGCATTGGATATGGCGAAATTGGCATTGGAAGTGGTATTAAACAGAGACCCGTCTGAGTTTACAAGCTGGGCATAGATATCATAGCTCGCACCGCTGCGCATATCATACCACGCCACCAGAAACCGCCCATTTGCGCCGTCATAGCCTACCGAAGGAAAATATTGCACGCTAACTGCATTGGATATGGCGAAATTGCCTCCGCCAAGCGTCCCGTCCGCATTTACGAGCTGACCGTAGATGTCTGGGCCTGTTGTTGCCGAATTGCGATCGTCCCACCACGCCACCAGAAACCTCTGGTTTACACTGTCGTAGGCTGCCGAGGGACTATCTTGATTGTTGCCCGCGTTGGAAACGACAAAGTTGACATTGGAAGCGGTACTATAAAGCGTCCCGTCCGCATTCACGAGTTGGCCGTAGATATGATAGGCTCCACTGCGCCGGTCATTCCATGCTACGAGAAACCGCTGGTTCACGCCGTCATAGGCCACGGAAGGATTCAACTTTGCGCTCGCAACATCCGATACAACGAAGTTACCCCCCTGGAGCGTTCCGTCTGCATTCACGACCTGGCCGTAGATGTCGCCATTACTGTTGACCCTGTAATCCGTCCACGTAACAAAAAAACGCTGATTCATGCCGTCATATGCGATTGCCGGACTCACGCCCAGGTAATTGCCTCCGCTGTAGGCAAGAGCGATCTCAAATTCGTTGCCGAATGGTGCGCCGTCGTGATTCAGCAGTTGGCCGTAAAGATACACGTTTGCCCCTGTTGACCTGGCAAACGCAACGAGATGGCGATTAGCAGAGGAATCATAGCCAATCGCAGGCTCTGAGTCTCCCGCTGCCGGCGCCGCCGTGCCGTAGGCTGCAAAGGCCAGTTGCAGTTCATGCTTTTCGTCTTTGCTGCCGAGATCCCGCAACGGTATCGAGAAGTCATAGACCTTGTGCTGATAGGGAACTTTATCGGTATAGGTAAAAGACGGTCTACCCCATCTGTTCTCCAGGGCCGACGCCTTGAATTCCTTCAGCCCTGCCCCGGTCTTCACATAGACCTTGGCATAGTCCTTGTTCCCGTCCATGGTGTTGTCCGGCGTAAAGTCTATTTTCACATACAGGTTCTTGTCGTCGTTCCAGACCCACCCGTAGGTGAAGCCCGAGGGATGGCCGGAGCCGGTGCGGGAGAACTCATTGAACAGCGGCGTTTTCATGCTGCCTGAGCCGAGGCCGTAGGTGTAGAACCGGGCCTGTTCAGTCATCGGCCGGTAGAGATTCTCTGCCGGAAAGTGAAAAGGCGTCGTGCTGATCTTCGTGCCCTCGACGCGGGCCGTGAGACTCAGGGTCTTCGCCTTCCCCGTTGCAGGAAACACGAGGTCAATGCTCTTCGCGTATGCGTCTACGACGTCGAAATCCTTCTTTCCGAGCTTTTTGACCCCCTGTTGAATTCCCGCGACCTCCTGAGGCGCCGCGCCGTTTAGAATTACGGAGTCAATATGCGCCGCGCCGCCGCCTTTCTGCATCAACCGTATCGTTATCTTCTTATCTTTACCGCTCTCGAACGCCGAACTCCGAACCCCGAACTCGTTTGTAATATCCAGCGTCCTCTCCCGGAAAAACCGGTCAAAGGACAGGCTCCCCGCCTGTTGCCAGGCGTCGCCTTGAAAGACGAAGACGACATACTCCCCGTTCGGCTGTTTCTTTTCCATGGAGTTGAGACCGAGGTGGTTTACGGACACCTCCGGCTTTGCCGTCGCAACTGTTGACAGCAAAAATACCGCCTGCAGTACGGTCAGAGCTAAAAACATGATCTTCTTCATGGCTGCATCCCCTTGTGGGCCAAAATTGCCGATGTATGATCTGGTCCGCAGTCAATCCTTTTCCTGCGATGCCGTTTATTTCGCTCTCGCAGCGCCTGTCGGGCGCGATGCACGGATGATGTCTCCTTCGAGACTCACCTCCACGCACCCCGGGTAGAGCGGCAACGCCTGGATGAACGGCATGATGTTAAGACACGTACAGCCGGATTTCTCGGTCGACACCTGAAGATTCACCACCGCATCCCCTTTGACTTCACCAACCTGCCGGTTGAGCTCCTCTGAAAAATCAAAGGGACCCATCTGGGCAAAGCTGTAAGCAATCGCGTACCCCGTCCTCTTTGCCGTAAAGCGTCCCACGGGAAACTGCTCCTGGGCGCCGAGGGGCCTGCCGTCCCTGCCGAGGACGGTCTTTGACATCGAAACCGGGACCTTTGCCGTGTCGAAACGGATCTGCGGCCGCGCGCCCGCGCAACCGGCAGCGCCTGCGATCACCACGAACAGTACGAGCATAAGCATCCCTTCGCGACTTTTCATTTGCCCCTCCACTCAATGGCCTTTGGATCAAAGGTCCTGCCTTTTACCCCCACCCACTCCGTAATGATCGCAACGAGCGAGGCGTGCGCCCAGTTCCCTGCCCTGAGCTCGTCAACCACGACCACCAGGTCCGGCCTCCCCGACGTCGCCAGGCTGATCTGGTATGCAACGTTGTCGTACGTATTGCGCGTGCTTCTTGTTTCCGTGACAACGTAATTACCCTCCACCCGCTGGCTCTGGGACCCCGTGGCCACCATGCTCGACTCGCCGTTGAACCGGCTGTATTCCGGGAGTTTGAACGTCGGCGGGGTCTTGTCGCCTATCCGCATGATAGGGCTGACCATGATCGGATTGGGAAAGTGGCGAAGGTCAACCGTGATCGACTTGCCCGCGCAGCCTGCCGCGCCGAGAAAGAGCGCCAGGGCCGCTGCCTTGCAAAACCATCGTTTCATATTCTCCTCCTTGTTTTGTGGTTCATTGTTACCCCTGCGCTGTATGGCCCTGCCTCGCATGTCCGAAACTAAATGGTTGCTCTCATCAGTCCCGCTCGTATGCGCCGATGCTCCAGGGAGCGGTTCGTGAAGCGCCGTCTTTGTCGGTGGTAAACTGCGCCGAAAGGTCAAGGCCGCCACGGCTTACGGACGTGGGCGACGACGCCGTGAGGTGCCAGTCTCCGCCTGCCTGGTTCGCAAAGGCCGGAGAGGCCGAGACGTTTCCGCTCGCCGCCGAACCTTTCGCCTTGAGGGCAGCCTCGATGGCAGAGATGGTCGTCAAGGTCCCGGAGCCGTTGAGGTAATAGTAACAGTTCACGAAGTCGTTGTTCCGAAGCGACGCCACGGCGTAAAAATCCGTTATGCAGAAGCCCCCGTCAGTAGGCGTGAACAGGATATTGTTCTCGATGATAGGGTTGTTCGCTGTTTCTGTCCTGATCTCTCCCTGGATGGTGTTGTTCCGGATCGTGATCGGGCCGCTCTGGATGCGGACGGCATATTGCGAGCCTGTTGCGCCTGTTACGATGGCGATCGTGTTGTTCCGGATCTGCGCCGAGGAGGTATTGGCAACCCAGATGCCCACGGAGTTAATGCCGCCCTTGCCGCTCACGATGGTATTCCCTTCGACGAGCGAAGAGATAACCGAGTTGATTTGAACGGCGTAAGCGCTCTGCCCTGCCACGCCGCCGCTGATCGTGTTGTTCCTGATCACGGGCGAGCCGGCGCCGAAGTTCCAGACTCCGTATGCGTAGGAGCCTGCACCAGCGGTTCCCGCGTTGATTACGTTGTTTTCAATGACCGACGACGAAGCGCTGTAATTGAAAACGCCATAGACCGTTGCGCCGGTGCCGCCCTGAATGGTGTTGTTTCGGATCGTAGGCGATCCATAGTAACTAAACACCGCCGCCGACGCGCCGCCGCCGCCTTTGATGACGAAGCCGTCCACGACCGTGGCCGGCGCAATGCCGTTTCCTGCCTCAATGGTCCGGTTGGGATTAAAATCAGTGCCGCCGGTCGTTCTCGTATCCTGGATCGTCGTGACATAGGTCTGATAATCGCGGACATCCCAGCTCGCGGGGGAATACCCGCCGAACAGGGAGATGCCCTCGACCAGCGCAATGGCCGTGCTGACGCTATAGGTCCCGCCTGCGACAAGAACGCGCCCCTTGGTATAAAGGGAATCGGCCCGGGCAATCGCCGCAGAAATGGTCTTCATGGGCTGGGTCCTCGCGCCCGGGTTCGAATCGCTGCCGTCGCTGTCCCTCACATACACGATCGCCACGTCATAGACCAGACTGACGGTTATCGGATTGCCCACGAGATCTTTCGCATATACGCTCAGCGACCGGTTCGTTCCTACGCCCCATTCCGTGGCCGGCCTGATGGTGAGCGTGTCATTGGCAACAACTGTGGTTGACCATGTTGAGGACTTCGCATCCATTCCGCTGACCGAGAGGGTCCCGGTGTCCATGGATTCGCTGAACGTGATAACGATCTGGGTCGTATTGGCCAGGATCGAGCCGTTTGCCGGAGAAACGCCGGCAGTGGGCAGGGTGGCGTCAACGGTAAAGCTCACGTTCAGCGCAGCCAGGGGATTCCCCACCCTGTCGGCGACATTGACGGTCAGGGTTCCCGCGCCGTTGCTCCAGACCGAAACAGGACTGATGGTAAGCGTATCGTTCGCATACGTTGCGGAAGACCACACCCCTCCGTCGCTTGCCGGGGCCAGGGTGCCGCCGAGGCCGAGAGAGGCCGGATCCATGGCTTCCGTGAACGCGATCACGATCTGGCGGGTGCTGCTGATGGTCGAACCGCTGGAAGGCGCTGCTGCGGCCGCCGGAGGCGTCGTGTCAACGTCATACGTCAAGGTCAGTGAAGCGAGAGGATTTCCCGCGCTGTCCGCGGCGTCAATGGTGAGCGTTCTCCCGCTCCCCCCGTTCCACGAAGTGTTCGGCCGGACCGTAAGCGTATCGCTTTCCCTGTTCGTCGCAGACCATATGCCGCCGTCGCTTTCAGCCGCCATGTCGCCGCTCAGCGCGAGCGAAGCGGCTGACATACTCTCATTGAACGTGAGAACGATCGGCATGCTCCCGCCTATCGTGGATCCGCTTCCCGGCAGCACCGTGGCCGTCGGCGGTGTATTATCCGTCGGCGGCGCGCTCCCGCCCCCACCCCCTCCGTAGGCGGCGAGAGTGAGTACGACGCCTGTCAGGATCACTATTGAAATCCATTTTCTCTGAACTTTCATGACGCACCTCCTTGTTATGTATCCAAAATTTCCGATTTATGATCTGATCCGGAGAAAAACTCTTCCCGTATCCCCGATTCTCCCCCTCACCCTTTCACCGGTTCACCGCTCTCTTCCCCCTACGCCGTTCCTTCGTCTCAACCAGGACATCTTTCCCCGCCCCCGGGTTCAGGATGTCCCAGAGTTCGTCGTAGTGAGTGAACGCCTTCTTGCCTTTCAGGCCCACCTCCTCTACGGTGCCCACGATCTTTCGGGCACTGCCCTTTTCGTGCCGGTAGATCCGGATGATGTAATTGTCCATGATGCGAAGCCCTCCTGTGGTGTACGCAGACACCTTACCACAGGGGAAGTCACATATCGGTCACAGATGGGGGGCTGGCCCGAGAATGGGCGAAAGGAGGAACGGGGGAATGGGAGACAGGCAACTCATTGATTTTTCTCAAAATACAGCCAACATGCAAAAGACCTCACTGCCCGCGAGAGGTCATAGTTGAATATTTTATTGGCAGGCTATCTTGAATATCGGACTTTGGACGGGAATTCTACCTGAAAGAACTGAAAAGGACGTGGAGCAGATGAAACCGCGCCACCTGCATCCTGTCTACGGTATCAGCCACTTCTCCGCGTCATCTATCATGCGGACCATCTGGCCGATGATCTGATCGTACATGCTGTCAAGTTCGGCTTCCATGGAATCATCGAGACAACCGCATCTCCGTGCGAATTCTGCCCATACTTGAGTTTCACTTGCCTCCCTTTCCCTGCTCTCCCCTTCCCTGCGTCAATATCACCCGGCGATCTTCCGATAGATCGCCGTCGTTTCGCTCCCCGGCTCCACCCCCAACGAGGCCTTGAGCACCCTGCGGCACCGCTCGTACTCCCGAACCGCGTCGGCGCGCCGGCCCATATTCAGGTAGCAGGTCATCAGGCGCCGGTAGAATTCCTCTGCAAGATCGTCGACCTCGAGTCCCCGCTGGTACACTTCCACGGCCTTGGCGTATTTGCCGGACCGTTCATGCTCCGCCCCGAGAAGGCCCACGGCCCGCAGGAACTTGATCTTCAGTCGTTCCCGGTACGACACGGTCCAGGGCTTGCCCTCCTCACCCGCGAGGAAGTGGCCGGTGTATAACGCGATAGCGCGCTCAATTACGCCATGACTGGGAGAAAGGGTGACCGGGTGAATGGGAGACAAAAACTTTTTCTTCCCTTCTCCCCTTCTCCCCTTCTCCGTTTCTCCCCCTCCCCCTCCCCCCTTCTCCGCTTCGCCCAGCAGTCTTTCAAATGCCCACCCATCCACCCAGACAGAACGTTGGTCGATGCTGACCCGGCCGTCCTGCACAACGATGACCTTTTCATTGCCCAGGAGCTGCCGCAGCCGCTGAAGCGTGGTCGTGAACGAGCTGTGGGCCGCATCGCCCGAGGCGTCGGGCCACAGGGCGTCGGTGAGCAGCTCTTCGCTTACGTCCCTGCCGCCGAAGGCGATGAGCGCCTTGAGCAGCTCCAGGGGCTTCTTCGGCGTCTTGGCCGGCAGGCTGAGGGGCTTGTCGTCTTTCACCATGCTGAAAGTCCCCAGCGTCGAGATCCGGTACGGCCAGGGCCAATTGTCGGGCGCGGGAGAGGAAGGCTCCGGCAGCAGGCTGCGCGTTCGAATCAGCCTGTGGACATGCTCGACTTCAATGCCGGCTTCAAGCGCCTTCACGTAGAGCGGCGCCATGACGGATGCGCGCCAACCGGCGTGGTTCAGAATGCCGTCTTCCCTGCCGACGGCGAGATGCCCGATCAAATATTCAATCGCACCCTTGCGATCGCCCTGTTTCAGGCACCGATAGGACTCTATCCAGAGATTCTGATATTCAATGGTCTTGCTGCCCATCCGGGCCCCTGTTGCCCGAACTCGTTTGAGAATGTCGTGTGCTTCTTCATAACTTCCTAATTCGATAAGCACCTCAGCGAGCGCCATGCAAGCAAAGGCATGAATGAGCGGCACGCCGGCTTCACCGGCAATTTTTATGCTCGTTTCAAAGTGTTCCTTTGCAGGCAAAAATCCGGCATGGCACATGGCTTCCCAGCCGAGATGATAATGATAATGGGATATATCGAGCCGCCGGTTTGTCCCCCAGATGAATTCCATGGCGCGCAGATGATCCGAGGCCGACGAGAGGTCGCCGGCGGTCAATGTCCCGAACGAGGCTTGAGCATGAAGCATGAAATCCCAGAGATGCACACCCGTCTTGTCGGCAGTCTCCAGCCCGGTCCTGACCGAGTTCAGACATCTTTTATTCTCACCGGTCATCCAGTAGCATGCCGCCTCGATCGCCCGCCAGACGATACCCGGCAGGGCGCCGATCGAGGAGTCGTCGCCCCGGGGTCTGAGCGCTTCGATCAGGGCCGCGGCCTTGGCCTGTTCCCCGGACCACCACGTGTAATAGAGAACGAGATGGCTCCCGAGCGTCATCTTCTGCAGATCGTCAGTGCTTTGGAGGATCAGGGTCTGCACCCGTTCCCGCCACCGGGGCAGCTCGGGATGATGGGGTTGGCGATACATAAGGGCGCAGAACATCCCGGCGGTCACGTGCGCCTCGACCTCGGGAGAGGGGAATTTCGGGAATTCCCGAAGCTGGCGTTCCATTTCCTCGATCCACCGGTCCAGCGGCGTGAAATCGCTCCACTCATAAACAAAGGTATTGATGATCCCCGACCACGCGAGATAGATGCCGGCAATATCCTTGCGGTGCTTGAAAATCTTGTATGCCTGCTCCAGGATGTCCCGGCTCTTCCGCAGGTCGTAGGGCATCCTGCACGTGCCCTCCCAGAACAAAAGCCGGGGATTCTCCACCTTCATTGCATCCGGTACACGAGACAGCCAGCTTTCAAGCGTTTTCGCCCTCCCCTGAGCGCACAATGACTGCGCCCGGCGCAGTGCCAGGCGCGACAGCCTCGCCCAGTCAGCGCCGGCGATGTGCAGCTCGGCAGCGGCCTCGACCTGACCGGAGCCTTCCAGTATTTCCGCGGCGGCCGACTGCAGACGGGTGATCGCGGCAGGCTCATATTCCTCGCGGCCGCGGTCCAACAAGAACTGCCGAAAGAGCGGATGATACTGGTATATCATTTCGGGCTGATACCGCTTCTCGGTAAAATAGTTATCGTGATAAAGCTGCGTTAATACCCGCTCAGCCTCGCGAAAACCGGTCAGCTTTGATGCGGCGCCGATCGTGATCTTCGGCAGAAACGCTGTCTTGAGCAGAAAATCCCGGATCTGCGGCTCTGCCCGGTCGAACAGCTCGTTCGCAAAGTAATCAAAGACCTCTTCCGGAGCGCGCCGCTCCGGGTCGCCGGGCGCCGGGCCTTTCCCGTACTGCGCGCTTTTCGCCATGAGGATGAGCCCCGCCGCCCAGCCATGGGCCTTCTCGTGCAGCTGTTCGATAGCTGCCGGCGTCAGCGTCAGGCCTCCCTCGGTCCGGATGATGCCCTTTGACTCTTCGGGAGCGAGCTTGAGTTCCCCCCATCCAAGAATGGTGAGCCGCTGTGCGGCCAGCAGCGAGGCGAACTGCTGAGGCGGTTCCGTTCGGCTGATCACGACTACACGCACGCCCTCCGGCAGCGCCGTAAGACCCTCGAGAAATATCTCATGATGGGTCGATTCCTGCGCCACTTCGTGGTAATTGTCGAACACAAGCACGAAAGGCGTCTTGAGGCGAGCGCAGAGCTCCTCGAAGTACCGCTTGCTGAATATCTTGACGCTCATGAGATACTCGGGCGTCAGCAGCGGCAGGGGCTTCTTGTGGCGGGGAGCGGCCTTTTTTGCGGCGAGACCGAGGTAGTAGAAGAACGTTGCCGGGTCGGCGTCGCCGGCATCGAGCTGATACCAGATACAGGGCAGTTTTCGAGCATCCAGATAGCTGGCAACGAGCGTGGTCTTGCCCGAGCCGGCAGGGGCGGACATCCAGACCACAGGCCCCTCAAGGCGCTGATCGAGAAGCTTAAAAAGCCTCTTCCGCTCATATGCGCCGGTTATCTTCGGGCGGGTTATCTTTGCTATTGATGGTTGTCTCTGTCTCATGATCCGATGGTTGATTCCGCCTAAAGTATAACAATATTTCCAGGCGGATTCCACCTGATTTTAACGGATTGCCGGCGGGCGGGAAGCAAAAGAGGGGTAAACGGGGAAAGGACATCGCAGCAGCCTGCGGCCGGCTGAGGGCATCTTCGACCGTTGCGACGGGCCCGCCGGGCGCACAAAGAACGGGGAGAGGGCGTTACGCCCTCTCCCGAAACAAGGGGAACACGATGAAGACCGTCCAGCCGGGCGAGTACCGCCGGATGCCCGGCGAATCAGCCCTTAGAAAGACACCTGGAAGTTGGCCGTAAACGTTGAGCCTTCCGCCTCGGCGCCCCAGTCGGCCTCCTCGACGGCGAAGTACTTCAACTCCGCGCCGAGGCTGACGGTGTCGCTCAGCTTCACCAGGCCGCCGACGCCGAAATCATAGCCGAAGAGCGTGTTCGAACGGAAGCGTCGCGGTGTTCTCCGTCACCGACGAGAACTCGTGTTTCCCCGGCGGCAGGAGCCACATTATGTTCTCTTCAACAGTGATGCATTCGTAAAAAGTCAAAATCCACCGCCGAGACGCGGAGACGCAGAGAAAAAGATATTTAAGATGAATAGGTTTCCTCCGCGCCCTCTGCGGCTCTGCGGTTAAATCCGACTTATTACGAGATTGTCAACAGTGCTTCATTTTCCAAAATACTCGCCTAAATCGCTGAGATCTTCCTCTTCCATCCTTTTTCCGGTTCGGAGTTCATCAAGGTACCTGTTCATATAAGTCCGGTATACTTTAACGATTCCATTGCCGGGCTCTATCGTTGCCGCTGCATTGCAGTCCTTCTCTGCGTTAAGAAGGATATCCTTGTCCTTTCTCCCGCCTGTCCTGTACACATTCAGCTTCGCCGCGCAGCGGACGGCGAGGCCGTTTGCATGCCGGGGATTTTTGGCGAGGACGCGGTCAAGGTCTGCTATCGCTTCTTTGTACCTGTTGAGAAAAACGTAGTCCTCGGCGCGGAGGTATAGGGCGTACTCGACGCCTTCTTTTGGCTTCATGTCGATGAATTTTGTAAGCATGTCCGCCGACTTTTGATATTCTTCCCTGGCCCGGTACTGCACTCCGAGAAATGCATACCCCCTTCCTTTGCTTCCGAAACATGCTAATCTTGTCCTAGTGTGCAGATCCGCTGCCTTGTTCAGAAATGTGCGAAGATCGTCTGCTTTCGACATCGGTTCGTTCATCCCCCCCTTGACCGGGTAGATGAAAAAAACTTTTGCATTGCACGCCTTCTCGTTCTCGAACATCGCTTCGAGGCGCTTTACTGCCGAATTGTTATCTCCTCCTTCACTATCGATCATGGCGAGGAAGTAGTTCGAAAAAAATGCGATCTGCAGCCTTGCACTCTCCGCGAATTCTTCTTCGGCCTTGTTCCTTGCTTTTATCGACGCTGCCTCTTGTAAAGCCTGCTCGAACTTTTCCCGTGCTTTTTTCGTGTCCTTTGCTGCTGCTGCCTCGTATCCTTCGATGAAGGTGCTGCGCGCAGGGTCTGTGTCCAGAGGTTCTATGTCCAGGGCCATTGCGGCTGGTGCGAAAAGGAGCGTCGAGAAGATCACTGCTATGATTCCTTTCATTTCAAAATCCTCCCTCGAGTTATTTATTCCGGAATTACGCTTGTTTTATGAAAGACCTCCTGGCGCAAACCGATTCTTCTTCCGCATTCCAGGGCATGTTCTCTCGCCCCTCCCGTCTTGCTCTTTCGGTCCTCACCGGGACGTGCCATGGTGTACGGGCTTAGCGACGACGACCGCGACAAACAGCGCTGCAGCCAGAACCGCCACAAGCACTCCTCCCCCCAGCGCCTGCATTCGTTTCATGACTGTCCTTAATTCAAAAAACTGAAGGTGTTGTTCTTCCTGTACGGCGCCGAATTGCCCGCCATCTCGGGTCAAAGAGAGCGCCTTATTTCGGAATATCCACTGGTTGAGCAATCAGGAAACTATTGTACTTCTGCACTCTGACCCCCATGTGCTTGAGGAAAGGCTCGGCGAACGAATATTCCGCCGGATCCAGACCCAATCCATGGTGATAAATGACTCCCTTCTTGAAATCGATAAGGTTCCATATGCCGTAGTCTTCATAAGCAGGAGAGAGATTGAAATGCCTCTTCACTCCGGTGGGCAGATGGACAATGGAGACGCCGGCAAAATCCTCTTTTTTGTTCGGCCGGAACACATAATCACCCTCTTCCGCCGCATCGTAGGCGCTAAGAATCACGCTGCGAAGGAATAGTTGCATAGCGAGTTCGTTCTGAAACGCTGCGGTCTGGATAGCTGCGCCCAAGCTGGCGCCCAGGTCCGTCATGGCAAACTGAAAAGCCATCTGAGAATGAAACTTGGATGAGTGGCTCTCCATCCGGCCCTGGAGGTTGTCATTCCGTTGATAAGACTTCCTGGAGAGATTCTGGTATCGCGCGGCTTCCTGGCTGTTCCAATTTGACAAACTAAAACCATTCCCCTGCCCTGACCTTCCGGTCAGCGCATTCTGAGACATCTTGATCAGGCGATCAAGGCCTTCCAGGTCCGCGATGGGCGTCACGCCGTGGCTGTACTGCTTCTTTCCCGAGTCAGGGTCAAAGGCGGCAATAATGACCTCACTGATGAATACGATCTTGTCCCGTACGGGCCTGATATGCACGGGATAGGTTCGGCCGGTGGAGGATGCAATCGTCCTGAAGAGCTGTTTGCCATCCGATGCATCAAGCGCGACAAGCGTTGTAGGCGTCCCGAAATAAAGCCGGCTGCTTTCTTCGACCAGGTTGCTGACGCTCGGCTGCGAATCTCCATAGGACCAGACCGGCTTGCCATCAGAGCTCCGCAGGGCGATGATCTTGTACCGTTTCGCATCCCCTTCCCCGGCTGTTCCACGAAGGTAAATCATATCGCGGAAAGGAGAAATATTCGTGAAGGCGATTTGCGGATCCAGGCTCACCGTGACCCGTCCCTTCCCCGAGTTCGCGTTGATGACATGGAGCACGGCGGAGTCGTTGATCAGAACGAGTGACCCTTCCGAAAGCTGCACCGGCGGACTGTTCGGGCCCAGCCGCAGGTCATCCCGCTTCCAGATGGTGTTTCCTTCCCTTAGCGCGAGCATTTCCGTCCCGCCATAAAAATGAACGATGCCATCCGGAACGACAACGGGCATGGGCAGGCGGTCCGAAGCGTTCACACGGAATTCCCGGGACCACACGACATTCCCCGAATTCAAATCATGGGCCGAGAGCCCGACCCGCGCTCCATCCCGCTCCACGGCCGCGACCACGCGCTGTTCAGGAATGGGGTAAAAAATCCGGTCCGCGGAATTCGAGGAGAGCGTCCACAGGGCCTTTCCCTCCCCGGTCTCGATGGCCGTGAGGGTCGTCCCGCCGCCGCGGTCCGCTCTAAAGAGAATGATTTTCTCCATAGCGAGCACGATGCTGTAATCTCCCGCCTCTTGGCGCGTGAAACGCCACAGGACTTTCCCGGCTTCCGTGTCCACGAGAAGGTAGTCTTTGTTGATGGCTGCGTCGGTTCTCTTCAGCGCCACAAAGAGCTTGCCTGGTGAGAGAAGCCGCATCTCTTCGATGGACTCCGGACCGAGTGGGAGCTTCCACAGCACAGGTTTCACTTTTTTAGCCTGCGCATTGACGTCGTCGGTGGAGGCTTTGAAATACAAATTCATTGTGCCTGCGCAGGCGATCACGAACATGCCTGCGACCGCTGCCGTATATTTGAAAACGCCGGACTTCATCACAGTCCTCCTAATTTTTCAACGAGCGCAGGATCGCGACAAAATCCTTCTCGAACGACTCGCCGGCGCTCTCTGGAGCAAACCCCGCTATGGCGTATTTGCACCCGAAACCGTATGTCCACTTTGACCCTGCGTATCCAAGCATGTTCACTTTCTCACCATCCTTGATGGCAGTGCCGGAATAGATCATGAATTTGGGGTTCTGCGAACCAGACGTCTCCAGCTCATAAATCTTAATCTGCTTTGCGTCCGGCATCTCGGTGATCACGATACCGCCCGGCATGAACGGCAAGTCGAATTTGCTTACGAACGCGCCGTGGCAATAAAGAGCAAGGCTGCCGATTGTCTCCCCCGAGGACTCCTTGTTCAAATGCCCCACAAGCCCTTTCCCTAACAGCAGCCTGCCCCACGCACTCCTGGTGGGTTTGTTCGGGTCCCAGGGCTTGTAAACCCACCCCTCGGGCAGCGCAAATTCCGCCTTGCCGTCCTTATAGGGCTTCATCTTTGCCTCGTCATAAGCGACCTTGTCGGGATAGCTCGGAAAAGTCGCTGCGCAGCCTGTGAGAGCTGCAAAAACAAAAAGCAAGCAGACTGTTTGATAGAAATGTTTATGCTTCATATTTCCTCCCTTAAATTTTGAATTGGCGCATTCATCCCCAGTTGTCCTGATCCCATACCATCTCATCCCAGATGCTGCTGCCCC
>ERZ1292625.1904-Hain-H41-01um-R1-1904-length-21572-cov-8_pt1 | contig 21572 bp, 24 predicted proteins | sample MGYA00564400_ERZ1292625 | MGnify/ENA primary metagenome ERZ1292625 (study PRJEB36523, sample SAMEA6512639) | groundwater metagenome | collected 2019-01-08 | study: AquaDiva: Metagenomics assemblies of 32 groundwater samples
TCCTCAATCTTGCAACGTCAATATTCTTAACCTGACAGCATTGACCCATACCCCCACCCAAAGCACAAACACAGCAAAAACATCGACAAGCTCGATTGAATCAAAGTGAATAACCAGACACAGAAGGGGCGATCCACGAATGGAAGTCTAATTATCGATGAAGCTCAAGATTTTTTTGAGCCCCAATGAGCAAGGAATAGCAAAAGAAAAACTTAAGTTAACAGCGTTATCAAAAGTGAATGCCTCAGCTGATCAGTCAGCGAATCAAATTTATTTTACTAATACACGACTTAGTATCTTTGATCACTCCATTGCTTTCATGAAGATCAACTTTAGTAAATCCCACGGTAATATGGGGATGATACTTATATGGGTTAAATTCACTTGAAGAACCACCCTTGCGAACAAAAAGAATTTGAATCATTTCTCGCAGATTAATTAAGTCCTCTGAATTCACAACAATAAAAAACGTGCTCTCCATTTTGTTACCTAAAATAGCTTTTCCTTGACCCAAACAAACAATATTAAAATGCGACTGCTGAATACCAAAGTTTTCAGCTATCTGATTGATCTCTCTAATTGTAACACCTCTCGGACGTAAGATATTCCAATACTCTACCGGTGTAATTACAGTAATATGGGCTTCTCCTCGACTTATCAGAGGTTTTTGCAACCGTGCTTCAAGCTGGTAAAATATATTTTCTACAGGGGTAAAAGGTATATTCATAGCAAGATAGCTATCAAATTGTCCGGGACCTTCAAATTTTAGAAATTGAACAGTCTTTCCATAAAAAATTGTAGAACTGATTTTGAAATCATTTGAATAAGCTAGAGTCGATATCGACATAATAAAAAAAATTAAAAATTTCACAGAAAGATCCTTTCTAGGGCGTGTCTTCACAAGGATAGTCTACTTACTGCATTTTAACGTGATGGAAAAGGGTATTGTAAATAGTTCAACCATGGCAGGTCTGTGCCAATTCGGACAAACAGGACCTGGTACCTATTTTGCGACCATCACCCTGAGATCAGATTTTTTGTATCTCAGACTGAATATAGAAGGCTCTATGAAAATATTAATTACCTTAATTGGCCTACTGACGACAGTTTCAACACTGGCACTCGCTGATAGCGATAAAATGCAATACGTTGACGTTCGTGATCAACATGGAAATGTTAGAAAGTTTTCAAGACTAATCATGGGGACCGATCACCTCCTGCAGTCCAATTGGACTCACCAGGGACAAGGAGAGCCCACAGAAGCTCAAGTTTTTGCGGTTCTTGATGAGGCCTTACGCCGAGGAATAAATGTTATTGATACCTCTCCGATTTACGTGGGTGGCGTTGAACATTTGATCGGAAAGTGGGTGCAAAGTCGCAAAGAAATGATCCGGTCTGACGATTTTTATGTCGATAAAAATTTAAATCCAGATCGAAAAATATATGTCATTTCAAAGGGAGGATTTCCTTTTGATCTTTTCTACTCCAAAACTTTAGAGTCCGGTCCACATTCCAAAGAATTAATACAGGAATTAAAAAAACAAGACATTTTGCGCTCTCAGGATGGAGCTCCCACTCAGCCGTTGCAGAATGTCCCTGCGGGCAGCTACGCCAGTCGCCTATATGGAGAAAAAGAACTGATCCAACAGCGAGTTTCTGAAGAAATTGGTCACACACAAAATAACTTAAATAATGATATTACCGTTTATCTTATGCACCGAGATGATTTCGATTCCATAAATTTTAATGTCATCAACAGAGAACAAACTCCAGTATTAAAAATCATGGAGACATTGAGTAAAATGCAAAGCTCGGGAAAATTTGCAATGTTAGGTTGGTCGAATTGGACCACAGATCGAGTTAATGAATCGCTGAAGTTGAGTCAAAATAATCCCGATTTAGCCCGCCCGGTTTTTAACAGTCCCTATTTTTCTCTTTTCGAGATGGCGGAACGCTCGATCCATGCCAGAGGCATTCAAGTTACTCATGAAGAAATGATGAATCCCAGTTTTCAAAGAGGAGTGTTGATGATGCCCTATTCTCCGCTGGGAGGATTTAGTATTCTAGATAAACCTTCTTGGGAAAACGCTAAAGCCGACGCAAAAACAAAATATGAAGCCGGTGATCCTTATTGGAAAAATGTTTACACTGCTATTTTCACAGCAGAAAATGAAGAAAGATATAAGCGCGCTCTGGCCTATACACAAGGATTCAATCAATCTCATAAAACGAGTTACACTGTAGACCAAATGTTGAATGCTTATGCTCTTGCCCACGCTCGCACGGATTTCCTAACTGTAGGACCCATTACGATAGAGCAAGTGCAAAGGACAGTTGAGTCCTTACCTCTATCGAAGATGTTAAAAACTTCTGATCTTAATTTTCTTTATATAAGTCGAGGGACTTTACCAAGAATGTGCAGTGGAGTTTTTAAGGGTCATTGATCATTTGACCTATAACTAAGTAGTCAAATCTTGTTCTAAAAAGATTGGATTTAAGAAGGCCGCGAATTTTCTTCGTGTCCGCGCTACTTGGATCAAGTTTTGAAATTGTAATAGTAAGAGTATTTTAAATAGCTTTAAAAGGACCTGATATCGAATTATGTATAGTCTTATAACAGGCAAGTGCCAATTATTGTTAAATTCACATGTATGCGTATTTTTGATACTAATCACTTTTTTTTCGACTAATGCCCATGCTAATCAGTGTAAGGATATTTTCTCACGGATTGAAATTAATGGAGATTTGACTCTTGAAAATCGCACAAGTCAATTTGCTGAAATAACGCGAGCATTAGAAAAAATTCTTTCGCAACAAGAGCAAAGACCAGAACAAGATTGGCGCATAGTTTTATTTAACGCAAAAGAAATTTTGAAACACGCGGTTGATAATACATTTCAGCATGGCTCACTCAATATGAGCAAAGAAAATTTGAAATACCTTTCTGTTTATACTGAAATGAATCTCTACAGCGAAAATGGGAACGTTTTTGTCACTATTTCAAATCCGCAGATTAAGTCATTTCCTACGGCCTTACAAAATGAATTTTTTGCCGGCCAAATTCCCGATAGCCAAAGGACAGGTTATAGAGGAGAGGGCAGAGCCCATAAAATAATTCTTGTTACCCTTAGGAATCTGCCTACTGGATCCAGTGTAAAATGGGAGGCGAACGGTAAAGCCGTTCAATTCACCTTAAAAATTCAATTACATTAAGTATCTAGAAAACTTGCTATAAAATTTCTTGGCATTTTAACTGCTCTTTAATCACTTATTTACTGATCCAAAATTTTTATAAATTGTGCTGAGAAAAAATCAAAGTCTCAATAACCCTGAGGCTTAGCTCCCTCTCAAATAACTTTTATTTTGATTACTTACATGGACTGACTACGAACCCGCCTAAAAATGATCCAAGAATTTGATTATTTAAGTCCTTGGCTTCTACGATTGTAGCCGAGCCCATACGAGTACTTTCTCCGACCGTGTACATTTTTGCCGAACGAACTTTCTTTAGATCAACGCCTGCTGAAAAAGCTCCATGAAAAACTGGATCTTCTGAAAGTGACATTGCATGGACAATTAGCCCTTCTGCTTCATTCAAATTCTCGTATTCGAATTCTGCAGTCAGATTTGCACGGACCTTTTCTTCAGATATTTGCGCCTCATCATTATAGGAACTGGAAACTCCATCGATAGTCTCAGTGACTTTCGCATAAAGTGATTTATCTTCTTTAGCGATAATTTTCATTTCCAGGTTTACCATTTTATCGCCAATAATTTGTTTCATAGTTACCGAACATTCTTTCACGACGGTTTCATGCGCAGAAGCAGTTGTGGCAATAGCTAAAAGCATCGATAATAAAATTGTTTTCATATGCATTCTCCTCAGTTTGGCTACCAAAGCGTCTAACTGGTTTCCCACCAAAGAGCCACTAAAATCAACAATGGCTCAAAAAACCCTAAGTCTTTTAAAAATCTTTCCCACCCTGCTTCCCATTCAACATGACCTAAATTTTTTCCCAAAATTTATTTAACCAGCCGAGAGCGCTTGGGTCTCTTGAAATAACACGGACAGTTTGATGACAAGAATAAGGACATCCAGAGACTTTTAAAGGAATGAGTCCAGCGCTTTTTACAAAATGATCAGGTAGATAGCCCAGAGCCATGCCTTCGCCAATCAGGTTCTCCATTAGTTTTAAACCACAGACTTTGTATTTTATCTGTCGGGGAAATTTGTCATCCCGCCAACCATCAATGGAAGCCGACTTAGCAATTTTACCCAGAACAGCTGTATCTGGAGATACAAATGGATATTTTAATACCTCTTCGACAGGAATAGTTTTTGTTCCATATTTCTTTACCAGTGGATGCGCTTGGGACGCGCAAGTTTTGAATTCTACCTTAGCAATCACTTTGCTTGTCACATCAACAGGTGGATCGATAGTTATTAAAGCCAGCTGCACTTCTCCGTCTAAGACTTGCTCAATTGCCTTATTTTCTGGCCTTATCAAGAACTGAATTCTGGCTTGTGGAAAAAGCACTTCAATTTTTTTCGATACATCAATTCCATAAGATGTCTGCAGAATTTCTTCGGAGGAAATGTAAATATTTAAGCTTCCTGATTCACGCCCAGTTAGCTCAAAGCGGGCATCCTCCTCAAGTTGCAGAATATTTGCAGCCCTCCTCTTCAGAGTATGCCCTTCAGGCGTCAGTTTTACCCTTCTCCCCGATTTAAAAAAAAGTGGTGTCTGCAACTCTTCCTCGAGCCGAGACACAGCCTTATGTAAGGATCCCGCCGATATGTGAATAATTTCAGCAGCGTGATTGAAGTTTTCAACCTGGGCTACAGCTAAAAAGTATCTGAGTTCAAATATTTCCATAATCGAAATATATATATCATTTTCATTTCTTTTTCAATCTATTGATTTCAGGTAGAACATTTTTCAGAGAGGTTAATATGAATCTAAATAGATATACGTCTTTTAAGTTTGAAAACGGAAAAATTGCAAAAAATCGCGTTGTTGTGCCACCTATGGCATCTCAAACGGCGGATAAAGATGGTTTTGTTACCGATAGAACTATCGAGCATTACGGCCGCTTAAGTAAATCCGGAGCTGCCATCGTCTTTGTGGAGTATAGCTTCATTCACCAAACCGGGAAAGGCGAAGAGAACCAGTTAGGCGTGCAAGACGATGGAAAAATCGCTGGACTAAAAAAGATCTCATCTAAGATTCAATCCTCAGGCGCATTGGCAGGGCTACAAATAGTTCATGTTGGCGGAAAGACCACTTTTGAAATCACAGGTGTTTCTTTGTTAGGAGCAAGTCGTATACAAGTTCCAGTTAAAGGATGGACTCCCGAAATTCCAAAGGAAATGACTCCACTTCAAATCCAAGAGTTAACCCAATGGTATATCGATGCAGCCCACAGAGCTTCAAAATCTGGTTTTGATATCATCGAGCTCCATGCGGCCCATGGGTATGGGCTGAATCAATGGTTATCCCCAATTACCAATCAGCGCGGCGACAGCCACGGGGGACAAATTGAAAACCGCGCCAATCTATTGATAGAGATTGTACAAAAGTTGAATCAAGAAGTTCCAAACTTATTGCTTGCAGTAAGACTTCCAGCTCAAGATCACTTCGATGGAGGACTCACGATAGAAGAAATGACTTGGGTTGTTTCCCAGCTTGAAAATCTGGGAGTTGCTCTCATAGATGTTTCATCAGGAATTGGTGGTTGGAGACGACCTGAAGGAAATAGCGGAGAAGGCTATCTTGTTTCTGATGCAAGCCAACTCAAACAGTCTTTATCGATCCCTGTGATCGGCGTTGGTGGAATCGAATCAGGTGTCTTTATCGATGAAATTTTAAAAGCAGGAAGTGTCGATTTTGCGGCCGTTGGCCGAGCCATTCTAAAGGATCCCGCCCATTGGCATCAAAGAAATCTTGGTTCACAAAAATGTAATTTGGAGTTTTAGGAAAGGCTAGAAGTAAAATCCAAGATCCGCGCCACCGCAGCTCTCATATTTTCTTCACTCGTAGCGAAACTCAAGCGCAAATACCCATCATTCCCACACTCTGTCCCCGGCACTGTCGCGACGAAAAATTGCGTCAGCAAAATTTCCGCAAAATCTTTATCCGTTTTAATTTCCTGGGATTTAAATTTTTTGCCTAAAAAAGATTTAATATTAACCCAAAGATAAAAAGCGCCATCCGGTTGACTGATTTTCATTTCAGGAATTTTTTTAAATTCTTGAATAGCTAGCGCTTTTCTTTTTTGTAAAAGTTCGATCACATTTTTAATGTCTTTATCACAATTTGGAATGGCGGCGAGCAAAGCATGTTGAGCAATGCTGGATGGTGCGCCTGTGGTCTGACTTTGATAATCTCCCATCGCTTGAATCAATCGTTGCGGGCCTGCCGCCCAACCAATGCGCCATCCTGTCATCGAATAGGCCTTAGAGCCCCCATTGATCGCCACAAGGCGATCCTTAAACTCTGGAGCCACATGAAGTAAATGCGGCGCTATTCCCGAACCATCCAGGACTAGGCTATTGTAGATATCATCTGACAAAATCACTATTTTAGGATGCTTTCGCAAAACTTCGGCAAAAGCTTTCAGCTCTTCTTTGGAATACATCAATCCTGTGGGATTGCTTGGAGAACAAAATAAAAAAGCTTTGGTTTTTGGAGTGATCGCTTTTTCCAATTGAGCCGCGCTCATTTTGTAATTTTCTTTTTCGTCACAAAAAACAATTTTTGGAACTCCACCGGCCAGTTCAACCATGGTGGGATAACTCACCCAATAGGGAGAATGCAGAATAACTTCATCACCTGGATCAAGCACCATTTGAAGAGCAGCAAAAATAATAAACTTGGCCCCTGACCCAACAGTAATTTCATTCGCCGCATAAGGAACGCCTAAATCTTTTTTTACTTTTTCGGCGATCACTTTGCGAAGTTCGATGCTGCCGCTGGCCGCAGTGTATTTGGTAATATTTTTTTGAATCGCTTCAATTCCAGCCTGTGAGGGCACCGGAAAAGTTGGCCAATCGGGTTCACCCACAGTCAGCGAAATCACCGGATGACCTTGTGCCTGAAGCTCTTTCGCGCGAGCAACCAAAAAAAGTGTCGGAGAAGGTTTTAAGTTTTCGGCAACTTTTGAAAGCATGAAATCCCCCTGGACTCGTTCAACTGACTCGTTCAATTTATTTTGAATGCAATTTTTTAAATAAGGGCTCAATAACCACTGGCGGCACCATTCCATTGAGTGGCCCACCATTCATCGCTACCTCTTTCACGGCTCGCGAAGAAATGAAATAATATTCCGGACTGGCGAAAACCAAAAGTGTTTCAATTTCTGGAGCAATTTTTTTATTTATATTTGCCATGGTCAATTCGTATTCATAATCCACGACCGCACGAAGTCCCCTGACGATTAAAGAAATATTATTTTTCTTCATATAATCGGTCGTCAAACCATTAAAAAAATCAACTTTAAAATTTTTATACTGAGGCAATGAGCGGGTAATTAAATCTTTTCGTTCTTCTAAAGTGAACAAAGATTCCTTTTGCGAAGATTGTGCAATCAGCACAACAACCTCATCAAATGTACGACAGAGCCGCTCAATAATATCGACATGACCAAGCGTTATGGGATCAAAACTTCCAGGGTAGACAACTTTTTTATTCATCTCTGTTGTTATCATCTTTTTTCGAAAAGAAAGAAAGGATTTTGTCGCCAAATTCTCGGGTATCGTAACGTGACAAAGAACCATAAGTATCATCGATCTGTTCTTTTCTTTCCGATTCAATGGTGATCAAAGTGTTCGGTCCATAAACCAAACTTTCAGATACAGCTTGCATGACCTCGTGAGCCATTTTTTTAGTAAATGGCGGATCAATTAAAATTAAATCAAATGGCTCATCTTTGAATGATTTTAAAAATGGAATAACATCTTCAAGCTGTGTGCGGTATTGATTTTTCGGAATTTTTAATTTTTCGATATTTTTAAGAGTGATCTGCAGACTTTGTTTATTGGCATCCACAAATAAGACATCTCGTGCGCCCCGAGAAAGAGCCTCAAGGCCTAAATTTCCTGTGCCACAAAAAAGATCAAGAACTCGGGCGTCTTCCGTATAACCCATCAATTTATTAAACTGGGTTTCTTTCACACGATCCGTGGTGGGACGCAAATGATCCGCTTTAAACGAAACCAGCTGATGCCCTTTGTATTTACCAGAAATAATTCTCATTTCATTAATTCCATGGCTTGATCGTAAACAGAAAAAATACTTTCAAAGGGTTTCGCCATAAACAAATCAGCACCTAATCCCTTGGGATCGGTCATTTGCTTATCACCCGTAAACGCCGACATCAGAATAACTTTGGCTTTTTTCGATAACAAAGATTTTTTCTGAGATTCAAGTTCAAAGTTCCTCAGAACTTCGGGGCCCGTCAAACCGGGCATTAATACATCAAGAAAAATCAAATCGGGATGAAATTCCAACCAGCGCTTCAATCCCTCAATGCCATTTTCAGCACATTGCACCTCATGTTGATGGGATTGAAATACCCGCTCTAATGAGCGTCGCACCAAAGGTTCATCATCAATAATTAAAATTTTCATGAATTTTCCACCACTAGCGGTGCAATAGGCAAATGTACAAAAAATTTTGTGCCCTCGCCTATTTTAGATTCAAAAAAAAGAGTTCCTTTAAATTTTTCAATGATTGACTTAGAAAGACTTAAACCCAAACCAGTTCCGAAGCCTTCTTGTTTCGTTGTAAAAAATGGTTCAAAAATTCGGGATTGAATTTCCTGAGGTATCCCATCGCCACCATCACTTAAAGTTAACTCTACTGTTTTCTGATCAGCCAAAATGCGAGTACTTAAACCCACTGTTCCGGCTTCTTTCATTGCTTGTGATGCATTATTCAGTAAATTAAATACCACCTGCTGAAGAAGCTGGGGCTCAACAAAAATCTGAACGCCTTCAGCTTGAAGGTCCAAATGCAGATTGTGGCGACGCAAAGCTGTTTTCATCATCGGCAAGGTCCGATCAACAATTTCATCCAAAGAAATCATTGTCCATTCCCCACGTTCTTCTTTAACGAATTCAATCAGATTGCGAATAATTTTCTGTGAACGTAAGGTCGCCTTTCCAATTTCTTCCAAATCTTTGCGAAGATTTTCTTCCAAGTTTTTTTCTTTTAATAGTAACTCGACTAAAGAACGAATCCCTGTAAATGGGTTATTCAATTCATGGGCAAGATGTCCTGCTAAGGAGCCTAAGGCTCCCATTTTTTCACTTTGGACCATTCGTAAATAAAGATGTCTTGATTCAGTGACATCTTGGTAATGGTGAACAAAAGTAGTTGGTTGCTCTGAAAGTTTTGTTCGAACAGGAAAACTAGACACCCGGAATGTTCGTCCTTTAATTTGCACCTGTGAACTTTCCGGAAGGCCGGAAGTTTTTGATTTTTCCAAAGGACAATTTTCACAAGGGGTCTGTCGTTGCGCAAAGGTTTCGTAACACTTTGTTGAAACAAAGCGATCCGAAAATTTTTTGTTAGAGCGAACGACTTCGCGATCAATGTTCAAAATAGCTACAGGATCACGAATTCCATCGAAGGTCTTTTCCCATCGGTACGAATAAAGATTTAATTTCTTTTCTGATTGCGAACGATCCAAGGCCATATTCATAACGGGCCAACGTTCCGAAATTAATTCTTGAAAATGCAATAATTCTTCTTCATTAAAATTATGTTCAAGGGCTAAAATAGAATTGGCTTGCGAAAAGGGAATCAAGATCGTTTTAATAAATGGCCGTCCGAAAAGATTTGCTAAAATTTGTGAAAATGCTTTGTTATTTAATTCCACATTTTCTGGAAATTCCAAGGCGATATTGAGATCATTTTCAACGAAACTACCGTTCTCGATGCTCATGATCGAAGTCTTTTCGTCGACACGAAAAAATAAATAGGGATCGCCCAATTTATGTAATTTTCGGAACTCTCGTCTCAAAATCTGCAAAAATTCTTCGAAACTTCGTTGAAAGGCCATGTCTTTGATGAAACGAATTAAATTTCTTTCTTTTTGCAGCTTTACAGATTCTTCCAGATGGGATTTTTCAATATGGCCGGTTCTTTCTTCGACAATTTTTTCTAAACTTTCAGTGAGCTTTTCTAGCTTTCGCTTTTGCACAGAAAGTTCTTTTCTAAGCTCGCGACCAGTCAGCCAATCCGATCTTTTTTCGCGCAACACACTCAATAACTTCATCAATTCATCAACAGCAAAATTTTTCTCGAGGAAATCAAAAGCTTTCCAAGAATTGATGCCTTCTTTTAGACTTTTTTCGGTGAGTTTATTATAAATTAAAATTCTGGGTGAATCGGGGTCGATGGGACCTAATTCTTTTAAAAATAATTCCGAGCGGGGGTGATCCATTTCAATGAAATAACCCCAGGGACCTTCTTTTCGAATCGTTTCGATGGCCTCATCGAAGGTACAAAAAATAATATCTTCCCGCGCCTCGCTCGGAAGGTTTTTTTCAGTTGTCTTGTCTCCTGTTACCCATGCTAGGGGCGTTTTCAACATCCTTATTCGCACTTTCCTGAACGACAGGGAGCAACTCAAGAAGACCCTGATGCCAACTTTGTAATGCCGTCGTCAGTTCGTACTCTATGATATCTGCCAGCAGAACAAAATTCTTTTTTTCTAAAGCCTTAATTGCTTCGGCTAAAGATTTACGGGTTTGCTCTTCGGCCTGCACCATTGGCTTTAGACCCGCCGCAACAGAATCGCCCATCAGCGATTTTACCGGGATCAAGCTATCCACCAGATATTCACAGTTTTCAATCATGTCTAAAACAGCTGACCTAGACTTTTTATTAGCTTCAAAACGTAATTCTTCCGCTAATTTTTCAATTTGTTCGACAAACTCGGGTAAAGCTCGAATCCAAGTGCGGACGACATCAACGACTAAATGTGCAACTCCTTCCGACAGGTACTCTAAAGTGCTGACCTGGGTAAGATCCCATTCTGAAAATACGACTTCATCTTCTTCTTCAATTTTTTTCCCGTTGATGATGTATTGGCACACAACGCGATTTTGGGACTTTAAATCCATCTCGATATCGGAAAATACTCGAGCCAATTTTGTCGAAGTGTTGTAAAATTTGACCAGTGCTGGTCCATCAATTTTAAATCTTTGCATAATTTATTCCTTTTTAAGAGTTAGCTCTTCACTTTCACTCCATAAATAAACTTTCAATAGGGATCGAAATTCTAAGTGGATTTTTAAATACTCGTTGATAATTTCATTTTGTTTAGCAGGTGCAACCATGATTTTTCGTCCACGATACCAGCGAAGCAACAAACTAATCGCTGGATGATATCGACCCATTGACATCATGTTATTTTCTGCTTGATTCAACAACAGAGTTCCGTGTGGGAAGGGTTTCTTTTGGATTTTTTTTAGATTATCGATAAAAATATCATTCAATTGATGAATTTTTTCGATGCATTCACAAAATAAAGCATCATCGGTAATCGGAAAGGGTTCATTAAGATATAGAGCTTGTAAAAGTTGCCATTGAAAATCTTGCGCCACAGTAGTGGCACCGTAAAATCGTGGCATCTTTTTTTGCGTATGAAATACCCCTTGGACATTTTCGCCATGAACAAACTGCGCCCACTTGGTTGCGATATCCAAGCTATTTATAGTTTCCGGAATATCTGCTTGATAGACTACAGAACCTGCAGCTAAGGGACCGGTTTCCCAAAAATTCACTGTTTTGAAACTTAAATTAAAACAAGGAGTCTTTGTCAAATCGGCCATGTGAATGGCCATGCTGTCACAGGCCATCAACGAATGAGAATTTTTCAATAAATCAAAAAGCTGTGGGACACGAGTAATACCGACATAAGATTTAATTTCAGAATTGGGATTATGGGCTAAAATTTCCTCAGCAATGTATTTCTCTTGAGGTGATCCCACCAAGGCAATTTCAAACTCAGGACACTGTTGTAAAAATGATTTCACAATGCGGCCCCATTGAAATCCAGCAAGTGCTTTTTTCCTTTGACTGGCTCCGACGTGAAGTAAAATTGTTTTTTGAGGATGGCAAGTGTGAGTTGTGCCAAATTCTTGCGAAGGTGGGGAATAATCTTCGCCCACAAGATCTACGTCGACCATGGCTGCCAATAAATCTGTTACATGGTAACGATTAGATCTCTCTTCGCCAACTTGGCTATAAAAATACAGGCTGATTGAATCTTTGCAATGAAATGTACCGTCATCAAATCTTGTATAGCCAAAAACCTCATCCTTATTTTCTGTAATCGCATGGGTCAAATAACTGGATAGCGGAGAAAAACTGGCATTAATTATTTTTGCGTAATTTTCTGATTTCAAAGTGCTAATAAAATTATCCACATGAACCACCGAATTTGAAAACTCGGAATTATCGTCTTGCGCTTCATTCACAATTGATTCCGCCCATAGCTGAGATGGCAATTCAATAATCTTATCGACGGCATCCAAGCCAACGAGGGCGTCAGAAAAACGTTTCCGCACCAGACAGTGAATTTCACTGTCTGGATACACACGCTTAAGAGCTCGGGTCAGAGCCCATGTCATATATATATCGCCGAATCTAGCGAGCTGCAGAATGAGTATTTTCATTTTCAACTTGTTCTTTCGCAAATTCCGCTAAAATTTTAATTTTTTCAGATTCTTCGCTGTAACCTTTACTTTGCACAATTTTTTCATAAGCCATTTCCAATTTTCTAAGGGCCAGCGACAAATAGTTTTCAGTTTCTTTCGACATGCGTTCCTCCTGAACTGGTTAACGTTAAATAAAAATCATTTTTATGTTTTTGTAATTTGTGATGAGGTTGTTTCTGTATCAAACTCATCACAATATTGTTTAAATCATCTGCGCTGAGTTCTTCAGAGCACATATGACTGATTTGCGTACAAAATCGAGAATGGGAACAAGGCCAGCATTGCACCTTAGGAATAACACAATTGTATTCGTCGACCCAGGCTGCCGTTTTTGCAGGTTGAGCACTGCCAAAGGACAATTCAAGAATTTGGGTTCCTTGAATTGCAGCTAGATGTTTAATCGCCGTGTCCGTAGAGATCAAAAGATCAGCGTGAGTTAATACATTTTTCACGTCTTGCAGGTTCAATATTTTGATCGAATTTAAAGGAAATTCTTCTTCTAACAAATCTCTTTCTGCGGGCGAGCCAAGAATAATAATTTGGTCCTGCGGCCGACGGGCCTGATGCAATTTCATCCATTCTCGAAACAAATGAAGTCGCCAATTTTTTTTAATATCGCTGGTCAGAGGTTGAACGCAAATCAGATTCTCTTTCTTCGCGTTTAAGCTGTTACGTGTTGGATAAGGACTCGGTTTTTCTAAATTAAAAATCTTCGCCATGTGAATTAAATAATGTGGACCTTTGTTGTCCAAATTTAAAAAATCATTATTAAATGTTTTTAGATCTGAAGAGTTCCCAAGGTTAAATTGTCCTTTTATTGTTTGCAGTCCCACTTTTGTTGGAGCCTTGATTAACTCCATAAGATAACCACTGCCTTTTTGATGCGTCCAATTCCAAACAATATCAAACTGCTCGGCATTAAGCTCATCGACTAATTTTCCTAAAAATTTGACCGGCTTTAACAGAGGGACTTCCACTTGGTTGACCCAGCGAGACCATTCTTGTCTCTCAAAAAAATGAAATTTCTTAACTTCTGGCAGAAATGGCTGCACTGCTTGAAATTCTCGGTAAATCAAAAAATGCACCTCTGCCTTTGGGTATTTTTTATAAATACTTTCCAGCAAAGATTTTTGCATCAATAGATCTCCTAATCTAAGCAATGAAAGAACAAGAATTTTCAAATCCAGAGCTCCCTTAGTACAGAAATTTTAAGTGCTGTTTCATTGCTAAAATCCTTAAGCGACTCATGCAAGTTTTTAAGATGCAGAAGATTTTTTTGAGCTTCCAATTTTGAAGTGTCAAAAACATCTTTTTCAATTTCAACTTTTAAAGATTTTTCGATCATTTGTAAGTTTCTGAAAGTCAGTGACGCAAATAAATTGGAAAAAAATGTTTCGTGATTTTTCCATGCCGGCTTAAAACACAACACCGTCGGCTGGCAATCTTCGACAAAATTAAATATGCGATCATCAAGATCAGGCCCTTCCCCGATACAAAAAAATTGAAACCGATCGGCAATAAGAGGGCGATGAGTTTCAAAAATTTCAAAAAGATTCGGACGACAATCCAACACGCTCAGCTTAATATCAGGACCTTGTTTTAATAATTCTTCAATATGATGACCGGCGCCTAATCCCAAAACTAAAGCTTGTTTTATATTTTTAATATCAATGCGCTGAACCCATGTTGAAGCTTCATGCAAAGGATCGTAAGTCGAGCAAAGTGCTTCTTCATTTTCGTTCACAACTAAAGCTCCATTTTTACTAACCTGTGTATTAATTTTCACGCTACAACCTCTTGTTCTGTCCTTATTGATTTGGCACTTTTATTTTTTTCTTTAATTTGATTCAAAAGAAGATGAAAACTATCGTTTTTGGGAGACCATAAACAGAGCTTCAAAGCTTCACATTCAGCGCTATCCAATTTGCCAAGCTGTGTATAAATGTGAATCAATTGCAGAGTTATATCTTCGTCAAATTCAAATTTCATTAAATAGTTTTTATGATGTTCCAAAGAAATTTTTATTTTTTCTTCGTTTTGTCCCCAATGGCCCATTAAAATGACAGCTGTTTTATTGTAAATATCGATATCCAGCGCCTTGACGATATTTCCCCAGGCCAATTCCAAATCACCAAAATGATTATGGACTAAAGCGAGGCCGATCCATGCTTTATCATTTTTAGCATTCAGCTCGATGGCTTGGCGAAAACAAAAGAGAGCTTTATCAAAATCTTCACGTTGCACTTCCAGCGTTCCAAAATTAATTAGCAGCGTGTCGGATTTGGGATTTATTGTGTAAGCCTTATTGTAAGACTCTTCAGCAGCATCAAAGTCTTTATTTCTTACAAAAATATTTCCCATATTTTTATAAAGTTCAAAAAGATCTTCTTCTTCCTCTTGCAAGTGCGACAAGGCATCATAGTAAGCATTCAAAGCCGGCTCGTCTTCATTCATCATGTAATGTATATGCGCTTTTTTATAGGCGTATTTAAAGTTATTGAACTGACTTGCTAATTCAGAATACACAATTTTTGCTTCGGACCATTTCCCAAGTTTTTCCAACACCATTCCAAGATTTTTTAAAATCTCTGAGTGTTTAGAATAGGAATTGCTGGCACGTCGTAAAAGATTCAAGGCAAGGTCATACTCTTTATGCTGAACTAACACCTTGGCATTCATCATCAGCGTCAGTGTATTGGTATCAATGCCTTGCAGTTTTTTTTTCTCAATTATATCGTCGGATAAGATTTGAGATCGGACTTTGGCCGGGGATGCTTTGGTGAGCTGGTCTTTAGAATGGAGATCTAACATTCTGGCACTCCTTTATGCTTTTTTATTAAAGCAACGCGAGTGCCACCGATGAAATCAATTCAAGACCATTTATAAGAAAAATGAGACAAGACTTTGACTGTTCAACTATCTCTTCGACCTAGTTTCGCGTCAGAGCTTTGACGCTTAAATTTCTTCATTCAGCTTCTGGGAATAATTTTTGGTTTTGTATCCCGTAACTGCTTTCTTCCCACGATTCAATAATTGAAGTTCGCGGATAATTGAATTTTTCGCACTTTCGATACAAGACAGTATTTCCAAATCCTGTTGAACAATTTTTTCAACGTACAGGTTTTTAACCTTAAAAGAATCGGCAATTCTTTTTCGAATTGTCCCGAAAGCTGGCGACGTGGCTTGAATTACGTTGTCCTGCGTTTTTTCGACTTCGGAATCAATGTACTTGATAACTTCCAATATTTTTTCCCGTGTTTCATAAAACGTTTCAATTGAATCAAAATTTCCAATAAGAAAATTGGATAATTCCTTTTCATTCAAAGCGTAAAATTTTTCGAGGTAGTGATTCTTTTGATTCAATAGAGTGAGTATTCTTGTCATGTGTTCCCCTTTTATTTTACGTTTAATTCAGATTCTTTTTTTAGTTTTTCTATCGCTTGTGCCCAACCCTCATAAAGGGTCTCGAGCACTTTAAGCGCAGATTTGAGTGGCGCTGGATCCCCGGTGATATTTGACTTGGTAAACTGATCCATCATAAATATGTACAGCCGCTCAAGATTGAGGGATATTTCTCCGCCAATTTTGTGGTCGAGTGTATTATTTAATTCAAGCACAATATCATAGACGCGTCCTATGTTATAACCCCGATCCGCGATTCGCTTTTCCTCGCAAGCCTGGATGGCTAATTTCGTAAAACGAATAGCACCTTCATAGAGCATCAAGAGAATTTTTTCTCGGTTTGCTGTTTGTACCGATGCTGTTTTGTATTTCTGATACGCGTTTTTCATCTACTACCTGTCCCCCGTATTTTTCCGTTATCTTCCATTTCCACCACCGCCACCGGCTGCTGCACCAATTCCCGCAACTGCCGCTCCTTGTCCTTGGAGTCTCGACATTTGGCTCTCTAAATCCGCAAACTTTTTTGTCAAATATTCTTGTTTTTTCTCTATTTGTTTTTCTTTTCTTTCGATTTGGTCATTCATTCGATCAATTCGAGTTTGAATGCCCTTTTTACGATTCGCCAAAGGTCCAAATTGACTGTTTTGCATATTCGAAATTTCACGTTTTATCGTCGGAATAAAACCCGACACTAGACCATCGCCTCTAAAAAAAGAAGCCACGCCTACAGCATTTGCGTTTAGAACTTTATTAAATTTTTCCTGATTGAAATTCAAAGTTCCATTTCGATTAAACTCAATACCTAAATCATTGATTCGAGTGATTGGAGTTTCGACTCCCATCTGAGGATTAATAATAATTCGGCGAAGAACACTTTCGACAGTACGAAGCATCGAATCCCCGCCCAAGGGGCCAAGAGCTTCTTTTCCATTTTGTCCCTTTTGCAACTTGTGTTGGCCTTGAATAAAGCCAAGCGCACCATTGTAAGCGTCAACAAAACTTTTTATTTTTCCACTGACTGCTCCGACGTCTTCTTTCACATTCAAGCGAATTTCACGACCAGGAGCCGCCGCCTTCAAATTTAAAGTCACACCTGGGATAAGATCAGTCACTTGGTTTTCTGGAACTTCGACTTCAAATCCATCGACTTTGAGTTTGGCATTTTGCGCCGGCCGGGTCTGATCAAAATACATATCTTGATCACCATCCAACATATAGATTGTTGGAAAGCTAATTTGTTTTGTATCGCCTGTGTTTAGCCCCGTGACTAACAAACGATAAGGCGCATCCTTGTCCTTTCGATCTTCGATAACACTGGCACGAATTCCAATATTTGCGGAATTAATTTGCGCTGCTACTCCGTCAAGTGTTGAATTGCTTCCTTGAATATAAACTTCTTTGTCGCCGTCAGAAGTTTGGAATTTGATGTATCCCACACCCATTTGCGTCGATTTACGATCAGGAAATCCATTCGAAATAGCTCCGGGCTTTTGTGCTAATTGCAAAATTTCAATGCTGTAATCACCGGTGACAGTGGCATTTGGATCCACTGTCCCATCAACAACATTCGGATCTCCGCTAATCAATTTTGTATCTGTAAAACCACGGGTGCCTAACAATTCACCCAAAGATTTAGTTATTTCTGTAACTTTGCCATCAAGGTCAGTGACAAGTTTTAAAGTATCTTCTTGTTTAACTTTTTTGGTTTCAAGTTGCTTCAAAGGAATGCGCTCAGCCTCAACCAGTTGGTCGACGATATTGGGTGGTAAACCCGAAGCCATTCCTGTAATTCGCACTCCTGCCAAAATCTCTCTCCCGAAAATAACCTATTGTTCCTTCAATTATTTTCTCAAACTTTACAGCCAAGCGTGAGTCAATGAGTTGACAACCGCAAAATCTGGATGGTCTTGAATTGACTATTTTAAGATGTTCGACGAGGGCATTTTTTGACAGGTCTAGGAGTGGCGAGTTTTTTCTCTATAAAAGTTCAATTTATATAGACCCATAAGAGAAAATTATTATTAAACAAAGGCGTTGTTTATAGAGTCGGCGAGACGACCGTATTACACATACTGATCTCTGAATTTATGATGAGCCTGACACAACAGTTGCAAATTACTCACTGCACACTTCCCACCACGCGAAACCGGCTGAATATGATCGATCTGCAATAAATATTTAGAAGTGCATTTTCGCCCTGTTTGTTTATCAACAAAGCTGCATTGCGAATGATCGCGTTTGTAAATTTCGGATTTAATTTTTTCTGGAATATATCTTGGTTGAGCACTTTTACGTTCTATTGATTTTGCGCTCCCGATTCTAGTCGTCGTTGGCCTCAAACTTGGATCAATTTTCTTCAACACAAACTGGCACATGTCTTCAATCAGTTCTCCATAGCCCATACCCGGATTCTTATGTGCCCTTAAATTCTTAATGCGATCTAATTTCTTCAAAGTTTCTGTTGTTAAACGAATATGGAGCGACGCTTCGTCACCACAGAGAATCCGTACCGATTCTTTAGATTTATTTTTAGATATCACATCTGCAGAAAAATAATTAGCCAAGATCTCTTGAGCTTCACGCTTCGAGCAATTTTCAATTTTTGCTAGGATTTCCTTCTTCTCATGCACATTCATTTTGCGCTGGAGCTTAAGCTCTGCATCATAGTGAGATTCGTTAAATTCAGCGCACCAGAAGTTAATTTTTCTTTTATTTGAGGAATTTCTTTGGCCAATTTGACTGCAGAAATTCTTCGATAAGCACAAGATTCAGAATAACCGGTGACATTGATAAATCATCAATAGACGTTCGAATAAAAAAATTAAACTCAACTCGTGCAATAGCGAGAAAATTAAAAACATAAAAATCTCGTCAAGAAGGAAAATTAGTTTTTTTGCGTTATTTTTTCTCTAGCAGAAATTGGCCTAAGCCATCTTCTTCAACAGCTGTCCTCTTGGATCATCCAAGTCCGTGGGCAAGGTCCACAAGTCAGACTCTGGAAACTTACGAATAACTTGTCCCGAAGAATCTTTAACTAAAACAAATCTTCGCTCTTCCAAAGCAGAAAATTCTATAATCCAATTGTTTTCTTTGACGGCGGGAAGATTTCGTAGATGTTCGAGACATTTTTCGATTTGGTCTTCACTCATTGGCTCATGCTTTTTTTTCTGATCATCAAAAAGCTGTTGTCCATTGGCATCACGATCATGAGTGCTGTCAGACTTAATTCCTCGCTCCAGCTTATCTACTGGTCGCACAGGGATCGTGGGAATGTTGCCGACAAGACCTTTTATATTCATACATCCTACGCGTCGGCTACAGCTGCCCAGAACATAAACATTTTTACTGAAACTGGATCTTAGTCTCAACCCCATTTTTTTCAGCCGACCTGCTTCGCTTAAATACCCCAGAGAATGTTGCCATTCTCTGGGTAGGTCGGTACCAGGGAAATAAGGGGGAGGGCTTTCCCTGTAAACATAAATCTAATACAAATCAAAATCTTAAATTAAACTTAAACTAATTTAGCCAATCAATTTCAGAGCTAAACCTGGCAATTGATTTGCTTGAGACAAAGTCGCAGTGCTTGCTTGCAACAAGACATTGTTTCTTGTCATTTCAGATGAAGCCATGGCGACGTCAGTATCACGAATTCGTGAATTGGCTGCCATTAAGTTTTCATACTGAGTCGAAGTGTTCTCGACAGTGGATTGCATTCTATTTTGTAATGCTCCTAAGTTAGCTCGAAAACCGCTCACTTGAGTTTGCGCTTCATCTAAAACTGTCAATGCTTCTTGGGCACCACTTTTTGTCGAGAAATCAAATCCTTCAACACCCAAAGATGAGGCTGTTGCATTGGCTTCGCTGGCATCAAAAGAGATTCGATCTTCTGCTTCATTATTATAGATTCCCACTTGAAAATCATAATTAGAACCAGTTCCATCCAAAAGATGTTGAGTTCCAAATTTTGTAGTTACAGCGATTCGTTGAACCTCTGCAGTTAACTGTTGAGTTTCACGATTGATCAAAGTTCGTTCACGATCTGCGACTGTGTCCGAGCTGGCTTGGATTCCCAGTTCTCTCAGTCGAGTTAATATATTAGAAATTTCACCAAGGCCGCCTTCTGCAACTTGAATCAAAGAGATCCCGTCGTTGGCATTTCGCCCAGCTTGCTGTAAGCTTCGAGTTTGCGATTTTAAATTCTCACTGATCGCTAAACCTGCAGCATCATCTGCTGACTTGGTGATTCGAGATCCTGAAGCCAGTTGAGTCATCGACTTCTGAACTTCGCGTTGGCTGCCAACCATATTTTTTTGCGCACTGATGGCTGCCATATTGGTTGTAATTCTCATACCCATAAAAACCCCCTGTTACACCCTGTGGGTGTATTGTTAGGGCGACCCTTAAGACCTACTTAGGGTCGCCTTGTTTGAACACGTTGGGACTTCACTTTTTTTCACCACTCCTGCGAACGAAAAACTTTTGGCAGTCACTCCAGAAAGTCTCTCTCAGAGAGGATTCATCCAGTGTTGTCGTTGCTTCTGCCAAACCTTTCGGCCAGGTCTGGAAGGGCTTTAGTCGAGTCGAGTGAATCTAGACTTTCGTCAGATAGGATCTGGACCTTCGTCGATATTTTTTCAAGACCTAGGTCCTGAAAACTCGACTTCAATCAAGGAAAATCCCGAAAAAATCCGCGGCAAAGGTCGTGATTATTTTGTATGGACACATGTCGAGTCTTGCTAGACCACGACCTATATATAGTTAGGGTCTTGTAAAATTAATATCAAATGAGATTCATATGAGTGAGGTATCTATCAGCTTCCCCCAACTATTGTTTCCATGTTACAGAACCTTGGCATTTTGGAGAGAGCCCTTTCAAAGAGCTATATCGTTTATTTCAAGCACCGGAATCTGACTTAATCAGTGCAATGAAACTACGCGATCTTTTTAAAGAAGATAACGATCCCTGCTATCGATCAGACACCATAATCAAGAATAATTTCCTGAGCAATTCTGGTCGTGGCTGTACTATAAAATTCGTCCACCCAACATCATTTAGCAATAACTCAACCATTGGCTTCTCAATCCCTCCTGATCTTTTTGTAGAATTGCTAAAATCTGAGAAAGCTGTGCACTTTACAACAATTGGATTGCCGATTATTTTGAGGTTTAAAATTCCCGATCTTAAAAAGACTACTTCCGCAAATATAAATAAATTCATTCTCACGCAAGAGTACGCACGAATTCCACTCGAAAATGGCTGCATTCAATATAATTTTCGATAGTTGATCAGGTTCGAAGCTCGTCCCTTCTTTGCGTTCATATTCGCTTTAATTCTACTGAGTTTGTCGAGGTTTTTGCTGCTGTCTTGTGATTCTCGGAGGGCAGCGGTCAATGCTGTCAGGTTAAGAATATTGACGTTGCAAGATTGAGGAATAAGAAT
>ERZ1292625.1905-Hain-H41-01um-R1-1905-length-21570-cov-6_pt1 | contig 21570 bp, 25 predicted proteins | sample MGYA00564400_ERZ1292625 | MGnify/ENA primary metagenome ERZ1292625 (study PRJEB36523, sample SAMEA6512639) | groundwater metagenome | collected 2019-01-08 | study: AquaDiva: Metagenomics assemblies of 32 groundwater samples
TTCATCTCGACAAGCATACTCAAGTGCTTGTAATCGTCTAACAAACCTTCTTCAACCTGCCTTAGAACATTGGAAATTTAATGAGCAAGAATTGTATGTTGAAGAGACTTATTTAAAAACACGCATTGAATTGAAAGGGGCAGATAATGAAGAAAGCCTTTTAGGTGTCGGGTTAAATGGTGTTGTTTTCGACGAATCGGCTATGGTGAGGTCGACGGTATGGCCGAGGATTGTGCGCCCGATGCTTGCGGATAGGCAAGGTTGGGCTATTTTTATTTCTACGCCGAAAGGGAAGAACTGGTTTTATGATTTGTTTATGAGAGGTATTGAAGGGTCTGAAACGTATGATAAAGATTGGAAAAGTTATAAGTTTCCTACGAGTGTGAATTCATATATTGAACAATCTGAAATAAATGAAATGAAGAATGATATGCCGGAAAGACTGTTTATGCAAGAAGTAATGGCTGAATTTTTATCTGATAGCATTGGAGTTTTTCGTGGTTTAAAAAGTTGTGTTGTTGGTAAATTACAGACTCCAGTTCCTGGACGGTTTTATGTTGTTGGAGTTGATTTAGCAAAGGCGGTTGATTTTACTGTTATTACAATTCTTGATTCTGTAACTCGTGAAGTTGTTTTCTGGGATAGATTTAATCAGATAGATTGGCGAGAGCAGAAACTAAGAATTCAAGAATGGGCTGCTGTTTATAATAATGCGATGGTTGTAATTGATTCTACTGGAGTTGGTGATCCGATTGCTGAGGATTTGCAACAATCTGGTTTAAGTTTATATTATGACAAGAATGGAAATCCTGGTTTCAAAATTACAAGTGTTACAAAGGGGCAGTTGATTAATAATTTAATTTTAGCAATCGAGCAAAGACAAATTACTATTCCTCCTAAACTCGTTGTTTTGATTGAGGAGTTAGAAAACTTTGAATATCTTTTATCAGAATCCGGGAATGTTAAATATCAAGCTCCTGAAGGAAAACACGATGATGCTGTTATTAGTTTAGCATTAGCTGTTTGGGGTATTCGTAATCAGTTAAAAGAGGCGCAAGTTTTGATTAAGAATGAAAATGGGTATGCTTTTGACCGTCAAGGGGCAGGGACATTAATAAGTTCAGATGATTTAGTAACAGAATATCAAGGATATTAAAATGGCAGATATAAATCCAGAAAGTTTAGAACAGTTACCTAGGGTTAAGATAGATTCAACGATTCGAGAGTTTGTTAACAAGTTATCTCAGCAAGTTGCCGAAGAAAAAACTAATCGTGCATGGTGGGATAAGAACATTGATGTTTATCGTAATTTAAGATATGGGATTCGTCAGCCTAAGAATCACCCATGGGCTAAGTGTGCGAATTATGTCATTCCGTTAATTGATGCGGATATTTCCAGAGCCAAGCCGAATTATGTGAACTTAATCAACGTAACGCCTATTGTTACATTTGTCAGTTATAAAGGTGAGAATATTGAAGCATCACGAAAGAGAGAGCAGTTATTTGATTGGCGACGACGAAAAGATACAGATTTTTTTAGAAACTATTGTTTAGGTGTTGATTATATGCTTGAGCAAGGGATGGTCGTTTTCAAGCAATCATGGAAGTATGCGACGAGGACATATACAAGATATATCTCTTTGAATGAATTAGACGATTTAACCTTGCGTGCTTTATATGATGCAGTTGTTACCGACGAGGTTCTTTCTCAGATTATTATTGAGGAGTTCTTAATTGATGTTTCTTTCGAGGAGAATCAAGTAGAAGTTGATAGAGTAGTCCGTGAGTTCCGAGAAGGAAATAATGAGTTTGAGTTAACTTTAGTTGAAACGTCTATCAATAAAGCAGACATGACTCCTTGTTCGGTTCGTGACGATTTGGTTTTCCCAGTCAACACAACTGATTTGAATATGGCTGGATTCATTGATTATACTTTTCCAAGTACAGTCAACGATATTAAGATTGCCATGCGAGATGAGAAGTACGAAGAGTACAAAGAAGAAGAAATTCGGTCGTGGATGAAGGGGAACAATGGAGATAATAACAGAGCATATTCAACAACTTCTTATGACGATGATACAGTTTGGCTAAGAGAAACGTGTTGCTGGTATGATGTAAATGATGATGGGATTAAAGAGCGTTGCATTGTAACTTGGGCAGATAGCGACCCTGATGCTGTATTGCGGTTTATTGAATTGCCATTTAACCACGGAGAGTTTCCTTATGTCTTAATCAAAAGAGAGATTAACGATTCAGGAATATTTTCTAGTAGAGGGATACCGGCGTTAGACGAAGATTTCCAGAATGGTATATCGACAGCGTTTAATCAGGCTGTAGATAACGGAACGATTGTAAATAGCCCTAAGATTGTTTATAAGAGAAATTCCGTAGTTAATATTAGGAACATTCGTTACATTCCGGGTGAACCTGTAGAAGTTAATGGATCTACAACAGATTACGAGATTAGACAGCAAGGGAATGTTTCACAACAATTCTTATTTGGTCAAGCTCAATATTTAAAAGCATGGAAAGATGAAAGGCTTGGGAATTCAACAGCTGGTCTTAGTCAGATTAATAATCAGATTGGACTTGGTATTGGTGGAAGCAAGACAGCAAAAGAAGTCAATGTTGTTGAAGCCATGCAAGCTGAAACACAATCTTTAGATTTACAAATATTCCAGCAACAGATGGCACAGGTTTATTATCAATTAGATGCGTTAGAGGAACAGTTTGGTGATGAAGAAGAAGAATTGATTACTGACGAGAAAGCAACAAAGATTAGTCGTCAAGAGATTCAGGGGAAGTTTAATATTATTCCTAATGGAAGATTAGATAATTCCAATCCGGCACTAAGGGCACAAAAGAGTTTAACATTGTTAAGAGCATTCCTTGGCGACCCAGATATTCGACAAAGAGAATTAAAGAAGTTGTTCCTAATGGACTTTGATTCAAAACTAGTTAGTAAGTTATTTAAGACTGAAGAAGAAATCGCACAAGAACAATCTAATGCAATTCAGGCTCAAGAGATGGCGAAACAAAATTCAGTTAAAGAACAAGTCGGGTTAAGGAAAATATCAGACAACATGGACATCGAGAAAGAAGCAATCTTATCAACATTCCAAGGCAAGAAATACGCAGCGGGTTAAGGAGGAAAATATGAGCAAAGGTAATTTTCAAAAATATGTAGAAATAGATAACAATGACGAAAGAGTTCGTGAAGCAAGAAGGTCAGCAGGGAAGAAATGTTCTGATGTTTATTCTCAGTCGGATAAATCTTTAGAAACACAATACAAAGATGTTAAGTACTCTCAAAAACATCACGCATGATAGACAAGATTAACTTTATTTATAATGAGCCTCAACTATTGGGTTCTGGGTATATGTGTACTCGGGGTCTAGCAGAGGCTTTTCAAAGACTTGGGGTACTTCATTACGCTTTCAATACTACTGGTAGAGAGTTCCTAAAAGAAGATGAGCTAAGGAAGTACCCCATTTTTTATATTAGAGGTTTTCTGCAAGGAAGGAAGCCTCACGTAGACGCTGGTGGCGAACAAGTGAAGGTTACACTTCAATCCGAATCATTCTTTACAAGGCATGGTTATAAAGACGCTAGTTCAAACATGATTCGTGAACGAGAGAATTTGTTTGATGCCATGATAACTTTTGCGGAATCGGATTTAGAGTTGTATAGAATACCAACTTATTGGATGCCGTCATGGGCAGATATTACAGTTCTCGATGATATTGATAAGCCGATTTATGATGAATTGGGTTTCATCGGTGGATTGCCGGGTCGGGAAGATTGGTTTAATCAAGACAAGAAAGGCATCATTCGGCATTTCCAGACTGAGTTACATACAGACGCTTTAGTTAATGCTCAACGATATACAAAAGCAATCAATCAATTCAAGATTCTAGTTGCACCACCTGGAAGATTCTTTAATTCAATGACTGGTAGAGTTTTTGAAATCATGGCGTGCAAGAGATTGTGTTTAGCTTATGTCAATCCAGATACCATGTTTAAACACATGGAATTGTTCAAAGATGGCGAAGATATTATTTATTGGCAGACATTTCCTGAGATGGTTGAGAAGTTTGAGTATTATAAAAAGCATGAAGAAGAAGCTAACAGAATAGCGATGAATGGTTATAACAAAGTTCGTGAATGTTATAACCAAGATTGGGCGGCTAGGTTTATTTCGGATATTGTTTTAAAATATGCTAATAAAGAGGTACTAAGTGCTAGTTCTTAAAAAGCCATACGATCAATTTGAACAAAGAGATGTTATTTCTATGACAAATCTTTGTGGAATGGTTGAAAAGCCGGGAATGAAGATTCTTGAAATTGGTTGTTGGTTAGGAGATTCTACTCAGATATTGGGTAAATTTGCTTTAAAGAACAAAGGTGAAGTTCATGTAGTTGATACTTTTAAGGGGTCAGTGGCAACTGAGTTATTAGATTTTGCGAAAGAAAATAATGTGCGTGAAATATTTGATGCCAATATGTCAGAGTTAAAGTTGGATTCGGTTCTTAAAGTTTACCAAATGACTTCAGATGAAGCATTGAATGAGTTTAAAGATGAATACTTTGATTTAATCTTTATTGATGGTGACCACAGGTACAAGCAAGTATTAAAAGACATTGATAATTATCTGCCAAAAGTTAAGAAGGGTGGAATCATTAGTGGGCATGATATTGATGCTAGGTATAAGGATATTGTATGGTCAGAAGATTTATCAATGTTAGAGAACAATTCTCAAAAAACATTAAGTCACGAATGGATTCATGTAGGTGTTTCAAAAGCTGTCCATGAAAGATTTAGAGATTACAATATTTTTGGAAAGACATGGTGGGTTAGAAAATGAAGATTGAACAACGATTAGTCCGAAGAAGCATGGAAGATATTATTCACATTGGTGAAGCTTTGGAAAAGTTTTATAACGGACAATCTGGGGCGGTGTTGAGAGCGTTTATTAATGGACGGATTACAGAAGAAGCTAAAATACATTATGACAAAACGATACAATTATCTTCAGATAGGATTCTAGGGCGTATTGAAGCCTATCAAATGATAATTGATGACATAGAGAAAGCGATACAAGATAAAAATCAACTCACCGCACCAAAGGAGGAAGGAAATAATGACTAAAGCTAAAGCAACAAAAAAAGTCAAGAAATCTAAAAAGAAATCTTATTAAAATTTTATAGGTTCTTCAGACCTTAAAACTGATGGTAGTAAAAACTTGTCTCCCAAGACAAGTATAAAATAAATGCGAGAAGGAGAAAAAATGCCAGTACAAGAGAGTAAACAAACCGACCAACAAAAAGAACAAGAAGTTAAAACTCAGGAAGATAAGTCCTCAAGTGTTCTTGACAACCTGAAGAATTCCAGTTTGATGGATGGATTAGTGCCACCTGAGGAGAAGGTTAAAGAAACCGAGGAGGAGTCAGTTGAAGAAGAATCAGTTGAACAGCAAGAAGAATCCTCTGAAGAAGAAGTTACAGACGAAGGGGAATCCTCTGAAGAAGAAGTGGAAGAAGATTTAATTCCCAAGTCAAAGGTTCAGGCAAGGTTTGATAAGCTAACGAGTCAGTTAAAACAGCTTGAATTAGAGAATGCTACCCTTAAAACGGCTACATCTCAACCTAAAGATGTTGACGAAATTCAAGTTAAACTTAACAAGATGTCAGAAGGGGAATTAAAATCCCTGAAGCGTCAAGTTAGGGTATCCCAGATTAGCAATTCATCAGACCAGACTAAACTAGATGAACTTCTGGATTTAGAGGAAAAGATTGATTCAACTCTAAAGGAAACTCCAACTAGGTTTGTGAATGAGCAGAATGAAATGTTAAAGCAGACAGCTATGAGAATTGACCGAGACCCGGAAATCTCTGCTTCTGAAAACAACATCAATTCTGTTCTGAAGATTGCTAACGAGATTTATAGCAGTTTTCCTAACCTTCAAAAATCAGTAGATGGTAAAGCACTCGCCTTAGATTTAGCTGCAAAGCATTTTAAGGAAGTAAATAAGCTATCCAAATCGAATACGGAGAATACAAAACTGAAGGGTCAAGTCAACACGCTAAAGAAGAAAACCTCTTTAGATACCAGGAACCTGAAGGGAAATGTTGATAGAAGCAAGTTAGACACTTTGAGAAACACAGCTTTTAAGGGTGGAACGTCAAATGATAAGACTGCTTATATCAAAGAGGACCCTCGGTTCAAGATTGAAGAAATGCTTCCTGATTTTAAGATAGGATAAAACTATGGCATCAAGTCAAGTAAATACGTATTTTGCAAAAGGGATTAGGGAAGGGTTAACCAATACCGTTGCTGACCTTTTTGCAGATGATGTACCGTTTTTTGCTATGGCAGAGAAAATTTCTGCTGGAAATACGTTGCATGAGTGGCAAGAAGATTCGTTAGCTGCCGCTTCAACCACAGGTATTGTTGAAGGTGCTTCTTTATCTTATGCTCAACCTGCAACAAGAACAAGACGCAAGAATTCCTGTCATATCCGTCTACGAAACTGGGATGTAACATTTACTCAGTTAGCAGTTGACGTAGCTGGTATCAAAGACCAAGTAGCTCGTGAAGTTATGAAAGCTATGAAGGCTTTGTTAACAGACTATGACAAAATATTTTTGAATACAGGAAACTCTGGTGCTGGTACGACTTCATCAGCCCGTACTGCTAAAGGTATTCAAAAAGCAATCTCAACAAACACAGGTCGTGGGTCATCTGCTGGTGGTGCAGTCCAGCAAGCTTTGACTGAAGCTAAAGTTAACGCTTTACTTCAGAAGATTTGGTCTCAAGGTGGCGATCCTCGTGCTTTATTCTGCCATGGTTACCAAAAGCGTGTAATTTCTCAAAACTTTACCGCTAAGACTGGGTTTTCATACAGAATTGAAGCATCGGCAAGAACAGCTATCAATAACATCAACAGATATGAAGGTTCCTTCGGAACTCTTGATGTTATTCCAGACCGTCAACACATGCTTCGACGTATTACGGTTGTTACACCAGACCACATCAAAGCAGCAGTTCTGCGTGATATCCAGCAATACAAGGGTGCGCCGACTGCTTCTTCTGTTAAGGGGTGGGTGGAAGCTGAAATGACTTTACAATGGGGTAATGAAAAAGCCCATGGTAAACAAACTCATCTTAAAACAGCAAGCGTAGCAGGCGTTTAATTAATTGGTTTTGGGGGTTCCATAAAAACCCCCACTTATAAAATGGAAACTCAAACAAGTAGAAATAATGAAATTGTAGCAGAGGCAACAAATGAAGTATTGGCAGAGAAACCAGATGCAGTTAATAATCTGGAAGATTTCTTAAATCGTGTTAGCAAGAAGTTCATTGAGAAGAAGTTGGAAGATTTTCCGAGAATGTGTCAAGTCGCAAGAGTTCAGAATAAGATTAAGCTCGACGAGTTAAGGAATAACAGCAAATCAGGGAAATATACTGATTCTCTTGGGTGGTCAGAGGATAGGTCATTTAAATTCGAATTTGAGATTCCTGAAGATTTATATATTTTTATGATAAACTTAGTCTATAAAAAGTTCTGGAACGATGATAACAGCAAGGTATGGCGAGCTTTTATGAACGCTATTTGCCGAGGAGATGATTCAATCCAGACGTTGATGAAAGTTAAGACTCTTTATGGACCAAACTCAGATGGGAGTTTAACTGCTTAATGGGTCAGACAATTGAGAAGTTATCAGAAAGAAAGATTTCAGCGAAGTGTATTTTTAATAACAGATTTGTTATTGAGATCTGTGAGAAGGTTCATACGCATTACAGGAATTTGCGGATAGTCCAAAGTTTAGATGATTTCATTAATACCGCAGAAGGATTCCGGGATGCGTTAGACCGATGGAAGAAACGAGGGTGTCCGGGAACAGGGAATAGACATATTGAGTTGTGCAGAAAGAATGTAGCGATTGCTGACGATAGCGATACAATCCAAATCAATCTAAACAAGAACCTTTACAATGAGCATAGCGGAGAGATATTTTCGAAGGGTGCAGACTTCACCGAGCAACAGTATATCCATCTCAAGATTCGGGATTACCGAATAGAACTCAGCCTAGAAGATTTTAAGGAGTTATCTCATGCCGTTAAAGAAGCTACCAATCGACTTGAAAATAGCAGTATTCATGTCGCATTATAAAAGACCCGAATACACCAAGATAGCATTAGACAACTTAGAAAATGCTCAGGAGTATAAAAACACTGATTTTTATATTGTGGATGATAACAATCCTAACTATGGTCTTAGGGATAGGATTATTGATTTTTTTGATAATGTTCGTGGCAAAGGGTATGACTTGCTTTGTAAGGTAGACAATGACTGCGTTGTTCCGAAGAATTGGTTGAATAAGGTTGTTGATGTGTTCAGTAAGACTGATGCAGATATTCTAAGTCCAAATGTCATGCCGAGTAATGCGGCTTTTACCTATGGACAAGATGATACAGAGGGAAAGGGTTACAGACCGTCAGAAATCGTTGGTGGTCTTTGGTGCATGAAAAGCGAGTGTATTGATGGCTTGGAATTTACTAAGTATGGTACGAATGGTTTAGTCGGTGCTATCTCTATCTTAAAGCAGATTGTAACTGAGAAGGATTTAAATATCGGGTGGATCCCTGACTTAATTGTTGAAGATGTTGGTCATTGGTCTGGGATTCATAAAGATCACATCAAAAGTCGTGAACACTTTGAATATTCTCTAGAAGTATCAAGAGAGGTGGCGTGGGGGATTAATGGATAACATTCTATTCAGGAATGATGATGTTTCCTGTAACACCGACCTGATGGATTTGGCAGATATTTATGCGACGATAAGAGATATTTTCCCGAAAGCAGTAATTGTTTCCGCAGTATCATTATTTTGCAAGGAAAACACCAAAGGTAGCGTTTATGAAAATGTTCCTTTCAAAAATAATCCAGTCAAATGGTTCTACAATACTGACCGAATTATCACCGAGTTAGGTAAAATTCCAAAGAGTGTTATCGCTTCTCATGGTCTTTACCATGTTGACCATTCCAAATTAAGTTTTGATGCTCAAGAAATGTCTATCTTGGGGTCGTGCAAATACCTCAATACAAATATATTTGTGCCTCCTTTCAATAAAACCAATGACGATACTGTTAACATCTGCTTAGACAATGGGATAGAGATTTATCATAAGAGTCAAGGATGGAAAAATATTGAATACGAGAATTTTGATGCGACACATAAATATTGGTATTTTCATTCTTGGAGATGGACAAAGAATAGTCTTAGATTAGCCTTATACAAAAGCAAAAATGAATCAACCATATTCAACAGTTAAAACAGCTTCAAGTTGGGATAGTTTTAAAGACACTCTTTATGAGTGTCTGGATTTGTTTAAACCAAAAGATATTCTGGAGTATGGACCCGGTGTTTCTACAGGAATTATGTCTTTATATCCAAGCGTTAAGACGGTAAAGAGTATTGAACATGATGAAGCGTGGTATCATAAAGCACTCAGTAATCTTTACAGAAACAATGTAACTTATTTCCTTGAGAAAGATTTATCAAAATATCCTTATGTAACAAAAGATGAAAAGTTTGATTTAATTTTCATTGATGGTACAGAGAGAGAAAAATGCCTAGATGAATCTCATTCAAAATTAAATAGCTTCGGGATTGTTGTATTGCACGACGCTGAGAGGTTGAATTATAAGAAACATATTAATAGTTTTTGTTACAAGTTCTTCAGAGATAATGGGAATACTGTGGTCTTAACAAATAGTAATTATTGTGGAAACAAATTAGGCGATAAGTATGATTAAAAAAAGAGTTGCGATTCATCAAAAGAATTTCATTCCATGGGTGCCTTATTTTTATAAAATGGCGATGGCAGATATTTTCATTTTCTTAGACCATGTGCAGTTTGAGAAGAATGGTTATCAAAATAGATTCATGTATAAAGGCAAATGGATAACGAAACCGGTAGAAGGTGGGGTAGAAACAATCAATTCCAAGAATTATGTCGGGTTAGATAATTCAATGCTATGGGCAAGCAAGGGTTCGGTTGCAGGGTTAAATGAGTTATGGATTCGAGCGATTCAATATACTCTAAATATAAAGACAAGGCTCGTTAGTGATTTCATGGTTACCGAGAAGAATGGAACAGAAAGACTTATTGAATTAATAAAGTTTTATGGTGGGAATGTTTATATCACCAATCCAGAAGCGAAAGACAAGTATTTAGACGAAGATAAAATGAAAGCGGCTGGAATTGAGATTGAATACTGTGTTGTTCCAAGGAATTTAAAAATCTCTATCTTTGAAGCCTTTGAAACTTTTGGCATAGAGGGTACGATAAAACAACTACCAAAGATGAATAATGAAAAACCTAACCGAGTTCTTCAGCACGCTACATAACGTCGATTTCCCATACGTTGTCCTAAGAAATTGGGAGAATTTGCCTTATTCTGTAGAAACAGGCGACCATAGCGACCTTGATTTACTTGTTTATGATTTACAACACTTTTTAGAGATTTTTCCAGATGCCAGATCAGTATTCCCAAGCCCAAGAGTTAGATTCAAATTTTCTATTGGTGACACTCATCTTTATATGGACTTGAGGTTCGTAGGAGATGGGTATTATCCACAAGATTTTGAGGAAGCGATATTAGAAACTAGAGAATGGAACGACAACGGTTTCTTCACCCCGAACCCGATTCATCATAGAGTAGCCCTTTCGTATCATGCAGTTCATCACAAAGGAGTTAATACATATAAGAAATGGTTAGGCGATTGCAGTATCCAGGAATTGTTAGATGCTTTGAAAAAGTCAGAGATTGGGTGGGTTGAGCCTACTGATAAATCAGTTGGCAGATTTAATGCGTATTGGAAGGGTGCAACGTCAGTTGTTTCAAGAGAGAATGGTGGTTATTTAAAGAAGCAGAATGGATTCAACAGCTTTAATTTGATAGAGAATGAAAAGAGGATTCTTTCTAAAGCGGTTTCCGTTCATTTTCCTAAGATTCTAGGAGATTCAGATGGTGGGATTCTTATTGAAGATTGTGGAGAATCATTGAAGTCAACTAAATTGCCTGACGATTGGAAGAATCAATTAGTGCAGATTGTCTTAGATTTAAGAGCAAACAATATCATTCATAGAGATATAACCCCGAATAACTTAATGGTCAAAGATGGCGTGATTAAACTAATTGACTTCGGGTGGAGTAAGTTCATTGATGATGCAGATGATAACCCCCCTTCTTGTTTAGGTTATCCTTACAAACCTTCATACGGTTATGACGATAATTTTTCCATGCGAAAGATTATTCGTCAGTTAGAATATAAAATAGAAGAAACCAAGGATAACTTAGTGGAGGCTTTAGCATGAAGATTTTGGCGATTTTAAGAGATGATTCAGCGTGTAACCATTACCGAGTTTTTTGTCCTTTACATAAACTAGCTGAGCATGGAATGGCAGAAGTAACTACCGTCGAAGAAGGACCAGAGTTATCAACAGGGGTTGCTTTAGAGAGAGTTTTGCAGAGTGATATTATCGTTACTCATAGACCAGCGAGTGAAGAATGGTATAAATTTCTCAAAGTTCTGCATAAATCAGGAAAGATTATTGTTTGCGATTATGACGACGATCCTTTTAATACCTCACCATTAAATCCTTACTATCAATATATCGGAACTGAAGAAGTCATGTATCAATGGGCTGACGGTTCAAAAGAGATGTTGTGGAGTAAGAATCCTTTGGAAAGTGGTGGACGGTATTTGAATATTGAACAGAATATTCGTCGAAGGGATTTATTTAACGCAAGTTTCAAGAAAGCTGATTTAGTAACAACAACGACGGAGATATTGAAGTCAAGATTGCAGAAGATTAATTCTAATGTAGCAGTTTTACCAAACCTAGTCAATTTTGACGAATATCCCATCCTTGAATGTAAGAAGAAAGAGATTCGCATAGGATGGCAAGGCGGGGCAAGTCATTATGAAGATTTGCACATGGTTTCTAAGGCGGTTAAGAATATTATCAAGAAATACGACAATGTTAAGTTCATCTATTGGGGTGATGCTCGAATGTATGGTCTATTCCGAGAGATTCCAATTGATAGGATTGAATGTCATGCGTGGTCAAAGTATATCGTTTATCCGTATAAATTAGCAACAATGAATTTGGATATTGGTCTTTGCCCTGTTATAGACAACGAATTCAACCAGAACAAATCTGCAATTAAATATCTTGAATACTCAATGTTCAAGACTGCAACAATCGCCTCAAACATTCCCCCATACTCTCCGGTTATAACAAACGGCAAAGACGGTATTTTAGTAGACGAGGATGGCTGGTTTGATGCTATGGAAGAACTGATTTTGAATAAAGAGAAGCGAGAGCTTATTGGCAAAAATTCTTATGAAAATGTTTATGAGAATTACAATATTGATAGCAAGATTTATCTATGGTATGACGCATACCAGAAGCTGTTAAAGCAGGACATTACAGAATCGGTTCTTACGAAATAGGAGAAATATGTCATATACATTCTTAAACCAGCAAGACAAGTTGAGTTCATTGTTAGGAGATAGTAATACAGGTACAGATTCAATGTTTCCTAGTGCTCAAAGGGTTAAAGAGATTAATCGTGGAGAATGGCGTTTTTCTGTTGATGCTTTAAACCTTAAAGAGTATGCAACAGGAACGATTTCTAGTTCTCAGCTAGCTCTCCCATCTGATTGGATTCAAACACATTGTTTAATTGTGAATAATGTCGTTATTACAAATGATAGAGAGGTTTCTCTTAAGGATTATGAAAGATATTATAACTGGGGAGGGAGTGATCCTTATTATTACATATGGGAGTTTTCTGGTACAAAGTATATAAAATTCTTTGGTTCTGGGATTGATGGACAGACTTATCTTTTATACTATTTTAAGAAGCCAACGACGGAGTTGAGTGCAACAACTGATGTGTCTTTGCACCCCGAAGAATATCGGGAAGCATCGGTTTATTATGCAGCATCGGAACTAATGAAACAGATTAGTAAACATGCACAAGCTAATGAATTTATAAATCAATATGCTTATTTTGTGCAGATGGCAAGAGAGAAAGAAGCTAAGAGTTATATTGACAAAGAATATCCTCGACCTGATTTTGGAGATGTTCATCCTCAAAATACAACTGATACTCAAGGAACAGGTTGGTAAGATGCCATTAAGCAAGACATATAACGAAATTCTCGATAGGAAAGATAATCCAGAGCTAGTCTTGGAGTTATTGTCTTTCGCTGGTGGGGAGAATACGATAGGTGAGGATCAAGAGTTAAAGACCAATGAAGCAAGAACGATTGAGAACTGGGATTCTATCTCTTTAGGTGGTATGGAGAGGTCAAAAGGGTTTACAGAAGTTTCAGACGGTGGGGCTTCCTATTCAACCGCACCAGATGGTCTATTCCATCATTTTGAAGGTTCTACAGTCAGAAATTACGTGATTATCGGTGGAGATTTAGCTTATAAGAACGGTTCAGCGATTACTCAACAAACTGCTGGTGCTTTCACAAGCGGCACGTTATGCGGTGGGGTATCAGCAGGAAGTTCTTTATGGATAACCAACACAACAGATAACTTAAAGAGGGCGACAATCGCAGGTGGTGCAGTTACACCAGCTGGACAACCTTCGAGTGCAAGAGAAAGAGTTTATTATCATAAGTCAAGGTTAGTTGCTGAAGGCGGTGGGGTAACGGTATATGGTTCTAGAGCATCAACAGGAAATTGGACTGCGGCGAACGCTTGGTCAGCTACTGGAGATGCTTGGAATATTGATTTACCTGATTTGACAAAAGGTTGTGCTCCAAACTTCCCTAGCGGTAATGAAATTTTAGTTTTTACTGAATATCAAGCTTATTCTTTATACAATTTTCCAAATGTAGCTTTTCGTCCGATTGAATCCTCGCATGGTTGTTCAGCACCGTTTTCAATCGCTCAAGGGAATCAAGGCGTTTGTTTCATTTCAAAATACCCAACATTAGGCGTGTATCTCTATGACCGAGTGAATTTCATCAATCTGACAATTAATGAAGATTGGATTGAAGATGTTGATTTGACTAAAAGATGTTTTGGAGTTTATCGGGAGAATACATATCATTTGTTTTACAATGAAATAGGATCAGGAGTTTCATATCCGAATGTGTGGAGAATTTATGATTTCAGTTTTGGCAGATGGATGAAACGACCTATTAATGCGAGTGTGTCAGATACCTTTGGTTACCCAGCAGTTCTTCATAAATCCAGCAACGAGTTTTATATTGCTTCCTCTCAGAAAGACAAGCTGTATCAGCTTGAAGATACAAGCAATTCCGATAACACTTATTCTACAGAAGCGACCTACACCACCAAAGATTTCACCTCAAGAGATTTCGGATTGGAGAGAGATGAAGTTAGGCTGAAGTTACTTAAAATGACCGTTACTTATTACGGAACAACAGGAAACCTGACATTCAACTGGATTGCAGATAGAGGACTAGCGACTGGTTCACAAACAATAACTATTTCTTCAACAGGGGCATTAGTTAATACTACTTTCACAATAAACACCTCTTCTTTATCAACGCCGCCTCCTGATAAAACTCTAACTCAATCCTTTGGGAATAGTGCCATCGGGCGAAGATTTAATTTCCAGATTAGAAATACAGGAACAAGTGTAAGACCAAAAATTAAAAAAATAAAAATTGTTGCATTGGCTTTAGATGAAAGTTAGGAGATAAAAGATGGCATATTCTTCGGATTTAGTCAGGACTAAGAATTGGGGAACTGAAGTTTTAACAGATTCTGATTTAGAAGGTCAGTATGATTTAATTATTAATTGGGTCATGGCAGCTATGAACGCTACTACAGGTCATTCTCATAGTGGGGCTTCCAATCATGGTCCAAAGATTTCTTTAACAGCAGCCGCCGGAGTTTCTGGAACTCTCCCAATCGCAAATGGTGGAACAGGGGTAACAACCTTAGCGGCATTGTTGAACTTAGTTTATCCCGTAGGAAGCGTTTATATTAATGTTTCTGATTCAACAAATCCTGGAACGCTTTTAGGGTTTGGAACATGGGCTGCATTAGGGGCTGGGAGAATGATTGTTGGGTATGATGCTGGGGATACGGCTTTTGATACCGCCGGTGAAACAGGTGGTGCGAATACAGTTACTTTGACTACAACTGAGTTACCAGCTCACACTCATGACTTTTCTTTAAGGGCTGTAAACTCTGGTGGAACAGCTGGAATTGCTCAGGATTCAGATGGAACAGGGTCTATAACAACAGATACAACAGCGTCTGCAGGGAGTGGTGCGGCATTTAGTGTTTTGAATAAGTATGTAACTTGTTATACGTGGAAGCGCACAGCGTAAGAAAGTTAAGGAAAGTGTAATGGATTACGGATTTATAAATTTTTCAAAAAATGATTTACAAACTGAGGAAGGAATTGCTCAGTTAAATAGAATCCTTAATCTTCTAGCAATCAATCTTCCAGGAGATTCTGAGAACATTCGTATTTATTCTGGTTACGGTACTCCAGAGAGTGTTGTTACCGCTGGAATAGGTTCAATTTATATGAGAGCTGATGGATCTTCTGATACATCTGTTTATCGTAAAGAATCAGGAACTGGCAATACTGGATGGGTTGCTGTTTCAAATGTCGCTTTACCTCTAGCTGTTGCAAGCGGTGGAACAGGACAGAATTTTAGCGGAGAACTTCAGGGAGAAATTCCTTATTTCTCAGCAACAGGGGTAATGAGTAGTTTAGCGACGGGAACAAGCGGAAAGTTCTTAAAGACTCAGGGTGCAGGGGCAAATCCAATCTGGGCAGATTCAGGGGTTACTTATACCGACGGAACATTGACTGAAGGAAGTGCTTCTACTCAGAGGGATACAATAAGTTCTTCATTTGTAAAGTTAAAAGAGTTTACTCCATTAATCAGAGGGGGAACAATATCTGTTCAATGGGATTGTGCAAGAAGTGGTGGGAACAATGCCCATAGTAGGGTTTATGTTAATGACATTGCGGTTGGTGCGGATAAGACTGTTGCCGCTGGTGCGCCAACTTTTGAGACAGAAACAGAAACAGGGGTAACTGTTGTCGCTGGAGATGTTGTTCAGATTTATGGTTATAACGAAGGTGGGATTCAAACAACATCAATAAAGAACGCAAAGATTTTAGTGGCTCGACCTAGTTATCCGTCGGAAGCGAGTGGGTTCTAATGACACAGCAGGATTTAATTTTCCAATGTTTCAAACTTTTATATGAGAACAATGTCTGCTATCAAACAAGTCCACATGAATGGTTAAAGAACTTATTATGGATGCATAAAAAAGGTTATTTATATGTTAACATGACCAAAGATGAAATTGATATTGTTGTTGGTGCTTACAGGATTGAAAAGTATGACGATAACCTTACAGATGTTATGCCTGAGATTGAAAGCGGAAAGATTTTATATGTCGCTTTCTTGGCAAGCAAGTCAAATGATGTGATGAGGTTGAAAAGAATGTTTAGCAAGTATCTTTCAGAGAATCCAGATGTTAATGAAATTATTTTTTTCAAGGATAATAGTAACGAACTTATAAAAGCATATAAAATAATGGAGAGTAAAAATGAGCAAGCAAAAAGCTCCGAGTATTCCAACGCCACCGCAATATCAAGTTGATCCGATAGCACAAGGTGTACCAAAAGACCTTTATTCTTTAGGAACAAAGTTAACTAACTTTGATTTTTCTGGAAACCTATCGCCTTTACAAGACACAATTAGCCTAGACCCTCAGTCAAGTCAATTAGCCCTTCAGACTGCTCAGGGTGCATTACAACCAAAATATAATGATATTATCACTCAATTACGGAATGAAGCGGCTGCCAATAATCAATTAGAAAGTTCAACTTTTACAGATGCTTTAGCGAAGAATGCCTTCAATTTACAAAGTCAATATCAAGGAATTACCGCTTCGGCAGCCTTAGACGATAGACAGAGAGCCTTACAGAATAGAATAGGATTGTTCGGTTCAGGATTGGACACTCTTTCTAATTCTGGGGGATTAGCACAAGGCAATCAAAATTCTTTAAATCAATTTAACTTGAGCAATTATGAGAATCAAGTAGCCGCTGCCTTAGCAGGTCAAAAACAGTCTAGGGGTGGTTTATTAGGGGCATTGACTGGTGGTGCTGGTGGTGCTTTAGCTGGATTAGCATTAGCACCGTTTACAGGCGGTTCTTCGTTATTACTAGCTGGTGTAGGTGGTGGATTGGGGGCTTTAGCTGGTGGATTAGGTCCTCAAGGTTCTGGCGGTCAATTCCTAAATGCTGGTGCTTCTTTGGCTGGTAGCCTTGGAACAAGTCCTAATTTACGAAGAATATCTACAGGAACAACAGGGGTTCAACCGGGAAGTGCGGCTTTTAATTCAGTATCTGGTAGTTTAGGTTCGTCAAATAATCTATATGAAAAACTCTATAGTACAGGGTTTAGCTTCTAGGAGGTTTTTATGGGCGTTTTAGAAACGGTCTTAAATTATAAAGCACAGCGAGAAGCTCAAGCGAATGCCGATTTACAAGCTATTCCTCAGTCTATCATGGTGTTTCAACAGGCAAGACAGGCGGCAAAGAAAGCAGAACTTGAGGAGATGTTAACTCATGCTCAGATAAACAAAATCAAGATTGAAACGGAACAGTTGGGGAAGAAGTCCTTGATTGATGATATTAAGACCGCAAATGAAGGATTAAGTTTTGCAAAAGAAACTAATAACGAGGCTCTCTTTAATCAATTCAGAGATTCGACGAATACGAGATTAGGAATTCAATCGCCTGCACCTCAACAAACATCTGAATTGCCATCTGTTGACGACTTTATCGGCGGTGGAATTCAATCCAAGCCTAATGTACAACCATTGAATGCAAAATCTGTAAACCCTCTTTTTGGGAGTGTTAGTGAGGAAAAGAAAAATCTTTATACTTACGGTCCTACAGGACATAAGATTGATACCGGAACTTTATCAAAAGATGAGCAATATAAACTTTTACCTGATGATAAATTGAGTGCAATTGCTAGCCAAAAAAATTTCAAAGGTGATTTAACTGAAGATGCTGCTTTTGCAAAAATAATTCTCGATAAAAGAAAGACCGTTACAGATGCTGAAGGAAGGGCTGTTGGTCCTAACTTTGTTTATGATAAAAACATTCGTTTAATCAAAGATATTATTTCAAAACCAGACTTTGATTGGGGTCCTTTCGGTGCTGCTAGAATCAATAAAAAAGGTTCTTTAGGCTCAACGATTACCAACCCAGAACAGAAAAAGATTAGAACCCTTCTTAGTTCTTTAAAAACACAAGCATTTGACATCGGTGGTTCTGCTTTAAGTCCAACGGAAGAAGCTCTTATTCTTGACAATGCGAATCCTACAGGAAAAACACCCGAAGAGTTCATGCAAGGGTTAGACTTAATCAACGAAAAGATTCAGGTTAAGGCAGTAAATCAAGGTGGAATGGATGCCAGAAAGTTTGATTATACATCGACGGAAAAAGACATTAAGAGTGAACGTCCTACGGATACCATGTCTAAAGAAGGAATTGGTAATCAATTAAAGAGAAAGTATTTATTAGGAAACAAAGCGTTAACTGATTTTATTACATTTGGAAATTCTAATGCTATCGCAGAAGGTGCAGGAAGGGCTGGATTAGTCAGCCAAGAAAGTGTTGATGAATATAATACCCTTCAGCCTCAAAGTCCTATTGAACACATGATAGCAGGTGCGCCGAATATTTATGCCGCAAAACAATTGGCTGGTTTGGGGATTAATGCTTTAAGAGCAGGATTACGAAAGAGAGTATTTGAAGCAACAGCTAACAAATTAGAACCAACTGTAGCCAATGCTTCAGCTAAAGCAACCGCAGAAATTAGTAGGTTAAAGCCAGAAGAAGGTTTAAATAAAATTATTCCGGCGGTTCGTGAAAATATCAAGAAAAATTATGTATTAAAAAACTACAGCATTTATGAAAAAAAATTGGATTTAATCAAAGGTAGTCCAAATCCTGTTAAAACAGCTCAGTCGGTTGTAGAGGACTTAGCATTAAAAAGAAATGAAGGTACTGGGAATTTCTTAACGACGGAGATTAAAAAAGTCTATGATGGACTAAGTAAAAAAGTTGCGTCGGGGAAAACAGTTACAGAAAGTGATTTAGTTGATGCGATTAAGACTTTGAAATCTGCACACAAAGGTCATGCCAATTCAGCACGACACGCAAACTATGAGGCAGCGAATGAATTGTCAAGCCATTTGACAGGAAAGAACGCTGAGATTCTAAAGTCAGCAAATGCTGGATACAGAGAGTTTAAGGTTAACTATAAGAACATTGATGAGTTAATTGGGTTAGATGAGAGTAAAATAGTTGGGGATAAATTTAAAGATGAAGTTGTTAGAAGATTATTAAGGACTGACTTAGGACAAAACCAACAAAGAGCGTTACATCTAACAGGAGATGTTTCAGGTATGAAAGATTTTGCAGACATCGTCAGCAAGTACCGGGGCTTGATTCAGACAGCAGAGGCTTCTAAAAAGAGCTTGTTAAGTCCTTTCATTCATGCGGGAGAAGGATTAAAAAAGATGTTGCTCGGGGCTCCAGAATCAGGTTCTTCGGTGAGCAACAAAGTTCAGTCAACTCTTCAGTCAGTTCATAAACAAAATAAATCTTTCGTAAATACTCAGAATAAGAATACCGTTAAAATACTTCAAGATTTAGAAAACGCAGCAGCCAAGAAAAAGATTATTAAAGCAACTCCTAAAGCAAAGAAAAGCAATCCGAATAAAAATACTTTGAAAATAATTGAGAATTCAAGGAAGAAATAATGGCATTACGAGATTTATTAGATGCTGATGATATATCGGAACGAAATAAACCTGAGATTCCAGAACAAGATTTCTCTGAGATAATCGAGGTTATGCAATCTTTAACGGAAAAGATGTTGGAAAATTATTATACCGTTACCGTCCGAGAGATTGAAAGTGGAGTTAAGGTTGATAATCTTGACGAAATAAAACTTCATCTAAGACAGGAACTGGAAAGGTCGTTGAAACCTGTCGTTATTTTATTAAAGGACATATCTCGACGAGGTTCTGATATAAAGATAACAAATCTTTCTGATATAGTTATTCCTGAGCAGAAAGATATCGTTATCCCTGATTTCCCAAAAGAAACAAGGCTTTCTAAAGAAACTCTAGATGAGATGCACAAGTTCTTTATGCGTCTTGGTGATGTAATTAAGAAGTCTTTGAAAGTTACAATCCCAGAATCAGTTATCAATGTCGCTGCCCCGATTATTCCAGCCCCGATTATAAATGTTCAACCAACAGACATAGATGGTCTGATTAGGTCATTAGCACCTTTAGAAAGGTTCTTCAATGATGAAGCAGAGCCATTGGTGGTTAGGTTTAAAGACAATACTGATTTCCTAGAACAATTAAAAGAGGTTTTGAAAGAATCCAATAGACAAGTTGCGGCATTCTCAGGCGGTCCTTCGGTTGTTGGGTTAAAAGATTCGAATGGTCAGGCTTTAAATCCAGCAAGTGAAGAAACTTCAAAGGCTATCGCAGGATTGGTTACAACACCATTTGATTATATTTCTATAGACCCACCTAGCCAACCGACGACAATCATCTATAAAAGAGGCGGTGCCAGCGGAACAACCGTTGCAACTTTAACTATCGCTTACTCTGGAAGCAATATATCAACGGTAACTAAAACATAATGATAAGCAAATTAGAATTTAATCCAGTAACAGCAAAATTAGACCTAGTTAAATCAATACCTCAACTAGATTCAGACCCATCGTCGCCAAATTCAGAGGATTTATGGGTTTTAAAATCAGTAACAGGAGGCGGTGCTGGAGTTGGTGAAGCGTATGGTCTATTGTTGACGCTAACACAGCCCGGTGCAGGGGCGGCAACAAGTTATGAATTATCTTTCAGAACATTAGAGGGAACTACTGTAAGAACAGCACTTTCCTAAGGAGAATTTAATGGCAGATACAGCTATTGCAATAACCGCTGGGGCAGGAACAAATGTTGATACAAGAACAGAAGCAACGAATGGTAACCATAGGCAAGTCATTGTTATTGGCGACCCTTCGACAAATGCTGGTGTTGCACCAGTAGATGCTATTGCTGGGCTTAAAGTTGATTTGGGAGCAGATAATGATGTAACAATAACATCAACTGTTATTCCAACTGGTGCTGGAACGGTTGGGGATATTAGGAAAGTAGTAGCTGTTGCTGGAACAGCGGAGCAATTAGCTGCTCAGGCTTGTAAATATCTTTACATTATTGCTGAAACGGATAATACAGGAATAATATCCTTAGGAACATCAACAACTTTAGCGGCTGAAGGCTCTCAACGTGGGATTATATTATATGCTGGGCAAAGTACAGGAAAAATAGAAATATCAAATACAAATTTATTATATGTTAACTCGACTGTTAATGGGGATGGTATATCTTATGCGTATTTTAATTAGTCTATTTTTATTATTTTTGATAA
>ERZ1292625.1908-Hain-H41-01um-R1-1908-length-21555-cov-12_pt1 | contig 21555 bp, 22 predicted proteins | sample MGYA00564400_ERZ1292625 | MGnify/ENA primary metagenome ERZ1292625 (study PRJEB36523, sample SAMEA6512639) | groundwater metagenome | collected 2019-01-08 | study: AquaDiva: Metagenomics assemblies of 32 groundwater samples
AACGAATTGGACGCGATCCATCCAGTGTGCGGCTCCTGCCGGTTACTAAAACTGTACCGGCTGAAAGATTGCGCATTGCTTTTGCAGCAGGATGTCATGAGATGGGGGAAAATAAGATTCAGGAAGCACGGGAGAAATCCGAGGCACTCCGTGATTTGAACATTAAATGGTCAATCATTGGCCATTTGCAAACTAACAAAGCTAAATATCTAGCACGTTTCGCCAATGAATTTCAGGCATTGGATAGCTTGAAAGTTGCGGAAGAGCTCGATAAACGCCTGCAAAGTGAAGGACGGGCTATTGATGTTTATGTGCAGGTTAACAGTTCGGGTGAAGCCAGTAAATTCGGTTTGGCGCCGGAGGATGTACGCGCCTTTGTCTCGCAGTTACCTAACTACTCGTCGCTACGCATCAAAGGATTAATGACACTGGCCATATTTTCTACCGACCATGACCGTGTCCGTCAATGTTTTATCAAAATGAGAGAAATTCAAAATATGTTACGGCAAGAAGCGCCGATCGGCTTGTCATTCGATGAGCTTTCAATGGGAATGTCGGGAGATTATGAGCTTGCTATTGAAGAAGGCGCAACAGTTGTGCGGGTCGGACAGGCTATTTTTGGTAAACGACCTTTACCGGATAGTCATTACTGGCCAGGTATAGGATAGCCACGTGATGCATTAACTTTTAAATAATGTACTTAACTGAAAGAGTATTATTAGTACTTTAAAATTTAAAAAGAAGAATATTATCTACATTGATAATAGTATCAAACATTTTATCTTTAAATTAAAAATCAGAAAAAATGATCAGCGCACCAGCGCAATTTTGCCTTCTTTTAATCTAGAAGCCGTCAGCCTTAAGGTTGATCGACTGTAAAAATGAGAGAAGCGGTTCGAGTTATTCTGATTTTTCATTGCATAGAATGACCATGCGCCTCAAAATCCGATCAATCTGTCCTCGCTTCCCTACTTTGCTTACTACGATCACTTAAATCCGATAGGCTTTTAGCGTAACTAGTATTATTTTGCAGCAGCGATAGATTTTGGATGTTTCAATTTAGCAGGGCAAGTAACCTTTTCACCATCGGTACGATCTTTTATCTGGTCACCTGCTTTTTTACCTTCACAACCCATTTTGTTCAGGATGTCTTGAGCTGCCATAAATGGTAATGATGATTCCAGATTTCCACTTGCCATAGAGGCAGATGAGCCGAATAAAAAGATTGAAGCAAAGACAGCGATAAGAAATTTATTCATTTTTAACTCCTATATTATATTTTATGAAGGAAGCCAATTTTAATGCATCTGACTTTCCAAACAGGAATTTATCACAATCATAAATGTCATGGCCATTTCTTTTTAAAATCTTGTGATTTTGGAGAGCTGGCTATGTCATGAGCTATGGCAATTAAGTTAAATACGAGATACCTTTTTATTTATGGAACAAAACTAAATCAAGATGGCGGCAGCAACGTGACGTCCTTCCTCAACTAGAATATTGTAGGTACGGCAACAAGCTTTTGTATCCATAATTTCAATTCCAACCCCCATTCTCATCAATTGGTTTAGCAAAGACTGATCTGGGAATTTATGTTTGACGCCAGTGCCCAGAATTATGATTTCAGGTGAGTACGGCATCAGGCATTCAAAATGCCGGGCTTCAAGTTGTGAAACAGATATGATTGGCCAGTTTTCAATCAAGTGTTCAGGCAATACAATTAGGCTTGTTTCATAACGAGTCTGATTGATCAACACATAGTCATCGCCATAACCGGTAAAAATATGTTGATGAGCAAAATTTGCAGGATGTAATTTCAATGTTTTTTCCGTATTATTTTGATCACAATAACTGTGATTATGCATTATTCAAATCAAATCAAATCAAATCAAATCAAATCAAAACACAACACAACCAGTATTGCCCTGACACTATTCAAGATGAGTCTTAATTAGGGATGACGTGGCACAGACTTGTATTCTTAATGGGTATTCGTTTATGTTGCATCATCTTGAAATGATTGTTTATTTTTGTTAGCCAGTTTTTTTTCTACAAAATTAGCTAAGGTACCAAGAGTTTCAAATGTTTTAGCGCTAACCTCATCATCACTGATCGAGATAGAGAAATTTTTTTCTAGAGTTAAGATAATAGTTACGACGGCAACTGAGTCAAGTTCTGGAATATTTCCGAGCAAAATAGTATCCACTGTCATGGAGTCGAGCCGGTCTTCCAATTCCAGTACTTCAGATAAGATTTTTTTTAATTTAATGGTGTAGTCCATTTTAATTGACAGAAAATAAGTTTTTCACTTATATAAATTGGAAGCAAACCATAATTATAAGTCTGAACTAAAAACTACGATCACCTTGTTTGCAAAGTAATCGTGAGAGTTTAATGAAGTTTACACAACACAATTGATTTATCTATGTATTACGGTTGTATTTCAACGATTGAATTGATACGTGCAAGTCCGGTAATGATTCGCCCCGACTTATTGCGAACTTGAACAACCTGGCCCTCAGCGGCATCAGCCAGAGCTTGACCTTCCGTGCTAATACTGAATCCACGACCTTGAGCAACTATATTTACAGTCTGTCCACGTAAAATCACGTAGGGTGCGCGTAACATCTGTGCACGTAGTGGTTGGCCGGCGGTTAGATTAGTAGTGGCAACTTTACCGATTACCTGCGCTGCATCAGTAAATATGCCTTCCGGCATTTGTGTCAGATTAACATTCTGTGGAGCTATATCTTCATAGGCAAGTGTTTGGCCACTTGAAACTTGACGGGCCATATGTAACACATTAGCCATTATATTAACCTCAGCCTGAACATAGATAGTCCAGGTTGCAAGTTGACTGTCACATCGAACACCGATAGAAGTTTTTCCCCATAAACGGCCGCCAGCCGGAATAAAAGGCTCTAATTCAGGGCACTTTGGTAAAATAAGGCGTTTATCCATTTTTCCTACGTTAACAATGACTTGACCAGATAGTGTGGCTGTATTAGCGTATAAAAAATCTTCCACTGCTTTTTTAATCAGCGAGATTTCTTGGTATTGAGTGACAGACTTGTGCTGTGATGCAAAGACAGAAAAAGGAAATATTATCAGCACTGACAGACAAAGAATTACCACTAAGCAACGTATCATAAATTTTATTTAACCATTAGTTTTTGCCGCTTCCGGCAATTATTGCCACTCTATTGATATCTTAAACAGTTACTTAGGGTTTTATCTTTAAAGATAAAGCCTATTTCATCGCTTTTTCGTTGGTTAATCGCTTAATTTATACATTTATCATAGTTGGCATGTTAAATGCTAATAGAAAGATACAGAGATATATTTAATTAGGATTCCACAATGATTAACAAACTTGATAAAGAATTAAATTTTCATCATCAAGCCTTAAGCTTACGAACTGCAAGGCAAGAGTTACTTTCAAGCAATGTGGCTAATGCTGACACTCCTAATTTTAAGGCGAAAGATATTGATTTCGCCAGTGTACTGCGTGAAAAGCTTTCTTTAACTGCAAATACGAATAATGTTGGTTTAACAAAAACGTCCCCAATGCACATTGGTGTCAATGCAAACGGCGCTCTTGATGGCAGCCTATTATATCGCGTTCCTTTGCAACCCAGTGCAGATGGCAACACAGTGGATATGGATATGGAACGTACCCGATTTGCAGATAACTCGATCAAATATGATGCGAGCATAACATTTATTACGAATGAGTTTAGAAACTTAACAAAAGCTATGCAGGAGAGATAACGATGTCTTTATTTAATGTATTCGATATTGCAAGCTCGGCAATGTCAGCACAATCTCAACGTTTGAATGTGGTGGCCAGTAATCTTTCAAATGCGGATAGTGTTACCAGCTCAACGGGTGAGCCCTATCGTGGACGTCAAGTGGTTTTCAGCACGTTGCAGGCGGCTGCTAATGGCGCAAGCGGTGTTAAGGTCGCTGGCGTCATTCATGATCCTTCACCGATGCGGCAAGTATTTGAACCAAAGCATCCGTTTGCGGATAAGAATGGGTATGTGACGATGCCTAATGTCAACGTGGTAGATGAAATGGTTAACATGATGTCTGCATCACGCTCATATCAGAACAGCGTAGACATGATGAATACCACCAAATCACTATTGCAAAAAACTTTGACCATCGGTCAATAAAGGAGCACACAATGAGTTCAGTTCAGCAAACCAATTCACAGGCAATCGCGTCAGCTACAACCACAGGCATCGCAACAAAAAAGGCTGTGGAAAATCCGCAAGATCGTTTTTTGAAACTTTTAGTTACCCAGATGAAAAATCAAGATCCTCTTAAACCGCTTGATAATGCAGAAGTTACCAGTCAATTGGCGCAAATCAGCACAGTATCCGGGATAGATAAATTGAATTCAACACTTCAACTTTTGGTTTCTGATGCTGAAAATAGCCGCTCAGTTGAAGCTTCTGGATTGATAGGGCGGAATGCCTTTGTGCCTGGAACATCTATGGTGCTTGATGGAGATGCAAGCATAGCCGGCATTGAATTAACACAACCTGCTGATCAACTAAAAGTAACGATATTGGATAATTCAGGTATTGCCATCCGGCAGATGGAACTCGGTGCGCAACCGGCTGGTGTAAGCACCATTGCATGGGATGGGATGACCGACAGTGGCGCTAAAGCTGCTAATGGGAACTATGCTTTTGCTGTCAGTGCAAAACAAGGCGGCAATGATATCAAAGTTAATACACTTTCATTTGGCTTAGTCAATGGCGTTTCACCCGGTGAGCATAGCGCACTTCTGGATATGGGTGAATTAGGGCTTGTCAGCCTATCTGACGTTAAAGAGATATTTTAATTAGGAGATCATCATGGGTTTTCAACATGGCTTAAGTGGATTAAGCGCCGCAGCAACAAATCTGGATGTGATTGGAAATAATATTGCCAATGGCAATACCGCCGGATTCAAACAATCTCAAGCTCAATTTACGGATGTTTTTGCAAATGCGCAGGGTGGATCGGGATCTACTCAAGTAGGCATTGGCTCTAAAGTGGCTACGATTCAGCAGCAGTTCAGTCAGGGAAACATATCGCCAACCAGTAATCCATTGGATATTGCAATTAATGGTCAAGGCTTTTTCCGTATGAGTGATAGTGGCGCAATCAGTTATAGCAGGAATGGCCAATTTCATGTCGATGCGAACGGCTATCTCGTAGATGCAAAAGATGCGAACTTAACGGGTTATGAAGCAGATTTAAATGGGGATATTGTAGCCAGTGAACCCGCCAACTTAAAGCTGTCGACTACTGATCTTGCTCCTCAGGTTACATCAAAGTACGAAATGGGTTTTAATCTGGATTCGCGTAAAACTGTACCCGCCGTTTTGCCTACTTTTAGCGCGCTTGATCCCAAAACATATAACAGCACGACATCAGGAACGGTTATTGACAGTTTGGGTAATTCACATATTTTCTCCGTCTTTTTTCAGAAAACAGCTGCTAATACTTGGAGTGCTTTTGCAACGATTGATGGTAAGGCTACCGCCGCAGGTGTGCCTGTTGGAGTTACATTGGATGCCGGTGCTTCGAAAATATTGACCTTTGATGGTAACGGCAAACTGACAGCGCCGCTTGTTCCAATCAATATGTCGGTTGATCTGGCGCTTATTAATCCGACGCTTGGTGCAACTTCTCCACTTAATTTTACGCTGGATCTTACGACGGCAACTCAATTTGGGTCAGATTTTGGCGTGAATTCTCTTGCACAAGATGGTTACACTTCGGGACGAATGGCTGGTTTCTCAATTGCTGGTGATGGATTAATTCAAGGAAGTTATAGTAATGGTCAAACAAGAACACTGGGGCAAATTATTCTGGCCAATTTTATTAATCCACAGGGCTTAAATCCAGTGGGAGAGGGCCATTGGGTAGAGACATCAAGCTCTGGTCAGCCTCTGGTGGGTCCTCCAACAACTGGAACACTGGGCGCGCTTCAATCCTCTGCCATTGAGGATGCGAATGTCGATTTGACATCTGAGCTGGTGAAAATGATCACAGCGCAACGTATGTATCAAGCCAATGCCAAATCAATTGAGACTCAGGATAGTATTATGCAGACATTGGTTAATCTTTAAGCACATTCCTGGTTGCTTATAAGTTGATAAGAAACACTCTGAATTTTATTTCATGAAATTGAGTAAAAAATGGATCGATTAATCTATACATCAATGACTGGAGCAAACCATACGCTTAATCAGCAGGCTACGGTTGCTCACAATCTTGCCAATGTTGCAACTACGGGTTATCGCGCTGAAAACAACGCATTTCGCGCTGTTCCGATATATGGTGATGGATTGCCTACACGAGCTTTTGTAGTGGATTCAACAACCAGTGCAGATTTTACCCCCGGCTCATTACAAACAACGGGACGTGATCTCGATGTTGCAATTCAAGGCGCTGGATGGATTACAGTGCAACTGGATAATGGTGAAGAGGCCTATACGCGCAATGGTAGCCTGCAAGTTAGCACAACTGGCATTTTGTTAACGAATAATGGACATAAAATCAGAGGGGATAGAGGCATTATTACAGTCCCACCGGAAAATCGTATCACGATTGGTGTCGATGGTACTGTATCGGCTGTACCTATTTTCCCTCAGCCGAATACTGTTGCTACGGTAGGCCGCATTAAATTAGTCAATCCGCCGGAAGATCAGTTGATAAAGGGTACTGATGGCTTGTTCCGCCTTAAGGATGGTTCTGTGGCACAGGCTGATGCCAAGGTTAAGCTTATCGAGGGAACTCTGGAAAATAGTAATGTAAATATTGTGCATGAAATGGTTAGCATGATAGCGCTCGCCCGCCAATTTGATATGCAAATGAAAATGCTTGAAAGCGCAGAACGCAATGCCCAGCAAGCAAGTGAAGTAATGGTTTTAAGGGTTTAAATCAGATAATAAATAGGGGGTTAATGATTATGATACGTTCATTATGGATTTCCAAAACCGGCCTTGATGCTCAGCAAACCAAAATGGATATCATTGCAAATAATTTGGCGAATGTTAATACTAACGGTTTTAAGCGTGCTCGTGCAGTGTTTGAGGATTTGGTGTATCAAACTTTGCGTCAACCGGGAGCACAGTCATCTCAACAGACTCAATTGCCCTCAGGTTTGCAATTAGGCACCGGAGTTAAGCCTGTCTCGACAGAAAGTATATTTACTCAGGGAGGGCTTCAGCAAACCGATAATCCACGTGATATTGCCATACGAGGGTTAGGTTTTTTTCAAGTCTTAATGCCTGATGGTACGACAGCTTTTACACGTGATGGCGCATTCCAATCGGATCTCAATGGGCAGCTTGTAACATCCAGTGGATATCCGGTTCAGCCAGCGATTGTTGTTCCACCGAATGCACTCAATATCACAGTTGCACGCGACGGCACAATATCTGCAAGTGTGCCGGGATCTGCTGCACCTATTTTAGTCGGTAATATTCAGTTAGCCAGTTTTATTAATCCCGCAGGGCTACAGAAAATGGGTGAGAATCTGTATATGGAGACCGCATCGAGTGGAACGCCTATTCAGAACGCTCCAGGTACCAACGGTCTGGGGTTATTAGAGCAGAATTTTGTTGAAACATCGAATGTGAATGTAGTGGAAGAATTGGTTAGCATGATTCAAACTCAACGTGCTTATGAGATGAATTCCAAGTCAATTGAAACTTCAGATCAAATGTTGCAAAAATTAGCGCAATTATAATTTATTCGGGCGCCTGGAGTAATACGATGGTAAACGCCAATCTGATAATACTAAATCACTACTTGTATCGATATGTATTGATACTTGTCTTTCTGGTATCGGGTTGTGCCATGACGCCATCAACAAGTACGCATCAGCCTAATACATTACGGCCACCGCATCACCATAGTGGGGCGGCAGCTCAACCCAACGGATCAATCTTCCAGGCTATCAATAGCACAACGGGTGGGGTTCGTTATACACCGCTATTTGAAGACCGGCGGGCACGAAGTGTGGGCGACACGATCATTGTAACTCTGAATGAAAGAACAAATGCCAGCAAGAGTTCTGGAAGTAATATTGAACGCTCTGGAAATATTGATTTCTCGGTTCCCAGTCTTTTGGGAATACCTTTAAGCGTGTTGAAAAAGAATGCAACCCTTGAAGCCAGCTCTAACAATAAATTTGATGGAGGTGGAGAGAGTGCAAGTAAAAATGATTTTAGAGGAACGATTACGGTTACTGTTATCGAAACACTGCCTAATGGGAATCTGGTTGTCAGTGGTGAAAAACAAATAGGTATTAATCAGGGACAAGAGTTTATAAGGCTTTCAGGAATCATTAATCCGGTTCATGTTATGTCGAATACTATCTCTTCAACGCAAATTGCGGACGCGCGTATTGAATATCGTGCCAATGGATATATAGATGAAGCGCAAACAATGGGTTGGCTATCACGCTTCTTCCTGAATGTTTCGCCTTTCTAAATGGATAAAGGTATGAATGAATTATTGCCTCCTGAATATATAAAATTATGAAAATGAGAAACATAATTATTTATTTAGTCCTCATTACCGGTTTGTTTCTGTCAAGTGTTTGTGCTGCTGATCGCATCAAGGATCTGGCATCCATCCAGGGAGTCCGTAATAATCAATTGATAGGGTACGGATTGGTTGTGGGCTTGGATGGCACGGGTGATATGACAGTCCAAACACCATTTACGGTCCAAAGTATCATTAATATGCTGGGACAATTGGGCGTTAATCTGCCGCCCGGCACTAACTTGCAATTACGTAATGTTGCTGCTGTTATGGTGACAGCCACATTACCTGCATTTGCCAAACCTGGTCAGCATATTGATGTTACGGTGTCTTCCTTGGGCAATGCAAAAAGCTTGCGAGGAGGGACGCTTTTAATGACTCCTCTTAAAGGAGCCGACAATCAGGTTTATGCGATGGCTCAGGGAAGCCTTTTAGTCGGCGGTATTGGGGCCGCAGCCGGGGGCAGCAGCGTGCAGGTTAATCATCTAAGTGCCGGACGCATTGCCGGTGGCGGTATCGTAGAGCGCGAGATCTCTACTACTGTGGGACAAGGCGATTATATCAATCTTGAGCTCAATTCAACTGATTTTACAACTGTTCATCGCATTGTGGACGCCATTAATGGAATTTATCCCTCTGCGGCAACTGCTATTGATGGTCGAATGATACAGGTGAGAGCCCCTTCTGATAATAGCCAGCGCATTATGTTTCTTTCTCAAATTGAGAGCCTTAATGTAACACCTGCACGGGCGCCTGCCAAAGTTATTGTCAATTCACGCACGGGCTCAGTCGTTATGAATCAGGCTGTAACGCTTGAGACTAGCGCGGTCGCCCATGGCAATTTGTCGATTATCATCAATACTGAGCCGGTAATCAGTCAACCCGGGCCATTTGCACAACGAGGTGAAACAGTAGTCACTCAGCGATCGCAGGTTGAGATACGCACCGATGAAGGGAATTTAATGCTTCTGCCTAATGGCGCAGATCTGGGTGAAGTTGTTAAAGCATTAACAGCGATTGGTGCCACAACACAAGACTTATTGTCCATACTACAGGCCCTAAAAGCAGCCGGCTCATTGCGTGCGGATTTGGAAATTATTTAATAACATAGTGATACAAACCGATGATTATCTCACCTGACATTTCAAGTAAGCTCGCAGTTGATGCCAAGAGCATTGATAGTTTACGCTTATTGAATAAACAGAATCCAGATGAAGCCCTACAAAAAGTGGCTCAGCAGTTTGAAGCGTTGTTTATGCATATGCTACTTAAAAGTATGCGTGAAGCTACGCCTAAGGATGGACTATTCGATAGCCAACAAACACAATTCTTTACTCAAATGTATGACCAGCAATTAGCTCAGCATATATCAACAAAAGGAATGGGTATTGCTGACATGATGGTGCAACAATTAACTCAGGCTAACAAATCAATTGAACCACAAACTTCAATTAGTCAGGCAGATGCCATTTTATCAACTATTCATTCCATCAATAATTCATCATTAATTTCCGATGGGCATCCAAATGATAAATCAAGATTGATATGGCCGAATGCTTACGTTTCATCTCATGATGACTTGCAATCAGGTAAATTCAATTCACCTGTTGAAGAGGTGATTGCTGCTTCCCAAATGGGCAGCGCACAATTAAATAAACCATCTAATCATTCAACGGATTTTATCGATAAACTTTTGCCGCATGCAAAGATTGCATCACAATCAACCGGTATTCCTCCTCATTTTATGATGGCACAAGCTGCTCTGGAGAGCGGATGGGGCAAACATGAAGTTCGTCGTGCGGATAATAGTCCAAGCTACAATCTATTTGGCATCAAAGCGGGCGCAAACTGGAAAGGAGATGTTGTTGAGACAGTAACTACCGAATACATTAATGGAGCGCCACAGAAAATGGTTGAGAAATTCCGCGCTTATAGCTCATATGCTGAGGGATTTAATGATTATGCCAAACTGCTACTGGATAATCCACGTTATGCACAAGTACTGAAATCCACTGATGCCGCCACGTTTGCAAATGGCCTTCAACGTGCTGGATACGCTACTGATCCGAGGTATGCTGATAAGCTGATTCGAATACTCAATAGTGACACATTGCAGAATCGAGAATTGATTTAATACACAAAAGTTTTTTAATTGTTTTGCCGATAAACTGTCATAAATTAATTTAAATATTAAGAATCAGATAAGAAGCTATGGGAAACAGCATCCTTGACATTGGAATTTCCGGTTTATCAACTGCACAAAACCAGTTGCTGACGACAGGTCATAATATCAGCAATGCGGATACACCTGGTTTCAAGCGCCAACAGGTCATTCTCAGTACAAATACTCCACAATCAACAGGCGGTGGATTTGTTGGGCAGGGTGTTCATTCAACGACAGTGCAGCGCATATACAGTCAATTTCTTGCTAATCAATCATTGCAAGTACAAACACAAAGCCACCTATTGGATAGTAATTACGCAGAGATAAAACAATTAGATAACATGTTTGCCGAGGTTACTTCCGGGCTTTCCCCAACACTTCAGAATTTTTTTAGTGCTGTACAGGATGTAGCAACAAACCCTGCGGTAATTCCATCTCGGCAAGCCATGTTGAGCAATGCTGAGGCGCTTGTGGCGCGCTTCCAAAGTATGGATCAGCGTATGTTTCAAATTAGGGAAGGGATAAATACTCAAATTACCAGTAGTATCGTTGAGATAAATTCTTTAGCTGATCAAGTAGCAAAAGTGAATCAGCAAATATTATTAGCTGAAGGTGCTGCTGGTGGACAATCTGCCAATGATATGTTGGATCAGCGGGATGAACTTATAAGTCAATTAAGTAAATTAATTAATACAGACACAGTGCGGCAAAGCGATGGTACTGTGAACGTATATGTCGGAAATGGGCAGGCTTTAGTTGTGGGAGCTCAGAAATTATCGTTACAAGCGATCATGTCACCTGATAATCCAGATAATTTAACAGTGGGTCTAATTATTGGAAATAATACTGTTCAGCTTCCCGAAAGTCAGATTGCGGGCGGAACTTTAGGGGGTATTTTGTCTTTCCGGAGCGTCACACTGGATAGTGCACAAAATGCATTGGGAAGAATTGCTATTACGCTGGCGCAAACTTTCAATGAACAACATCAATTAGGTATGGACCTAAATGGAAGTATGGGGGGGGATTTCTTTACGGTGCCTCCACCCAAAGTAATTTCTGCGTCAACCAATAATCCGGCATCTAATATCACGGTAGGAGTGAGTAATTTCAGTGCCTTAACAACAAGTGACTATCAGTTTTCTTATGATGGTACAAACTATATACTCACAAAATTATCAGACGATAGTTCAATCACTACATTAGTGGCTCCATCAGGAATCACTCCATTAACACTGGATGGCATATCTGTCACAGGGGCAGCCATTCTTCCTAATGAAAGATTTCTAATTCAGCCTACCGTTAATGGTGCAAAGAATATAGCGGTCGATATTGCCGACACAACCAGAATCGCTGCAGCAGGACCTAATCGTACCAGTGCAGCATCAACGAATAATGGAACGGGAATTATCAGCGCTGGAGTCGTAAATCCATTGCCTCTTGATCCCAATCTTCAGCAACCTTTGACTATCACATTTCATACGCCCTATGACGGGCAATATGACGTGACGGGCATTGGAACCGGATTGCCAGCGACTAACCAAGCTTATACAACAGGAGCTGATATTAGCTTCAATGGCTATACTTTTCAGATTAATGGTAATCCTATTGCCGGAGATGTTTTCACGATTACTCCCAATAATAATGGATTTGCCGATAATCGTAATGCATTGTTGCTAGGTGCCTTGCAAACAATGAATACGTTGGAAAATGGAACAGCATCATATCAATCGTCCTATGGACAGCTTGTCAGTCAGATTGGCAATAAGACTCGCGAACTGGAAGTAACCAGTAAGGCACAAGCTAATTTACTCGCGCAGACTGAAAAATCAATACAATCAGTATCAGGTGTTAATTTAGATGAAGAAGCTGCCAATCTTTTGCGTTACCAACAGGCTTATCAGGCTTCAAGCAAGATCATTGAAATCAGTAATACACTATTCGATTCAATTCTAAGGATTGGTTAAAAATATTTAGGCCGGGAGTAATATCATGCGGATAAGCACAAATACAATTTATGAAACTGGAACAAACCTGATGCTACAGCAACAAGAAACATTAATTAAAACACAGCAACAGCTTTCGACCGGCAGACGCATCTTAACGCCTTCAGACGATCCAATTTCTGCCGCACAGGTATTAAGCATTACACAAGCGGAATCTCTTAATAAACAATACTCGGTTAATCGTACCAGTGCAAACTCTTCGCTGGGGTTAGAGGAAAATGTATTAAGGAAAGTAACTTCGCTTCTTCAAGATATACACAGTTCAACAGTTTATGCTGGGAACGCGTCACTTACGGATACCGATCGAAAGATTCTGGCTACAGAATTACGCAGTCAATTAGAATCCCTTGTTGGTCTTGCTAATACAACGGATGAAAAAGGACAATTCTTATTCTCAGGATATCAGGCAAGTACGAAGCCTTTTGTGCAAACCGGACTAAATGTGCAGTATGCGGGAGATCAAGGGCAACGACTGAATCAAGTGGGACCGGCGCGCCAGATTGCTGTCAGTGATTCAGGTATAGATATTTTTGATCGTATAAAGAATGGGAACAGTGTTTTCACAACAGCGGCAGATGCACTCAACACTGGCTCAGGCATCATTGACGTAGGATCAGTGATTACACCATCCAGTCTTACGGGTGATAATTACGAAATAACGTTTACAGTTGCTGCTGGTGTGACAACTTACGATATTGTTGATATCACAACGGGATTGCCGGTTTCATTAACCAATGCTTATGTAAGTAACAATGTGATCAATTTTGATGGAATGCAGTTGAGTATTAAGGGGGATCCTGCTAATGGTGATAAATTTGCGATATCGCCAAGTAGCAATCAAAGTATTTTTAAAACAGTGGGTGATCTGATTACAGCATTAGAAACGCCCTCTAGTGGGCAACCTGGAGGTACCCGGCTTGCAAATAGTTTGAATACGACACTCCAAACTATTAATAATAGTTTGGAACATATCCTTGCAAAACAAGCTTCTATTGGGGCCCGGCTTAGTGAAGTCGAAACATTGGAAAGTGTTGGCAGTGACCTGAGTATTCAATTTGAACAATTACTTTCGCAATTACAGGATGTTGATTTTGCAAAAGCGGCGTCAGATCTGCAACGGCGACAGTTATATCTTGAAGCTGCGCAGCAGTCGTATATTAAAATTTCCGGATTATCCCTGTTTAATTATATATAATCAATAATTTATAAAATTACGGTTTTTAATTTATTGTTTCCTCTGCTGATAGTTGATGCCTTGGTATCCTATATCTCGACGAACCTGATAGCCATCAAAGTGAATCTTTTCAACTAATTTGTAAGCATGCTGCTGAGCGATTTTAATGTTCTCTCCCAACGCTGTTATGCATAAAACACGCCCGCCGGCTGTTAGTATTTCCTTCCCATCTTTTCCGTCCATACGAGTTCCAGAATGAAAAATATGAAAATTGTCAGTGTTTTCTTGCTCTGTTGTCAGATCAATTAAGCCATGAATAACATCGCCCTTTCTCGGGTTCTCGGGATAACCATGGGCTGCCATGACAACACTCAGGGCAGCGCGACGATCCCACTCAATATCAACTTGATCCAGCGTTCCGTTCACCGCATGTTCAATGACTGTGAAAAGATCACTCTTAAACCGTAGCATGATGGGTTGAGTTTCTGGATCTCCCAATCGGCAATTAAATTCCAGCACTTTTGCCTGATTCTCTGCGGTAATTATTAATCCTGCATAGAGAAAACCACAATAATTGATACCTTCTTCTTTCATGCCTGTTATGACAGGATCAATGATGTCGTGCATGATTTTTGCATGCAGGTCAGGCGATATAAATGGTGTTGGCGAATACGCACCCATTCCACCGGTATTGGGACCTAAGTCCCCGTCATAGAGACGTTTATGATCCTGACTGGTAGCCAACGGCAAGATATGCCGGCCATCAGTCATCACGATAAAACTAACTTCAATTCCTTGTAGAAATTCTTCAATAATAATTCCACTTTCCACGCCACCAAGATTCTTCTCAACCAGCAGGTTATTAACAGCAGAATATGCTTGTTCTTTGGTTTGAGCGACTACAACACCTTTTCCGGCCGCAAGGCCATCGGCTTTAATCACTAATGGAGTAATATGTCGATCGATGTATTGATGAGCCAGAGCAGGGTCTTTAAAACTTGTATAAGCGGCTGTGGGAATATTATGTCGCTGCATAAATTCCTTCGCAAAGATTTTTGAAGTTTCAAGCTGCGCTGCTTGCTGAACAGGGCCGAAGATTCTTAGATCAGCAGCCTGGAATGCATCGACTATACCTGCCGCAAGCGGAGTTTCCGGGCCTACTATCGTAATTGCAATTTTTTCTTTCTTGGCAAATTCGATTAATTCGGGAATAGCTGTGATGGATATATTCTCAAGTCCACGGTCTTGAGCGGTGCCTGCATTACCTGGTGCAACGAATACTTTATGTATGCGAGGAGACAGACTTAATCTCCACGCCAGTGCATGTTCTCGACCTCCACCGCCAATAACTAATAATTTCATGATATTTGATGATTATTTAGTGTCTGAAATGACGAACGCCAGTAAATACCAATGAGACACCATGTGCGTCGGCAGCAGCGATAACTTCATTGTCGCGAATGCTGCCTCCGGGCTGAATTATGGCGGTTGCTCCCGCTTGCACCACGACATCTAATCCATCCCGGAAGGGGAAAAATGCATCGGATGCGACAACAGCCCCGGAGAGCGCAAGACCTGCTTGTTGAGCCTTTATGGACGCTATTCGTGCACTATCAACACGGCTCATTTGGCCAGCGCCTATACCTAAAGTTTGTCCGTTACTGCAAAATACTATTGCATTAGATTTAACAAATTTTGCAACCCGCCATGCAAACAATAAATCCTTTAATTGCTGTGGGGTTGGTTTTATTTTTGTGACGATCTCAAAATCTGAAACCGTAATGTTCTGAATATCGGGAGTTTGTACAAGAAGGCCGCCACCGATGCGTTTCAAGTCATAGAGGTGATATTCATGCTGTAAGGGTAGCACAAGCACCCGTATATTATTTTTTTGTAAAAGAAGTTGTTGTGCTTCCTGTGTGATTTCTGGCGCAATAACCACTTCAACAAACTGCTTTAGAACGGCTTCAGCAGTCTCGCTATTTACGGTTCGATTAAACGCAATAATGCCACCAAAAGCAGAGGTTGGATCAGTCGCAAATGCAAGTTGATACGCGCGTAAAGTAGTTTCAGCAATGGCAATCCCGCATGGATTGGCATGTTTAACGATCACGCAGGCCGGATTGTCAAAGGTTTTAACACATTCCCACGCAGCATCGGTATCAGCGATGTTATTGTAGGATAGTTCTTTGCCTTGTAATTGCTCATAGTTGGCTAAACTGCCTGGAGTTGCTGTTTCATCGCGATAGAAAGCGGCCTTCTGATGAGGGTTTTCTCCATAGCGCAAATGCTGTGCAATATTAAAATTCAAATTGAGGGAGTCTGGAAAATCTTTTCGGTGATAATTTGTATCAAATGAAGTTAAATAGTTACTAATCGCACTATCGTAAGAAGCCGTGTGTGTAAAAGCTTTTTGTGCAAATTGGAAACGTGTTGCTAAGCTGATAGCCCCATTATTTGCCTTCAACTCTTCACAAAGTAATGAGTAATCTTGAGGATGAGTAACAACCGCTACTTTTTGATAATTCTTGGCTGCTGCACGCACCATGGTCGGTCCACCAATATCAATATTTTCAATGGCATCATCCAAACTACAATTTTGTTTTGCTATTGCCTCCTTGAATGGATACAGATTAACGATCACCAATTCTATATTTAAGATGGATGCATCATCAAGTGCTGCTTGATGGTCTGTTAAATCGCCGCGGGCGAGAATACCCGCATGAATTTTTGGATGGAGTGTTTTGACCCGGCCATTAAGCATTTCTGGAAAACCCGTGTAATCACTGACCTCTAAAACGGCTATTCCGGCTTCATTAAGTAATTTAGCAGTACCGCCTGTCGATATGATGGTTATACCGTATTGAGCCAGGTTTTGTGCCAACTCTATTATTCCAGTTTTATCTGAAACGCTGATCAGTGCTTGTTTAATACTCATTTAATTTGATATTGTTTCATTTTCTGACGTAGGGTGTTGCGATTTATTCCAAGCAGCTCGGCAGCCTGGGTTTGATTGCCTTTAGTATGTTGTATGGCGACTTCAATCAGGGGTTTTTCAACACTATTGATTACCATGCCATAGAGTTGCCCTGGTTTCTCACCATCAAGATCAATAAGATAGCTGCTTATGGCCTTGCGTATACAGGATGCAATCTCATTCTCCTTTATTGCACTCATAAACTAAACTCCCCTTTTTTGATATAACTCAATCTTTGATCATGCTCAGCCAATTTTGAGAAAAAATTATTTGTTTCTGAAATCTGCTGATCACTGGTCTGTAATTGATTCATTGATTGGCGAAAGCCAGCAGAACCAATCAGACCTTTGGTATACCAGGAAATGTGTTTACGTGCGACACGAACACCTGAATATTCGCCATAGAAATCATATAAATCATACAAGTGATTAATGAGTATTCGTTGTATCTCGGCCACTTCAGGTGTTTGAAGATGTTGACCTGTTTCAAGATAATGATTTATCTCACGAAAAATCCATGGCCGTCCTTGCGCAGCACGACCGATCATAATAGCATCTGCTCTTGTATAGGCAAGAATATGTTTTGCTTTTTCAGGGGTAGTTATATCACCGTTTGCAATAACGGGAATCTTGATAGCAGCTTTAACAGCAGCTATGGTGTCATATTCCGCGTCACCAGTATAAGCGCAAGCGCGTGTACGTCCATGAATAGCCAGCGCTTGAACACCGGAATTTTCTGCTATATGTGCAATTGATAGTGCGTTTTTATGTTGTTTGTCCCAGCCTGTACGGATCTTAAGTGTCACAGGAATATCGACGGCCTTTACGACAGCGTCAAGAATCTTTCCAACCAATTTTTCATTTTGCAGTAAAGCGGAACCTGCCATGACATTACATATTTTTTTAGCCGGACAACCCATGTTAATGTCAATAATTTGAGCGCCATTCTCAACATTGTAGCGCGCTGCGGCGGCAAGCATTTTAGGATCTGCGCCAGCGATCTGAACAGAAATTGGAGAAACTTCGCCTTCATGATTCGCTCTTCGCTGAGTTTTTTTAGAACCCCAAAGTAACGAATTACTCGATACCATTTCAGAAATAGCCATACCAGCGCCCATAATTTTACACAATTGCCGAAATGGCCGATCCGTAACACCAGCCATCGGTGCGACGATCAGTTTATTTTTTAAAATATGAGTGCCAATCTGCATGTGAGAAGCTGTTTGCAAGCCAATTAATAGGTTAGGAAGATATTGGTATAATTTCTACATTACTGTGTGTGGTTAATTATAGCTTTTGTCAAGCCGATAGTGGGGACAAGGTTTAAAATTATCCTCTGACTCCGAATATCATACGACGTGCAATAAATCGCTTAAGAGGCGGGATGCAGTCCAATGCGCTTAATCCAAATCCACAGGCATGTTTCAGGGTTTTGTTTTTGTTAGAAAACAGCTTGACCAATGAGTCTGTAAAAAGCCTGCCGGCAGTACTGTCTATATGTCTTCGCTGACGATATCTTGACAACATGGCGGGAGCTCCAATTTCACTGGATGCGGTTTTTGTATCGATAATTTCACAAGCTAATTCATAAGCATCCCTTAATCCCAGATTAAACCCTTGTCCTGCGACCGGGTGCAGCGTTTGAGCAGCATTACCGATTAATACGATTCTTTGTGTTGTGATGGATGTTGCGTATTTAAGTGACAGAGGAAATGCAGATCTTTTCCCTGCTTTGGTGAATTTTCCGAGCCTGTCACCAAAATGTTGATGCAATCGGAATAAAAATGTTTTGTCATCCAAAGCAATGATTTCTTTGGCTGTTCCGGGAGCCACAGTCCATACTAAGGCAAAGTCTTCGCCGTTGGGAAGTAATGCTACGGGACCATCCGCCGTAAAGCGTTCATACGCAATACCTGTTTGTTTTTTCTCGGCACTAACATTAGCAACTACCGCCCATTGCTGATAATCGTGTGTTTGATAAGTAATATCAGGCAGTTGCTTGGCTAGTTGACCGCCATCAGCCAGAATAAGTAGTCGGGCGTTTATTTTTTCTTCTTTACCTTGATAGTCGAAATAGACATCGCCTGAACTTTCATTGGCTTCTAACCGAGTAACTGTTGCGCCAGCAATATAATCAGTTTTGGTTTCAGTCAATTTCTTATGCATAGAGCAGAAAAGATCATGGTAATTCACAACAAACCCCAATGTGGGAACGCCCGCATCATCAGGTGTCAAGATGGTTTGACCGAGACTGCCGCGATTAGAGATATGGATGGAAGTAATCGGAGTATTTTGTGTCAGTTTATCCCATGCGCCTAAGCGATGCAGTATCAAATGACTTCCATATGATAATGCCAATGGACGCGGATCTTCAAATTTCTCTGGTAAGCCACGCGCTTCCAGGAGTAAACTCGAAATACCCGTATCACGCAAAACAAGTGCCAGAGCCATACCTACCGGTCCACCTCCAATGATGACAATATCATAATGACCGGTAGTATTATCTACCATTTCTTTGAAATTTATTCATAGAGGTTAATCTTTAGTCTATAAACCAGATAAGATGTTAAATTCAATAGTTTTATTCTGTTCTCTACAATCCAGGATCAACAGTTTGACCCAATTAGATTTTTAATCGGATAGAATAGCATACTGCTAGTAGTCCTGGAATGAGGTTATTTCAACGCAATGTCTGTAATGATAGATAATCCCGGGAAATGTCATAATTACATAGATCTACCGGTACTGACGCAGTAAGTTTAATTTAAACGATTGTAGGGGTGGTCTTAGATATTTCTGTGAGGAAATTATTCTGGAAAGGAATTTTTGCATGACAAGGATATTAATAAATATTAGATTTATATTGCCTATATTGATTCTGATTTCTACCAATGTTTGGTCAGCGAATATTGGTATTGGGCTTACCAGTGCGGCTGCTAAAGGTAATTTTTCTCTGGTAAAAAAGATACTGGATACTAAACAAATTGGACAAGAAGAATTAGATACTGCTTTTATAGTGGCGGTTACAAAAGGGAATGCAGCAATTGTTGAGCGTTTTCTGCAAGCGGGGGCTGATGTTAATCTAAGAGGGGATAACAGTTACACACCATTGATGCAAGCTTCTCGTGATGGTCGTGATCAGGTTGTCGAAATTTTACTTGCTGCGGGTGCTGATGTTAATGCTGTTTCTGAAGAAAATGATACAGCTTTAATTCTCGCCTCTGAAAAAGATAGAAGAAAGGTTATTGCTTTATTGATAACTGCCAATGCCGACGTGAATGTAGAAAGAAGTAATGGTATGACAGCATTATTACTGGCGGCACAGGAGGGATACCAGCAGGTTATTCAAGCATTGGTTAATGCAAAGGCTGATGTCAATTATCAATTGGAGAACGGTGCTACCGCATTAATGCTGGCTGCTCAACATGGTCATCTGGGTGCAGTTCACTCGTTAATTGCAGCCAATGCAGATCTGAATCTCAAAGCAAGTAACGGTACAACTGCATTGATGCTTGCTAATCGTTATCGTTATAAAGAAGTTATTGAATTATTAAAGAAGGCTGGCGCCAGATAGTCAATATAGTGCGCAGCCTCTTATTGAAGGATTATATTCTGCCGGATTGTTATAGTTAAACTAGGGAAATAAAGGAAATCAAGAATGAATGTCTTAGCTGTTTTATTACTTGCTGCAACAATTTTATTACTAACCGGTTGCGGTGAGGGATCGCAAAGTGATAAATCAGAAATCAGTTCTCCGCCAACATCTACAGTTGAAGTAACCAAATTGGGAGAAATTCCATCATTTATTGGGGAGGGCCTGACTCCCGAAGAGAAAGCTGAGTTGATGGAACAAATCTTACCTTCAGGAGTAGGCGATGTTCAAACAGCGGAAGAAAAATTTAAAGCTTTACTAGAGGATGCAAGGATGGGAGATCCGGTTGCCCAGAATGGTTTGGGTGTTATGTACTATACAGGTGAAGCGGTTTCAAAGACCTCATCTGGTCAAGTATTGAATAATGACCCTGAATTGGCTGCGGGATGGTTCTTTCGTGCTGCAGAACAAGGCTATGCAGATGCCCAATTTAACCTGGGGTTAATGTATGCAAACGGTGAGGGAGTCGCGCAAGATATGACACAGGCCGTTGAGTTATTTAAGAAAGCTGCGGAACAAGGTCATGTTGATGCACAAAATAATTTAGGTGCCATGTACTTCACTGGCGAAGGGGTGGCTAGAAATGAGAAAAAGGCTATTGAATGGTTTGAAAAAGCGGCTGCCCAAGGGAATGTAGACGCTCAGGCTAACCTTGATGCCATAAGAGCAGCAGGTAAATAGCCTACCGATAATAAAGCACTCCGCTATAAATAGAAGGATACGGTGTTTTGTAATAGCCTTACTTACCTAATAATCCATCTCATTTTTACACTTGCGATTCCCCGTGGTCTTGCCACGGGGTTGTTTATTGACTCAAAAGAAGCCTATGGGGACTTCAACATACAAAAAATCAGTATTACCTGAGCGCTGAGTCATATGCGCAGGTTCTGTCGCTATCCGGGTTTTTACGCACTCTCCAGCAGCGAAATGAGTGTAACGAATCGCGCTATTTGGCACTATTATAGGAAGTAGTGACTTGTATTTCTGCGAGTCACTGTTTTATTTGGTAGGCCGTGCGAGATTCGAACTC
>ERZ1292625.1909-Hain-H41-01um-R1-1909-length-21539-cov-7_pt1 | contig 21539 bp, 22 predicted proteins | sample MGYA00564400_ERZ1292625 | MGnify/ENA primary metagenome ERZ1292625 (study PRJEB36523, sample SAMEA6512639) | groundwater metagenome | collected 2019-01-08 | study: AquaDiva: Metagenomics assemblies of 32 groundwater samples
AAAGACAAAATATTTTTTTACCGAAGATGCACAAAATGTATTGACATATTACCGATTTACCACTTTGGCCGGAGAGTGTACCGCTTAGTCCGGGTGCCGCCGGATTTGAGAGTTGCCGTAATAGTGAGTGCTGCATTTTTTATGGTGTAATGCGGCGTGCATACCCCCTTGCTGCAGGTGCCGAAGTAAAGATCGCGGCTATCGGTCGTGCTACTTGGAGTGATTGCACCACCCACGCCTTGAGATTGGCCGCTCCCGGTATAGTTTAAGAGATAAGAAATCCGGCTGACTTTATCGAGGTTAAAAAATGATACGACGACGCTACGGGAAGCAGATGACAGTTTTGCACTGGAATAAGAGGCGCCCGATACCACTGTTTTGGATGTTGCCGGAGTCACTTTTTGGACTCGAGGTTTGGCGGCTTGTACCGGGGGGACCAGCAGTAATACCGCGATAACGATGCTCAAAAACAAAAAACGACGGGTATTGTTCATACTATAAAGAGTATAGCATACTAAGCGCTTGTGAAATTTAACGATCTCGGTAATAATACGAGATAGTGAAAAAATACGGGAGACCGATCATTATTGGTTTGATAATCGGCGGTATCTTGAGCGCTGGCTATCTTTTCTGGTGGGGGAAAAGCCAATCAGCCGGCCCAGCAGGGTCTCAAGAGTCTCTGTCTCCTCCCGCGCCGACACCGGCACAACTCCTCGCGTGGAACGATCCGAACGGTTTTTCTTTCCAGTATCCGGAAGGATTAGTCGTTAATAAGCATGATGAGGACAAAGAAAATTATTCGCACGTGGAGTTTACCAGTCCCGATCACCCAGGAAGACTCATCGTTTGGGGGAAGGATCCGGGCCGCGGCGTGACGGATGCAGCGAGTTGGGTAAGCCAAGAAAAGAGATTCATAGGCGCAAGCTTACTGGACACGACACTCGGTGGTCAACAGGCCAAGAAGGTCATGGTTGACGGGGTCACGCGTGTGCTCGTCGTTGGCGCGCTCTACGATGGTATCGTATGGTCTGTGGAAGCCGCGCTTGAAGATGCGGATTTCTGGACTGGTGTCCACACAACCATCATAAATTCATTTGCCTTTATACCAGTGAAGGAGCCGGGATCTTCCGCGACTTCTGAGCCTGCTCCCGCCGTGGACGACGTGGTAGTGGATGAGGAAGAAGTGGTGGAATGAGGGGAAATGTGCTATACTCGTCGGTGTCCTGGGAACAAAGCTAGCGACCAAATAACGCTCCTTAGGCGTTCATGCGTCCTCTTCAAGACCTAAGGAGAAAGGAAATCCAAATATGGCTACCAATTTATTTGTTGGGAATCTTCCGTATACCATGGACAGCGATGGTCTTGGGCAGTTATTTGCACAAGCCGGAACTGTTACGTCTGCCAAAGTGATCTCGGATAAGTATTCCGGTAAGTCACGAGGTTTCGGGTTTGTCGAAATGGCAACCGACGAAGAGACGAAGAAAGCTATTGAAATGCTCAATGGTAAAGACGTCGAAGGACGTGCACTAGTTGTGAACGAAGCACGACCACGGGAAGAGCGACCACGAAGATAAGCAGCACGAGTAACGAAAAACCAGGAACCCCGGTGCGCCGGGGTTTTTGGTGGTGAGAAACATGCGTATTTGCTATCATTACGCCATCTATGTTTCAAAGTCCTACCTATGGAAATTTAGAATTACCCCAAGTGCGTGAGCGGATTCTTGCGTTTCTTGCCGGGGATCCTGACAGTAAGTATCAGTTGGTCGTCGGAACGGATTCTCAGCCGCATAACGGCGCAGGGGTAGATTTTGTCACGACGATTGTCGTCCACCGCATTGGGCGTGGCGGTATCTATTTTTGGAAGCGGATCGTCATCAAAAAAAAGTATGTGCTTCGGCAGCGGATGTATGAGGAGGCGACGATGTCATTGGAAATGGCGGAAACGGTCGTTGCCCTGCTTCATAAAGACGGGGTGACCAAATACGATGTGGAAATACACGTGGATATCGGACAGTTTGGCAAGACCCGCGAGATGATCACCGAGATCGTCGGCATGGTCCGGGGCTCTGGGTATGCGGTGAAGATTAAACCAGAAAGCTATGCCGCAAGCAAAGTGGCGGACCGGTATACGTAACAATAATCCAATTATCCAATAGTCAAATACTACCCGCCTCGCCAAAGCCTCAGCGAGGCGAGCCAATACTACCAATGAATATCTTCGACTAAAAATCCAGGATTGATTTTTTTCTTTGATTGATTGAACGGAGAATTTTAGGTGTTTGTTCTCCGAATTGGGTGAGGAGGATCATGGCAGCGATGATATATGGCTTATATCCGGCCTGGGTATAGGTTTGTTTTTTATACGCTTCAAAGACCGATTCCTCCACCTCCCCTTCTTTGCAACTCACTCCACTGATATCTGCAGGGAGGCAGTGCATATAAAGCGCTTTTCCACTCTTCGTTTGTTTCATAATTTTTTCGCTGCACGTCCAATTTTTGTGTTTGGCGTTTTGGACAAGTGCAGTTTTTTCCAATGCTGCCAACCCTTTTTCGTCGTTATCTTTCAGGAGTTTTGTGCGTTGCTCCATGACGGCGTAGGAAGCCCAGGATTTGGGATAGACGATATCCGCGCCGACAAACGCTTCCTGCATATTGTCCATGATCCGGAACGAAGCGTTTGCTTTTTTGGTTTCCCGTTTGGCATAGGATTCTATTTCAGGAATCAGAGAATACCCTTTGGGATAGGCGAGGGTTACGTTGACACCAAAACGCGGAAGAAGAGCGATGATGCCTTGCGGCACGGACAACGGTTTTCCGTACGAAGGGGAGTATGCCCAGCTCATCGTCAGGTTTTTGCCACGGAGTTTATCCAACCCGCCAAAATAATTGGCAAGATGCAGAAGATCAGATAATGATTGCGTCGGATGGTCCTCATCGCACTGGAGATTGATGACGCTCGGACGCTGGTCTAATACACCATTTTTGAATCCCCACTCAGCGGCATGGGCAACGTCTTTCATATATTTATGGCCGACGCCAAGAAATATATCGTCACGGATACCAATTACACGAGTGAGAAATGAGAGCATATTGACGGTTTCCATCACCGTTTCTCCATGGGCGATCTGCGACTTTTTTTCATCTAAGTCCTCAATTTCCAGACCCAGTAAATTTGTAGCCGCGGAGTAGCTGTATTTTGTTCGGGTGGATTTATCGCGGAAGATGGAAACTGCGAGACCGGAGGCAAATACGTTCGGCGAAATTCCTTTTGCGTGCCAATCGCGTAGGGTTTGGGCCGTGGCGAGCGTTGCGTTGAGGTGATCCACAGATTTGTCCCAGGTCCGCAGAAAGTCGTGACCGTAGCCGGATAGATCGAATTTTTTAATAATGTTTATAGAATTTACCATGATTTAATGAGCGCAGAATAGATATCTACAGCATCGTCAACTTTTTGTAATTGTACGTACTCATCGGGTTTATGTATAGTATCTTTTTGGCCGGGTCCAAACGTAACGGCACTGATGCCTGTGGTAGTGAATGCGCAAATGTCATTTGATGCGGGTGAGACGGATACCTGTGCGCCGAGAACAAGGTTTTGGAGCAATGTGACGATAGGAGAATCCGGAGAAGTAAACCCAAAGGAAGCGGGGTTTCCGAGGTGAGCAATGGTAACGTCTTTCCCTAACGTTTTTTGTAAGAGCGGGATGATCTGCGCGTGAAGTTTGGGAGTGGTTCTCACATCCCACGTCGAGGCGCAAGTAGAAGGTACAGCGTTGGGAGACGAAGCATCCGTTTGAATGCCGGTTAAACAAAACGATGGACTGCCGAGCACCGGATCGGTATATGTTTTACATAACGATGTTGCTAGCGATGCGATTTTTTTGATCACATCTATATGTTCCATAACGGCATGCGTTTTGATATGTTGCGGTTGTGATCCATGGCCGGCATCACCATGCGTCGTAATCTGTAAAAACATATTTCCCCTGTGTCCAATCTCTATGGTTTGGAGGTTCGTAGGTTCGCCGATAATTGCTGCCACTTTTTGGTATTTCCGAGCGTGATTTTTTTGAAAATATTGTACAAACGATTGGCTTCCTGATCCGTCCGTTTCTTCGCCGGTCACAAAAACAATAAACACATCCAAGGGTGGGGGAGACCTTTGGAGTTCTTGTGCCATCAGCAAGAACGACGCGATCGCGGCCTTATCATCGCTTGCGCCCAAGCCATACAGTTTTCCGTTTTTTATGACACCGGCACCTCTTCCCGTCGGAGGAACGTTCCAGAGGTTTTCTGCCCCCGGGGCGACTGTGTCCATGTGCGCATTAAAGATTAAGGCTTTGTTTGCATGCCTGACAAAGGGAATAAGGACATTGCCGTTTTGTAGTTCGGCTTGTATACCGTGGGAGTGGGTCCACTGCATGATGAATGCGGCCAATGCGTGTTCCTGGCCGGAATAGGACGGAATACTCACGAGTTGAGCAAGTACCGTTTGTGTGCTCATAGTGTTTTCTCCTGAATGATACGTTGCGCGATAGTCTCAGTTTTTGATTTTGCTTTGCTCGTCATTTGTTTTTGGGTCGATACCCATTTGTTTACGTCGTTGGTTAGTGTTTGTCCGCGTGCAAGAGATATCGCCATTGTCTCTTTTGCGCTTCCGCCGATATGCATGCGTTTTCCAAGAGCCTTTTGTGGGTCCATTGCTTCTTTAAGTTGTGCATTTGTCACGTCAAGATCAACTCCCAGAGCAGACGCTTTTTTTATAATGTCCTGGGCAGAAATGTCAGATAGAAGTTGTTTGTGTTCTATCGCTTCATCCACAATTTGACCCACCACTTTATAGACAAGCCTGTAGCCCACACCGGATTTTTGAGATATTGCATCGGCTACATCCGTCGTCATCGAGTAGTTTGCGGTAACCAATTCCATCATTCTTTTTTTGTTGACCGTCAGGCTCGCGATGACAGAGGCAAGTGTTCCAACCATGGACAATGTTTTTGATAATCCCAAATCAATATATTCTTTCACTTCCCGGCTGTCCCGGTTATATCCCATGGGCAACCCGGATAGAATGTTGCTAACAATAGATGTGAATCCTATAAGTTGGGGTGCTGTTGCGCGTACGAGTTCCAACGCATCGGGATTTTTCTTTTGCGCCATGACGGATGAGCCGGTGATCGGATGCATACGCTGAGCGACCTCGTCTCCGAGTCCAATCATCCCGTACTCATAGGACGTAAACAGTAGGAGATCCTGGGCGAGTTTGCTCGCCACCAGGCAGATGTCCCGCATGCCGGTCAGAATCCCTAGCTGCACAAAGCCTCTGGACGATATGACATCCTGCGGTATTTCCCATATGGTAGGGAACCCAAGAAGGTCCGCGGTATAGACGCGGTCAAGAGGCCAGCTCGTTCCATACGACTCACATGCTCCCAATGGACAAAGATTATACGCTTCATACTGGTCGGTAATGGTTTTGATGGCTCTGGTAAATCCATTGAGATATGCAAGAGCCCACTGGCCAAAACTTGTTGCCTTGGCCGGTTGCATGTGCGTGTAACCGGGCATGACGGTACCCGTATGATCTTTTGCAAGCGATATGAGCGCGGCAAGAAGTGGTTGCATTTTTTCAAGAAGTCCGATGACTCTGTCCCGGAGGTACAACTGTTCGGTGGCCATCACTTGATCATTCCTGCTTCTTCCGGTGTGGACGCTGTATCCGGCTTCTCCTGCTTTTTGTACGATTGCGGCTTCAAGAGATAGCTGCGCTCCTTTGGCGGGATCGATTGCAAACATTTTTTCCAAGACCTCATTGTTTATATCAGCAAGTGCGGTGAGAATTAGTTTCACGTATTCTTTTTTGATGATGTCCTGTTTATAAAGCATCAGGACATGCGCTGTCGTACCCCAGATATCGTACGGCACCATCTGAAGGTCCAGAGACAATTGTTTTTCCGACACGATAAATTCCGCCGTTTTGAGCGTCGGCTTTTTATAGATAGGATCCGTTTTCTGTTTCATAGGTTGCCTCCCAATAATGTTTGGAGTATCGCCATTTGCGCCCACATTCTATTTTCTGCCTCGTCCAAAATTATTGAATTTTTTCCATCGAGCACTTCGTCGGTCACCTCGACGTTTCTTCTGACGGGCAAGCAGTGCATAAAGAACGCGTTAGGGGACAGTGACATTTTTTCTTTCGTCACGATCCAGTGTTTCAGTGTGTCTCTCACTATTTTTTCTTCTGACCAATGGCCATAGTGTTTGAGTGCTCCCCAGCTTTTGGCGCAAACCACTTCGCTTCCCTTTATGGCTTCATCCATAGAATGACTGAAGGCAAGCGTGCCACCACTCTGTTTGGCTCTGAGGGCCATGGCTTTCATTATTTGAGGATCCAATTCCCATCCCGGTGGATGGGCGACGACAACGTTCATGCCAAGATCGCAGGCGGCCAGTATTTGGGAATTGGGAGTCGCCATAGGGAGCGCTTTCGGATGATAAGCCCACGTCAGCACATACTTTTTTCCTTTGGGGTTTCCCAGTTTTTCCGTGATCGTCATAGCATCCCCCAAGCCCTGGCACGGATGGTAGACGTTGGATTCCATGTTGATGATAGGGACGCGAGCATAGTTCATAAAACTTTTCATGATGGTGTCTTTTTTTAATGTTTCCCAATTGGGCACCGTCACACTTTCCGATGATGTTGTAATGAGTTCGCTTGCCCGAATGGCAAGCCCGTCGCAGTAGCGGGAGAGTACGCCGGCAGCGTCTTTGATATGTTCTATCGTGCCTTTATCCATCACCGCCCCTTCTTCGTATTCAAATGTGTAACTTTCTTTGATTGGTACGTCTATGGCACATCCGCCAAGTTTTTGCATGGCGACCATAAATGAAACTCTGGTTCTCAAGGACGGGTTAAAAAAGAGCATGCCAAGCGTTTTGCCGGTGAGAGATTTTTGGACAGCCCCCTTTTTCATAGTGAGCGCGAGATCCGCGAGCTTCCGTATTTCGGATGGCGGAAAATCTAACGATGAATAGAAATGTTTTATGTGTTTGTTCATACGCGTACCCCTTTCATTTTTTCTTCAAGAATGGCGATGGTTTTGGGGATCGCGTATTGATTGCTCTCGGCCGGTATCCCGAAATGATGTTCTACAAAGTCCACACCTACCTGGCTGTTGACCACCGGTCCCGTAAACACATCGATCGGAATTCCGTATTCTTTCATTTTTTGTTGGGCTCCCCAGGCGGACACAAGATCGTTGGCTGCAACGACGGTCATCACAATATGTTTTTTGAACGAGGGGTGAGTGATAATAGACGCCACGTTATATTCTCCGATGATGCCGTCTCCAAATTCGGCAAGGATGAGGTCGGGATTTGTCTTGTTTATTTCCGTTATCATGCCACAGGCCGCCCCGATGGCGTCACCGGGAGTTCCGCACGTGGACGGGAGCCCGGCATCGACAAAATCCATAACCGTACTTATGCCTGCATCCTTCATCTTGAACGGATCCTGCATGAATGCAACTCCGGTTAGTTTTGCTCCTGCGATAGTGAGATCCTTGTCGTGAAAATAGTCGGCAAGTTTACAGATGAGCGATGTTTTGCCGGAGTCCATACAGGTTGCCAGAACGGCAACAATTGGCGCGCTTTTTTCGACTTCGTTTTTCCATGGAATGCCGAAATTTTTCATGTTGATTGTTTTTCCATCGTTGACAAGTGATCCAAGCACCTTGACTTTCATGGGTAGCCCCCAGCGTTCATTGACGCCGATTATTTCTCCCACGAGGCCGCTTTCGCAAAGCCAATACAATTCATCCCCGGGCTTGAGCGTCTGCGGTACGTCGCCGGCAAATTCTTTGAGCGCCCTTCTTTTCCCCAGTACCGCCGGCACGACGTCACCCTTCACGAGTTTGCCGAGTCTGCCCGTGGCAAATTCCAGAACATTGTTTTTTCCAGCGTCGTCGAGCGCTTCCACGAGAATAATGAGTCCCTCTTGGGGCACTATCAAACTTCCGACCTGTACCTCGTCGGACAACGGAACATTTTTGACTATCGATGGTATTTTATTAAATTTCATGGTTGATTTATTGGTTGAATAAAAGTCATTGGTATTATTTGTGCCTTTGCCCACGCCTCTTCTTCTGTCGCCGGCACCATAGACTGAATTTGGGTGCTTGACAATTGCGCTTGTTGATCGCTTTCGGCATCCCCGTATTTGATAAACGCCTTTGCCAAAGAAACATCACCGATCTTCTTTAACTCTCCTCCCATTGAAGATTGCGTACCCTCAAGTGGTGGGCAATCCTTTAAGAGGGTGAAATAAACTTTTATGCTAGATTCTTTATCATTCATATTGATCTCCTAATTGTTTTGCCTTTCCTGCCAGTACTCCCTGTAATCCGTAAATCTTGCTGAATCCCGCTGCTTCTGAGCCGGTCCAAAGCAGATTTTGTTCGCCGTAGGTGGCAACCTTTTTATCCATAAGTGAATACGGACTTTGGACGCCGATGACGATACTATTCCCTTTGTGAAGTTTCACTTTTACGTCGCCCGTGACCACCTGTTGACTGCTGTCGATTAACGCCTCAATATCGCGTGCGACGGGATCGAAATACAACCCTTCGTGGATAAAGTTTCCGTATGCTTCCGATACCATGTCTTTCCAAAATGATTGCCACTTGGTTAAAATGAGCTTTTCGAGTTCCTTGTGGGCTTTGATGAGTATGAGCGAGGCCGGCGCCTCAAAGACCACTCTTCCCTTGATGCCGAGTATCGTATTTCCCAGATGCATGCCTTTGCCCACGCCATGTTTCGCTCCGAGTTTGTCTAAGAAATTCATTATTTTTATTCCATCTGCGGGCTTCCCGTTTACGGCGGTCGGTAAACCCTTTTGAAAAGAGATAATTATTTCTTCGCCGTTTTTTGGTGCGCTCTCGATGTCCACGACCGTTGGATACACGTCGTCCGGCGGGAGTTCCCAGGAATTTTTTGTTTCTTTGCCGCCGATTGTCGTGCCGAGCATGCCCTTATTCACTGAGTAATCCTTGGAGGACATTTCAACAGGAATCCCGTGCTTTTCTAAAAACGCGACCTCTTCATCTCTAGTAATTCCGAGTTCCCTGATGGGGGTAACTATTTCGAGCTCCGGGGCAAGCGTATGGATAGCCACATCAAATCTTACCTGGTCATTGCCCGCGCCCGTCGAGCCGTGAGCGACCGCACCGGCTCCAATTTGTTTGGCAATATCGACCACTTTCGCCGCTTGTAAGATCCTCTCCGGACCTGCGCATAACGGATACACACCGCCACGCAGCAGATTAGCTTTGATCACGTAGGAGACAATTTGGTGGTAGAGATCCGGTTTTCCGTCGATCACGAAATGTTTGGTAACGCCCAACTCCTTCGCTCTGTTTTTGATTTTTTTCATTTCCCCGCGGGTAAATCCTCCGGTGTCGACGGTCGCAGCATATACCTCGTACCCTTTCTCCTTGAGATAGGGCACGCAGAATGATGTATCGAGTCCTCCTGAAAATGCTAAAACAATTTTTTTCATAATTTCTCCTTAGATATTTTCCACAAAAAAATCCCCTTGTGCCGCTTATCCAAACCATGGATAAAAGACACAAAGGGACGTATGTGACGTGGTGCCACCCTTATTCCGAAACGCTACAAAAATTCTTCCGTATCAGCCCCTCGACTTCGCTCGGGACTTTGCCTTGACGGAAGAGCGCGTTTCGCTCATTGAAATGGAATCTACTTTCACTTCGGCTAGCTCAGTGCAAGCCTTCGGATTTCTTCGATTCCTGGCTCGGGAGTTCGATGAGGTTGGAGCGTTTCGCTTAATAACCTCAATTCTCCTTCATCGCCATATTGAATTGTAATGGGTAGTATAGCACAGATTTCGCCGGTGTCAAATTTTTTTATCATTTTTTTCAATCATCTCCTCGACTTTTCTTTTCGCTTCCTCGAGAAGCGCTTTTGACTTTTTGCGCGCCTCGTGAGATCGGCGAACCAAGTCTGCGATTTTTTGTTGAATCTCGAGAGATAAATCTGGAATCCACATATTTTCTATATCCTCGTCTGTGATAGTCGGATAAGAGGTGCCTGTGGTTGGTCTTTCAAGTTGTAACTTGCCCACGATTGACCTAAAAACTACTTGCAAGTATTCCCTCGTAGGATAATCTACGTTATAAACAGAAAAAGCACCGCTTGCTATGAAATTGTCAGAAAATTCTTGTGGAATTATTGCTATTGCACCTCTCGTTGGCCGGACTTTCGAAATAATTAACTCACCGCCACTCAAGCCAATCTTTGCGTTAGCAGGAAGCTCTTTGCCTACTATTTTGTTAAAAGTTATTTCACCATTGCTTACGTTAACGTCACTTATTTCAATGTAGTTATATTCGGTATCAGGTGTGTGTTTACCTGTATTTTTTATCCTTTTAGCCATCTCTGACATTCTTTTCTTTTTTCCAATCTTATCAATTATCCATTGATATTTCGGTTGGAAGTAGTCGGCATCCATGCGCTCTGCATTTTTCACTTCCGAAAGATACACCTCAAATGCCAAATCATTAGAGATTTGATAGACTATAAGTCCCAATTCTTGTAAAAGTAAATTTTCGGCATTCTGATAAAGTTTTTTACTCTCTAGCTGTTTTTCGTATGCAATTTTGATCATGTTCGCAATTTGGTTTTCCTTATCATCGCCAAACCGGAGAATTCGCAATGTTGACATGTCTTTCAAAATAACCCCAGTTTGTACTGCACCGCCCGTCAGGCGTTGCAATTGAAATTGGCCGTATGTACTTGCGAGAAAAGCAGATAAATACCACGGGTCAATGTTTTTCGGATGGAGAATTGCAATTTTGCAACTACCGGTAAGTTTATCGAAGTTATCTGCCACGACGCTGACTAAACCTATTGTCCCTACAATGGAAACCAGTACATCTCCTTGAAAAACATGAGAGCGTTTTAGTTTGAGGTATGTTTCTTCCGGGATATACATGGGGTCTGTATCAGATAGAAAGAAATCCTGTAAGTCTTTTCCTCTTAAGTATCGAACACCAGAATCTGCAAATTGTTCGCTGATAGTCAGATGATTGCCGTCAGTCACGCGACAAACGTCCGAAATCGCCACCTGTGATAATTTGTTGAGTTGTGTGGAGTAATCTAAATATTCCGGCTGATAATATTCGGCGTCCAGCCGCTGCCCACTTTCAAGTTGAGTTTTTTGAATGATTGAACAATGAATCATTTTACTAATAAAACAGTGAAATAGTGGATATAATAATTGCCAAAAGTGCCAGAAAAATTGTTGTTCTAATATGGCTTTCATTAATATTCTGAAGCAAATTATTTGCCGACCCCGTCATGATGTTACGACCTTCAATTAAAAACTGAGTTTCAATTTGCCACAATTGCTTAGAGTTTAAGTTCGGAGATGGAGTAAGAGCAAGTGCTTTTAAAAAAGCGTGTATCAATTTATCAACTAAATAAACTTCATCATCTAATTGTTGCAACAAATTTCTTGATTTTAGTAGTTTGATGTAACCGTATTTATTAAGTTTTTCTATATGGTTTCTAATAAGAGACAATATATCAAAAAGTATCGTTACAGTGATCAGATAATCAAACGATCCTTCTATTTTTACTACTTTATAAATATTTTTTTCTTGTTTAATTTTTAACACCCCGGAATCAATTAACGGTTTTAGTGCCGCAGATAAATCTTCTATTAAGTTTTTTTTCATTTTATCTCCAATAATTGAAGTTTTGTTTTTTTGCAAACACAATGAAATGATCTGCTATTTCGTCAAGGTCGTGATTGAGGACTTTGTGACCTTTTCCGTCAATCATAAAATTGCCATTTGTATCTTTTTTAAATACATATTCCCCGGAGTTGTCCTTTCCGGATTTTTTGGATACTGCCATAAAAATAGGGTAGTCGCCTGGTATATCGCCACCCCATTTTTGGAGAAATAAGACGGATGTTTTTGTGCCGGTATGGGGCTTAAACGTATTTACCTGAAGGCCAACTACCGCCAGAATTCGTGCTTTCTCAAATAGCCACTGGCGGATGTATTGCATGTTCGTGTTATTGAGTACTCCCTGCGGCAACACGATGGCGATCCGTCCGCCTGGGGCAACCATATCAAGCGTCCGTTCGATAAACAAGATGTGGCGTTCGACCGTATTGACCAGTTTCCCTTTCTTCTGCCCAAAGAAATACTGCCGCAGGAGCCCCCTATCTTTTATCTCTCCGGCAAACGGCGGATTGGTGAGAAGCACATCAAACCCGAAATAGTGAAAGGTTTTCCTGTTTTCGGCGTTGTCCGTTTCGCTGCCCAGATTTAATAGTCGCGATTGAAGCTTTGACCGTGCATCCAATAGATTAGCGCTTTCTCCGTGCCACTCACGCGGATCAAGAGAATTAAGTTTGAACATGTGGGATCGGCCATCTCCTGCAACAAGCATGAGCGCTTTGGATACTTTGGATATTTCTTCGGCAAAGTCTATGCCCCACAGGTATTCATGAGCATATTCCTTTCCTGCTTCTTCCAAGCCGTTAAGGTAGCGGCTTTTCACCCAGTTCATCGTCTGGATGAGAAACCCGCCGGATCCTGCCGCAGGGTCTATGACGTATTCATCCTTCCGGGGGTTGAGCATTTTCACTGCCATTGCGATGACGTGGCGCGGCGTGAAGTATTGTCCTTTTTTGCCTTTGGCAACTTCCGGAATGAGATATTCAAACGCTTCGTCAACTATCGCCAGATCCGAGCCAAATAGCCGGGTCTTTTCAAGTTCTCCGACGACGACGGATAGGTGTTCGGGAGAAAGATTAATGTTTTCCTGTTCAAAAAAGGTTCCCGGCCACTTTTTCATGGCCTGTTTGAAAAGATCGTTGATCACGGCATATGTTTTGGCAGGGTCTTTGTATTTACGGAAATACACCTCGTTATCTTGCCTGGTTATCCGTGCCTCATTTTCATCGTAAAGCTTGGCATATATGAGTTTGAATACCTCGATGAATACATCGACGCCCGCATTGGCAAGCACCAATTCCTCCATGGATTCAATCACGCCCTTCAAGTCTGAAGATTTTTCGGTGTATTCAAACAGAGTCTTTTTTTCCTCCAAAAGGTCGTCAATCGTTTTATCTGCCGCTGGCAGGTCAGGGAGCGTATCGTCAAACTCTTTCGGATATGGTCGGTACAAAATAATGCGTTTATTGCCGTTTGACCAGAGGCCAATTTCCGCGCCTTCGGCCGAAAGATAACTTTTCAGCTGCTCGATACCCTTTTTTTCAGTTGGGCTTTTTACTTCGACGATAATATAGGGTGTAATCTTGTCCGGCTTATACACGACGATGTCCGCGGCTTTGGCATGAATTTCCCTGCCGAAATGGATGCTTTTTTCGGTTTCGATACGATCAAACGGATATTTATAGTCATGGTGTAATTTATAGAGCCACAATTGCCGAACGATTTCCTCCGGGCGGGATTTCTGTTTTTTTTCATCGAATACAAATCGCGCGTTACCGGATTTAAGATCACGGAGGTAGTACATGCCTTGACCATCCTCAAAGATATAGAGAACTTGTGACGCTTTGATGTGTTCAAATTCCTTAAACCCGTAGACAACGGTAGGGTCCTGAAATATTTTTCCTAATACTTTTTCCGCAACGTTGGGCTTGATGGTCGGCATAGGACTCCTTCCTAATGTAATTGTACCCATGTATCTTTTGTCATTTTTGAAATCACTTTCCCTTTCAGCTCCACACCGTCATGAAACGGAACGATGGGATAGGAGGGATTTTCCGGTTTGAGATACATATACGGTGGCTTATCTTGGGTAACGAAGCGTTTGATGGTAAACGCACCGTTGACGCTTGCAAGTACGATCCAACCGGGTGAAAATTCTTTTTCACCTTTCACAAGCACCATATCCCCATCATCAATTCCTGCATTAATCATGGAATCGCCTTTAATTTTAAGAAGAAACACTTCACCGGAAAGCATATCTGCTTCAGAAGATACTGATTTCCACCCTCCATGGAGTTCAATAGGCTCAAGCGGCACGCCGGCAGTGGTTGTCCCGACGAAAGGAACCATTGGATGCCGTTCTAAAAGCTTATAGCCAAGTGGGAGTATCGCCATACCACGCGCGGCTGCCTCGCTGCGCTTAATGAATGCTTTTGTCTCTAATTTATTGAGTAAATCAACAACGGATTGATTGGAGGACACATGGAGCGCTTCCCGCATTTCTTCAAAGGTCGGCGGATAGCCGGACTTTTTGATGTAGCGGTAGATAATAGAGAGGAGATCTTTCTGACGTTTCGTTATTGAGGTATTCATGATAGCACCAGAATACCCGACTAAATGTTCTGGGTCAACTGGAAACTTTTATATCAAAAGATGTCATGTTATCACATGCTTGTCAGAGGTAGGGCGGTGTACTATGATGATTCGATAGAAACAAGTTGCCCTCCTGGCCTTTCTTCTCGCCTTACCCCGCCAACCGGCGGGCGCGGCGGCAAGAGCGGCCTTAGGCGGGTCTAAGAAACACTAAACTCATTTCATTCGTTAAGTGTTTCTAAGAGGTGGTGAATACATAATGAATAACAAATTAGTAGTAGGATTAGTCGTTCTTTTGGTTGGGGTCGGTGCGGGGTGGTATTTCCTGAAAGGGAATTCTGCGTATCCGGACATGACGAAGAAAGATACAAGTGTTGTCACCACGGAAACTCCGGCGGTTGAACCAACCCTTTCATTAGGATCAGACGAATCGACGACTGGCTCAACGGGAGAGGCAACGGAGAAGGGTGGAGCGGCAAAAGCTAGTGCCACGGTTTCGTATGATGCGCAAGGATTTACGCCAAAAAGTGTCACCGTCAAGGTGGGGAGCACCGTTTCATGGGTGAACAAAGGAACTGGCGGAATGTGGGTGGCATCAGCCCTGCATCCGACACACCAACTCTTGCCGGGATTTGACCAGCTGAAAAGTGTCGGCAATGGGGGAGTGTATGAATACCAATTCGTCAAGGTCGGTACATGGAAGTACCATAATCATGTAAACGCGTCAGACTTCGGGACTGTGGTCGTTACGGAGTAGGCGTTGGGCTTTCGCTTGGACGGGGCGTTGGGAGTGGAGCACACTGGCCGCTTGTCGGTTGGGTACCGAGGAGAAAGTACTCCGGGCGGCCATAGTAGCAGGGAATGCTAACAACCCCATCAGGTCGAGGGAGTATTTCATCTGGTCGGTCCTTGAGGATTTCCATCATGATGTCGTGCCATATGGGAGCCGCTCCTGTGACACCGGAGGCGAGGAAAGGATCCATGGGCGCGTTATTGTTGTTCCCTACCCAGACCGTGGTCACAAAGTCCGGCGTGTAACCGACCGTCCAGTTATCCCGCTTATCGTTGCTTGTCCCTGTTTTGACCGATACGGTTTTTCCCGGGATGACGAGTAAAGAATTCGGACCGAAGGCATTGATTCTCGCATTGTTATCACTCAAGATGTTTCCCAGGATCCACGCAACTTCCGGTTTGACGGCGTTATCGTGTGCGTTGGGCCGGTTACGCTCAAAAATTTTACCGGTATAATCGCTCACTTCTGTGATAGGGAGTAAATCCATTTTGGTACCCCCATTGGCAAGCGTGCCAAAAACTGTCGCCATATCAAGCATCGTTACTTCGCCGCCGCCTAAGGTGAGCGCTAACCCATAACGGTTTTCGTCGACCCATGAGGTGATACCCATGGCCCGTCCTTTGTCTATCACAGCCCCGACGCCGATACTGGCAATGGTTCGAACGGCCGGGATGTTATAGGAGTTGCCAAGCGCGTATCGCAGTGGCACAAAGCCGTGGAATTTGCTGTCGTAGTTAACCGGCGTATACGCCGGTCCCCCGATCTGCGGATAGGAAACCGGACTGTCGTCGAGGATCGAGGCTGCGGTAAGTCCTTTTTCCATGGCGGCAGCATAGGTGACGACTTTAATGGATGATCCGGGTTGGCGCAGTGCTACCGTGACATTGACGTTTCCTTCGCGGGTTGAGTCAAAATAATCACGGCTTCCCACCATAGCCAGAATTTCCCCTGTCTTAGGGTTGGTGACCAGAGCGGCACCATTTCCAACCCGAAGTGAAGTGAGTTGAGTAACCTGCTTGTTTACGATTTCCTCCGCTCGCTCTTGTATGGGAAGATCAAGCGATGTTTTGATGCGAAGTCCTCCTCGTTCCACGAGCCTTGGGCCGTAACGTCGCTCGAGAAGTTCTTTGACATACATGACAAAGTGCGGTGCGCGGATGCCGATTCGGGCGCGCGCAAAATGGATTTCTTGTGAGAGAGCTTCCCGGGCTTGGGCTTCGGAAATATAGCGGTCTTCGACCATGCGCCGGAGCACTTCTCCCTGTCGAGAAAACGCGCGATCGACATGAGTACCAAAAGGAGAATATTCAGTTGGCGCTGCCGGAAGACCCGCAAGAAGTGCGGCTTCCGCAAGTGTGAGGTTCTTGGCGGATTTACCAAAGTATGTTTGTGCTGCTGATTCGACGCCCCAAGCGGTCCCACCATAGGGGACTTGATTCAAATACATTTCCAAAATTTGATTTTTGGTAAATAGTCGTTCGGCCCAGAAGGCCAGGAGGATTTCCTTAACCTTTCTTGATATGGACACCTCCGGTGTCAGGAGGGCTGACTTGATAAGCTGTTGAGTGATCGTGGATCCTCCCTGGACGCGGCCCCGGAGCATCGTTTCGCGCGCGGCCCGGATCATACCGCTTAAGGAAAACCCCTGGTGCGTATAGAAGTTTTTGTCTTCAATGGCAATGGTCGCCTGTATGACGTGCTTTGGGATCTCCGAAAGCGGGAGCGGGGTCCGGTTTTGATCGGCATATATTTCATAAAGAAGCGCGCCGTTGCGGTCAAAGACTTTGGTCGTCACATCAATATCACGGACGGTAAGAAGCGTGGGATTAGGAAGTGCCCGGAGCCAAAGGTATGCAACGAGGGGTATGGCAACAAAAAGGATGGTCATCATAGATCCCAAGAAAAAGGCGATCACCGGATGAAGATGAACTTGGCGGAGAAGATTCACATGATTTAATACGGTTTGACGCGGCCAGAGCCACGTTTGACGTGGAGTCCGCTCTCGACGAGTGAGGGATTTGGTGGATGTTGTTTTTCGTTGTACCCATTGTCGGAATAAAAATTGCCGGACACTAAAGCCCACTCGTAAACGCATCCATGAGTTGCTAAGCGTTGTTTTTACTGACCGGGACCCGGTCCAAAGTTTTTTATAGGATATGAAAAAAGCTTTAATAATCCATAAAAAACTTACCCGTGTTGCATCGCCAAGAGCCATGAGAAAATAGGGAATATACAAAAGAAATACGACCGGACGGGGCGTTGTTGAGGCGATCGTTTTCTTTTTTTTGGTTCGTGACTGCATAATGGAAGCTTTATACCATAGACTATGGGCCCAAAACAAGGAGGGAAATCAACACATTTGTTTATTTAATGATTACCGCCCTCCCCTCCGTGTGCGGGCAGTCCACGCAATACGTCGATATCTCATCGGAAACTACTTGGTGTTCCTGCATCTCGACGTTTTCTGTTTGGTTAGGAAAAGCCAAATCGCCGGTTCCTTTATCGATGAGTACCTGCCGTTTTATATTTTCACGTTGTGTAGGCACTGTACCCTTTATGAAATATTCAAAGCGCGTTGCACATCCTTTATCGTCTGCGTCGGGACCTGCCTCGCCGGCAGGCGGGTTGGGTGGTAAAAGCCCCGTAATGACGCAAATTTGGGCTCCCGCGATGCCGTCCGGTTGTTTCGGCCATACATCCGGTTTGCCAAGAAGCGCTTTTTTCATAATCTTATTCCAGATGGGAGCGGCACCGGTGACACCGGATACCAAGGCAGGGTTCATCCGTGAATTGTCATTGTTGCCCACCCACGTGGCAACGAGCACTTGTGGTGTAAACCCTATCGTCCAATTGTCCCGTAAGTCATCCGTGGTGCCGGTTTTGACCGATACGGCGTGATCCGGGATAAACAGGCTGGATCGGGGTCCAAACGCATCCTGTCGGGCGTTATTATCCAGGAGCATGTGAGATATAAGAAAAGCAGTTTCGGCGCTCACGACGCGTGGACCCTGAAGAAGGAGTTGAGAGGGGATTTCTTTCTGAAGATTAGGATCTTTATGTTCAAACAATATGGACCCGTTTTTATCAATGACTTTGAGGATCGAAACTAAATTTTTCCGTATTCCGCCGTTGGCAAATACGCTAAACGCTTCTGCCATATCCGTCATGCGCACCTCGCCCCCGCCGAGAGTGAGAGAGAGGCCGTAGCGGTTCGCATCGATGAGTGTGTCCAAGCCAAAGGCACTGGCAGAGGCCACCATATCGCGGACAGAATTAAGATACAACATTTTGACGGCCGGGATATTATAGGAATTGCCTAACGCGAGCCGTAGCTGAACGGGACCGCGGAATTTCCCGTCATAGTTTTTGGGGCAGTAGTTGGGTTGGTCGAAGTTTTTGAAACACGTCGGGATATCCAAAAACATCGTCGCCGGAGTGACAATATGTTTTTCGATACCTATGGCATAGTTGATGGGCTTGATAGATGAACCGGGTTGCCGGAGGGCAGTCGTTACGTTAAAGTTGCCCGAGGGGGAGGCAAAATAGTCGGTAGATCCTACCATTGCAAGAATTTCTCCAGTGGCGGGCTTCGTGACTAAAGTGGCTCCGTTGGTGACATTGAGTCGGGCGATATCTTTCACCTCGGCAGCGACTGTGGCCTGCGCGTATTCCTGGAGTGGAAAATCCAAGGTTGTCGTCACTTTCAAGCCCCCGCGTTCGACAACTGCTTCACCAAAACGGTCCACGAGTTCTTGTTTGACGTACATGACAAAGTGTGGAGCTTTGATGTTGGGAGCGTTTTTAAATGTCAGCTCTTCGGAAAAGGCCATATCAGCTTCTCCCTGCGTGATATAGCGGTCCTCGACCATTCTGCGAAGTACTTCTTTTTGACGGGCTTTTGCATATTCCGGGTGGGCACCAAATGGTGAGTAGAGTGTGGGCGCCTGGGGAAGACCGGCAAGAAGTGCCGCCTGGGCAAGGGTCAGTTCGCCTGCAGATTTACCGAAATATTTTTCTGATGCTGTCTCGATGCCCCACGCAGTGCCGCCATAGGGGACTTGGTTGAGGTACATCTCGAGGATTTTGTTTTTGGGGTAGATGATTTCCACCCAGAAAGCGAGAATGATTTCTTTGATTTTGCGGATGACGGTGCGCTCGGGAGAAAGGAGCGCAGACTTGACGAGCTGTTGGGTGATCGTTGAACCCCCTTGGAGTTTATTGCGGGTGACCGTGGCGACTGTAGCTCGGATCATGCCACCGATAGGACTGATCCCTCCGTGTTTATAGAAGTCTTTGTCTTCTATGGCGATGGTTGCCTGCTGAAGATATTTGGGGATTTTTGTGAGCGCAATCGGCGATCGGTTTTGATCGGCGAATATGTCGTAGAGCAATTGTCCGTTTCTGTCGTACACTTTGGTCGCTACCGGCACGTCATAATTCCCTAACTTTGTCGGAGAGGGGAGATCTTTAAGAATGATAAGATAGGACAGTAGGACGATCCCGATAGGTAACAGCCAAAAGAGATATTTGGCAAAACGATGCAGTTTTCGTTTCGGCGGCAGAAGTTTAGGTTGCCGGGTATCTTTGGTCATAGATCTATTATAAACGACCAAACCATGTATGGTAAGGTACTGTAATGTATGATAGGCTACAATAAGAAAGGACAGTTCATTATGTATACACTCCCGAATCTTCCTTATTCATATAACGCACTCGAACCGTATATTGATGAGCGGACGATGCAGATCCACCACGATAAGCACCACGCAGCATATGTCAAAAATTTAAATGATGCGTTAGCGAATCTTCCACAATACAACAATACAACAATACAACAATTGATGACTGGGCTGGATCAAGTGCCGGAAGAAGTTCGGATGAAAGCCAGAAATAACGGCGGCGGACACTACAATCATTCCCTTTTTTGGACCGTAATGGCGCCCAACTCCAGCGGAGAATTGAGAGCGCCGAGCGAACGGTTTACTACCGTAATTGACGCTGCATTTGGAAGCCTTGAAAAATTACAGGAGCAGTTTAGTGCGGCTGCTATGGGCCGCTTCGGCAGCGGGTGGGTATGGCTTGTGGTCGACGCCGGAAAACTTATTCTCATGGATACGCCAAACCAGGATAATCCATTAATGGAGACAAAAACACCCATTCTTGGTTTAGACGTCTGGGAACACGCGTATTATCTCAAGTATCAAAATGTCCGCGCTGATTACATCAAAGCGTGGTGGAATGTCGTCAACTGGACAGAAGTTGAAAGGCGCTATAAAGAAGCAGTACAATCCTGATATAGTGGCCATCTCCGATTCATTATTTTTACATCAACGTCCCCCCCGCGCCTCAATCATTTTTGCTGCCAGTCAACTTCAGGGTAAGCGCCAGATGCAGGAAGATTATTTCATCAACTTCAATGATGAGTGTTTTGTCGTATGTGACGGGATCGGAGGGCTCCCTCACGGGGATGTAGCGGCTCAGCTGGCTGGTGATACCGCGGTATGGGCATACCGGCTTGTGCGGCAACGGCACGCCTATTGGAAAGATAAGAAACTATTTCTTAAGAGGATATTCCGCACAACGAACATCACTCTCTGGCAAAAACAACGGGAGGAGGGATTTGAGGGCGGGATGGGGACGACCATGCTCGTTTGCATGGTCATCGAGCGACATTTTTATATCGGTAATGCTGGCGATAGCAGCGCATTTTTAGTCCGGGATGGGGTGATGACGAAGCTCACGACTGAAGATGCCGACGCATCAGGGCATCTGACAAAAGCCGTCGGGACGGCACGCTATGGACTTATTCCGGGGATCGTTACCGGAGATTTTCTTGCGGGAGATTTCCTTTTATTGGTGACCGACGGAGTTGCGCGAGCGATGGATACGGTCAAATGCATGGAATATTTAAAACAAGGAGAGATAAGTGCGATAGAGCTTTCGGATATGGCCGCGACTATGCTTCGCGGTGCTCAAGATAACGGCGCCACGGATAATATGACGGTGTGTCTTATAAAATGTCAAATATGGTAATATGTCAATACATTTTGTGCATCTTCGGTAAAAAAATATTTTGTCTTTAAATCATAGAGTGTTTTCATATCAAGTACTCCATTATGTTTCTTTTGTTCTGCTGCCCGTATATCACTGGCAAATAATAATGGTGTAATGCACTCCTGTAGCGTGTTGATGTGTTGATCAAGGATGAGGATGGGTACGTGTGTGAGCCTGTTGGCTCCTAAAAGTCCTGATTGTTGCATAACCTCCATGGGCGTTCTCCCATGCATACCAATGCCACTGTGGGATCTTCCGGTATTCCAGTATGTTCCGTAGTTTTTTGCTTCTGTCATAAACTCCTGCTCTGTATGGATGAATTCACCTCTGGG
>ERZ1292625.1910-Hain-H41-01um-R1-1910-length-21525-cov-44_pt1 | contig 21525 bp, 22 predicted proteins | sample MGYA00564400_ERZ1292625 | MGnify/ENA primary metagenome ERZ1292625 (study PRJEB36523, sample SAMEA6512639) | groundwater metagenome | collected 2019-01-08 | study: AquaDiva: Metagenomics assemblies of 32 groundwater samples
CATTTTTAAAGGATATTGTTGTATAATTTATTTATGGTCAAGAAAGAGGTAGCTCCAAGAAAAAGAATGGTTGTTGAAGAAGTTGGAGCAGATGAAGCTCAAAAACTTCCACAGGAGCCTGTTGAAGAGCTAAAGGAAAAAGTAGAAGAGCTTCAGACAATTACTGATGGAATTTCGGAGGCAGCAGAAAAGGTTGTTCCAACCCAAGTTTCAGAAACACCTGTTGTAGTGCCAAGCCCTACAGTACAAGAAATTGCCTCTTCGGATAACGAAAAAGTAGGACCTTCCCCTTTAATGATTATTTTACCGGGCATTTTACTTTTGGGTGCACTCCTTGGAGGAATATTCTTTTACCAAAAACGAATTTCATCAACTCCGTCTGAAAACACAGAGCCGATAACTGAAGAAGTAGTAGCGACTGAAACTGCTTCCCCAACGCCGAAAGCTGAGCTTGATTTGGCCAAATTCAAAATTTCTGTACTAAACGGCGGTGGAACCCCGGGGGAGGCCGGAAAAGCAAAAACATTACTTGAAACAGCAGGTTTTACAGTAAGCTCAACCGCAAATGCAAAAGATTATAGTTTTACAAAAACTATAATTGGCGCAAAGTCCACAGTGGACAAAGGCTTTTTGGATGCGCTCTCGACTGCTTTGGGTAAAACCTATGTAGTGGGAACCAACGAAACCATTGCCACATCATCCGCAGATTCAGTGGTAGTAACAATCGGAAGCTCTAAAAAATAATTATTCAGCTTCAGTCCCTGGAGCTTCGTGACCAGCTTCTATAGGTTGTGGATCAATTACCCAAAGAGGAAGTTTCCCTGTTTGTGGAAAAGGTATTTCATCCTTTTTAATTTGGATAATTTTACCTTTCTCTTTTGGCTTATCACCATTTAACATTGAAGTTTCAACAAAAGTTCCTGCGTTTAGGTCGTCAAGTCCTGGGTTTTCTGCGCTCATATTGACGTATTTTAAACTTAAAATCAGTAAGAGTCAAAAGTCTGGAGCGGGTAGGGGGAATCGAACCCCCATCAAAAGCTTGGAAAGCTCCTATTCTACCATTGAACCATACCCGCACAATGTTTTCGTGTCGGAGTGACAGGAATCGAACCTGCGACCTCCTCGTCCCAAACGAGGCGCGCTACCAACTGCGCTACACTCCGAAATACAAATGTGCCGAGGAGAGGACTCGAACCTCCACGAAGTATTGCTTCGCGGGCTCTTAAGGCCCGTGTGTCTACCATTCCACCACCTCGGCGTGAGCGTATTTTAACACACTGAAAGCTACTTGTGCGCCCGAGATGAATCGAACATCTATCAACTGTTCCGAAGACAGTTACTTTATCCGTTAAGCTACGGGCGCAACAGTGTAATTATACCAAATCTCCATGAACCGCATGAATCCTGATATAATTGGCCGTAATGCAGACCATTGATGAACAGATTGAAGCCATTCAAGAAGTTTTAAGGAAAACTCCACATCACAAGGCCACCAATGGTTTTATTGGCCAAATGCGCGCTAAAATCGCCAAGCTCAGGGACAAGCAAATTGACGAGTCAACCCCACTGCGACAAGGCTCCGCGGGACGAACTGTTTTTGCAGTTCGAAAACAGGGTGATGCTACAGTTGTTCTTATTGGCCCCCCTTCTGCCGGAAAATCTACGCTTTTAAATCAGCTAACAAATGCCGAGAGTAAGGTGGCTCCCTATGCTTTTACAACAGTTACGGTTGTCCCGGGAATGCTCAAGTACAATAATGCCCATATTCAGATTTTGGATATTCCAGGACTTATTGAAGGGGCAAAGGAAGGAAAAGGAAGAGGACGCGAAGTTTTATCAGTAGCAAGAGGAGCTGACCTACTCTTGATTATGACAGATGTCAAAAGAATCGGCGCATTTTCGAATATGGTTAAGGAGTTAACGGATGCCGGAATTAGACTGAATCAGACACCACCTGATGTATTAATTGAGAAAAAAGTTAGCGGCGGTCTTGAAATACACTCAAACATCAGACAAACGATCGATAAAGAAACAATATATGAAATTGCCCGTGAATACGGCATTAAAAGCGGGGACGTTACTCTTAAAGAAAAACTTACTTACGACCGACTTTTGGATGCATTTTCCCCAAACCGTGTTTATGTTCCTGCAATTTTTGTAATTAATAAAATAGATATTGACCCTGGTTTTGGTCGCAAAGTTAAAGGGAAATTTGTTGGAATTAGTGCTGACAAAAAAGAAGGAATTCAAAATTTAATCGACAAAATGTGGAGTGAGTTGAAGTTTGTTACTGTTTATTTAGTTGAACCGGATAAAGAACCAACATTTGATAATCCAATTGTTATGAAATCAGGTGACACACTTCTTACAGTTGCCGAGAAAATTGGCTCAGACTTTGCCAATGGTAAAAAATTAGTTAAGATATGGGGTAAGAGTACCAAGTTTCCCGGACAGGAAATTTCCATGTCCACAAAAGTTACAGAAGGAATGCAAATAAGGTTTTTGTCATAATATGAATTACGAATTAATTGATAGCGGGGGCGGTCGAAGACTTGAAAAATGGGGAAAGTATATTCTTGACCGACCCGACCCTGAAGTTCTTTGGCAAAAAACGCTCCCTGAAAGTGAGTGGGAATTAGCCTCCGCCAAGTTTGAAAATGGTTGGGAGAATATTGATGTCCCAGAAAAATGGGAAATGGAGCATAACGGACTTAAGTTTTGGGCTAAACTAACACCTTTTAAACACACAGGAATTTTCCCCGAACAGGAAAGTCAGTGGGATTATATTTACGAAAAATTAAAGGACAAAAATGCAAATGTTTTGTGTTTGTTTGCATACACTGGCGTAGCTACAATATTTGCCGCAAAGGCTGGAGCAACAGTCACTCATGTTGACGCAAGTAAACCTGCAATTACCTGGGCCAATGAGAATCGCGATTTAAACGGAATGCAAGATGCGCCTATCCGCTGGATTGTCGATGATGTAAGTAAGTTTGTAGCCCGTGAAGTCAAAAGAGGTGTTAAATATGATGCAATAATCATGGATCCTCCGGTTTATGGGCATGGAACAAAAGGTGAAACTTGGGATTTTGGTAAGGATTTTCCAAAGCTTTTGGAGAATTGTAGACAATTGTTATCTGATAGCCCTCTATTTGTTTTAGTCAATGCCTATGCGGTCAGTAGTTCATCAACAACTCTGGCAAATACTCTTCAAGGAATTTTAAGCGAATTTGAAGGAAGCGTAGAAAATGGAGAATTAATACTTACCGAGTCTTCCCTCCGGGCCAGAGGCTCTATGGGCCGGAGGCTTTCAACCGGCATCTGGGCAAGATGGGATAAATAGTTAATGTGTGAGCTCAGATAGATTCGACATTGTTTCAATGGTTACTTAGCATCGACCTTTTCTGATCCGACTTTGGCGGCCGATTAAGGGCCTAATGTGAGCCTGGAAGGACTCGAACCTGTAACCGTTACCGTAGCGCCTTCGGCTTCATTCAAAATGGTGAGCTCAGATGGATTCGAACCATCGACCTTTTCCTTAAGAGGGAATTGCTCTACCGCTGAGCTATGAGCCCTCCATTTTGAATGTAAAAGTTTACCGCTCTACTCTTCAGAAGAGCAAGCTTCGCTTACCATTGAGCTACAGGCCCGAAAACTTTGCATACAAAAGTTTAGTTGCAGCCTTTAACCTAACAAGAATTGTATCAAAAAAATGTAGAGTTCCCTTGATATGGACAGTGTCACTTACTTCGTAAGTGCCCCTGATTGTCTACGGGCTCACTACTGTGCCCCCGATAAGAATCGAACTTATATCTCCTCCTTAGAAGGGAGATGCTCTATCCATTGAGCTACAAGGGCGAGTCACACGAGTCCGTGTGGATCAAGGGACAAGATTTCTTTCTGCGAAGCAGAAAGCTTGCTTATCCATTGAGCTACAAGGGCGTGGAGCGGGTAGCGGGAATCGGACCCGCGTAACCTGATTGGCAACCAGGTGTACTACCATTGTACTATACCCGCGAACGTAGTGAGCGGGAATAAGGTTCCCTTATACCCGCATAGAACACAAAATAAAAGGTATGTGTGCCGAGATCAGGAGTCGAACCTGAATTGCTTGTTCTTCAGACAAGTGCCTTGACCACCTTGGCTATCTCGGCTTAAAAGCTAATTCTATCAAAATGTGGATCCAGTAGGATTCGAACCTACGACCTTCTCGATGTAAACGAGACGCTCTAACCAACTGAGCCATGGATCCTCGATGAAAGTGACTTAGTGCGCGGGACAGGAATCGAACCTGCACAGCTTGCGCCATATGTTCCTTAAACATACGTGTATACCGTTCCACCACCCGCGCGCGTCGTAATGCGACGCGCTAATCGTACATCAAAACAAAAGTTTTGAGTACTAACGCTTGTCGATTACTCCTTTCAAAATTTCTAAAGAAATTTTGTTTCTCTTCCAAACAAAATCGCATTAGCGATTTTGAGAGGAGAAGCAGACTGAAAATAGCAAAGTCTTTGCACTACAAAGACGAAGCTGAAAAGTCTAGCTTCGACGAGTGCAGAAGAGAGGAGTTGAACCTCCACGGACGTATTAAGTCCACAAGCTTCTGAGGCCTGCGCGTCTGCCAGTTCCGCCACTCCTGCATAAACTCTCTGCAATTATATCAAATTTCAGTCAACTTGACTTTACAGCATAATTTATGTCATCCTGACAACTGATGGAAACCACTCTTTTTAGTCGTGAAGAAAACTTTTCCTTTTGGAAAAACATTGTTTTAGCCTTAGTATTTTTTATTATTACTCCTACCACATTGGGACTTAGCCTATTTTCGCTTATTTCAATTGACAAATCTCTCTCATCAAAAGTTTTGGTAGCACAGGCTACTTTTATTGAAAAACCTCAATATGGACTTAGGGTTTACGCATCGCTTCCACTGAACATTCCCACGGTCGGAGGAAGTGTGGGAGCATCTGATGCCAGAGATGAGATCGTCAGAAATTATCTTGAAAGATGGAATTCGCCCATGTCGCATCTATCCGAATATATTGTTCAAATGGCTGACAAATACGACCTGGATTATCGTCTGATTACCGCAATTTCCCAACAGGAAAGTAATGTTTGTAAGATTATTCCGCCAGAATCATACAACTGTTGGGGGTGGGGAATTCACAGTGAAGGTTCACTCGGATTTTCTTCATATGAAAAAGGCATAGAGACTGTTTCAAAAGGCTTGAGAGAAGAATATTTAAACAAAGGCTATAAAACCGTTGAAGAAATAATGAGTAAATATACCCCCATGTCCAATGGATCTTGGGCAAACGGAGTTAACACCTTCATGACAGATATGCAATAGCTGACTCAAGTTCACTTATGGCAAATATGCAGTAAATTTACACCTCCTGTATAATTAGCTAACATGGCAGCCGCATACGATAGCTTTGATTATCCTGCTTACTGGATTGGAAGGGAATATGAACATAAGTCGGAAATTATTGCCATAAAGGCATTTCTTCATAGAATTCAGAAAATTAAAAACCTACTGGAAATTGGCGCAGGGTTTGGAAGACTAACTCCGCTTTATTTTTACAGGGCCAAAAAAGTGGTACTTTCCGATCCTTCCTCAAAACTATTGCGCTTGGCCAGAGACGTATTTTCCGATAAAACCAATATCAAGTACATCCATAGTTCTCTTGAAAATCTGCCAAATAGAATCAGGCCAAAAACCCAAGATCTAATTATAATGGTCAGGGTTTTGCATCATATAAAAGATATCGATCTGGCATTTGATGTCTTGAGAAGTCTGCTTAAAGACGGAGGCTATCTTATATTGGAATTTGCTAACAAGCAAAACCTAAAATCCACTCTGAGAGAATTTTTGAAAGGCAATCTAACATTCCCAATTGATATTTCAACAACCGACAAAAGAAGTAAAAAGTCGCTGAAAAACTGCTCCTTGCCTTTTTTTAATTTTCACCCCGGTAAAATTGATGAAATACTGGCAAATCATGGGTTTGATTTAATCGAAAAAAGATCGGTTTCGAATATTAGACACAGGCTGTTTAAACGTATATTTTCCCCGGAACTGCTTCTTTATTTTGAAAAACATACACAAAAGTTTTTCTCACTTTTTGACGGCGGACCATCTATATTTTTACTTCTAAGAAAAAGGGGATAATATCTCCTTAGCCTTGACAATCTCATAGTAAGATGTTATAGTGTTTCTACGTTCCATGGCTGAGGCACGGAAACGTAGCTTTGGCGATAGAATTTTATCTGGAGGGCACCGCAAGGTGCCCTTCTTCTTTCTAAAAACTATATGTTAAATACAAAAATCGTACTCGGATTATTTCTTGGGGTGATTATGCTTTCACTTAAGGCAAATGTAGCTATGGCGAAAACTGTTGAATCTGGAGCTTCTGCCTCACTCAAAATTAATCAAGATAGCCCGTTTTCTGAATACAGGGTCTTGATTTTAAGAGAATTTCTTGGCAGATACAACTCACCCTTAACTCCATACGCGCCTGAGTTTGTGGCGGCGGCTGACGAGTACGGAATTGATTACAGGTTAGTTCCCGCAATTACCGGGGTTGAATCTACTTTTGGAAAACGAATTCCCTCAAAATCATACAATGCTTATGGCTGGGCAAACGGGGAATATAAATTTAGCTCATGGGAAAACTCGATTGATCATGTTTCCATGACTCTACGCACAAAATATATCGATAAAGGCGCTCCAACTATTGCAAAAATTGCCAGGCGCTACGCGCCTCCTTCCTCAACCTGGGCAGGAAAAGTAAAATTCTTTGTTGGCAAAATCGATTCACTGCCAGTCTCTTTCGATATATAATATCCTTATGCCGGGGTGGTGAAATGGTATACACGCTAGGTTTAGGACCTAGTGCCCTCAAAAGCGTGGAGGTTCAAGTCCTCTCCCCGGCACACACGTACTGTTTACGAGAGCCGTAGGCGAAAGGAGCGAAGCTCGGGCCGTATTCCGAAAGGAGTAGAGGTTCAATTCCTCTCGGGGGCACAAGCGTGTAGGTTGAGGCTTTCCGAAATCCTGAAGCGAAGCGTAGGATTCAAGTCCTCTCCCCGGCACAACTCAGGAGTGAGCTCCAAATTGCTCGCGTCGAATGCGGACGACGCAAGCAAATCATGCGGAGAACTGGGCAAAAACGAAATCCATTTATCTTCCAAAAGGTAGTTCGAGCCAACTTTTTTTGCTCTTTGAGAAAGCAAAGAGCAATTATTATTTTCGTGTGCAATTTTCTCTCGCCTGCGGGCGAGAATTAAAACAAACTGCTTTCAGCAGTATGCTCGACTTTTTTAAAGTACGAGCATATTATAACAAGTTCAAAGCACTAAAACCATATACCTACATTGTTTTACAATCCGTTGTTTTATATACTTAAATCATGTCAGAAAGCAAAACATTGTCACGTAGAGATTTTCTTAAGATTGGAGCTTTAACTGTCGGTAGCATAGCACTATCACAAACGGAAATAGGCAAGAAAGCAACCTCGTTATTAACAGGGCCAAATACGGAGTGGATATCTAGTGAAATTCCACCAGAGTTATTGGGTAAAGAAATACCCATTAAAAACGAATTTTATAGGCAACCATTAATCATTTTAAATGAAGGAATTTCACTATATGAAGATTGGAGAAAAGACGATAGCAATCTACCAGAGGTTAGCTACAATAAACCACCAAATTATATTGATACACAAAGAATGGCAAGTTTGCTAACGAAGGGCACCCCTGCTGGTTGGTTTCTTGACGGATTAATAGGTAATGATCAAACTGACCATAATACTATTGAGTTTTCAATGGGGGGGGTAAGAAGCTTTGATTATATTGTAGTTGCAAATCCAGGGACAGGATTAATTCGACAAGTTAAAGATGAATATAAACAAAAGACACAGAGAGATTTTGATCTTTCAACTGACGATCAAGAGCAATTTTTAAAGACTAACTGTCTTCAATGGTTTGACGATGCAAAAAAATTTATTGGTAGAGAAGTTGATAAAAAAGGCAAACAATCAACTTCTCTTTTGTTTGCTTACTTTCTGCACAAAAACAAGGGTAACTTGAATGAAAGTATGTGGGACACAACACTATGGTTAAAGGTTGCTGGCCGTAACGATCTCCAAACATGGGAGCAAAAACCAACAAGACAGGGGGCAGAACTTTTGACTAAAATATTCAAGGATGAATTTTTGTTAAGTATATCTGCAAACTGGGTCTTTGAAAACGTTCCACCTGACAGTGTTGTTTTAAATTCACCTGAAAAATATTTAAATATGCAATTTAAGGATTACATAACAGTGAATAGAGCTGGAAGTTTTTACCATCCATGGAACATCATGGCACTTAGCACCTGTGCATCACCTTTTATTTTGGAACGATTCACAGCCGCACAACATAGTTATTTAACAGAAACGAGTTATAATGGTAAAAACTCCCTAACACCAGATGGTCGAGAGAAAGTCAAAGCGGATCTTGAAACTTCAAAATATGCTGACGAGATAAGTAAATTAGTTCAAAGTTATAAATTAGAACATTAACAAATTTTTGCATTTTTTCTTTTTGTTCTGCTTAAAGCAGAACGGAACGAGCCAACTTTTTGCGGAAGGCGAGGCCAAAGGCCGAGCCGGAGCGAACACATTACGAGTTGTTTTGGAAATAGGTTCGAATTTTCGCGTATATAGTGCACCAGCAAAGTGATACAATAATTTCATATAATGCCATGGAGTTTAATCCTGTCCATATACATAAAACTAAGCACGGCTCTTTTGGCAAACTCCTCATGTTGACGGTTCCAATAATGGTTTATATTTTGATTCTTACTTATTTTACGTTTGCAAAGTCGAAAAGTAGTATAAAAACTCAAACACTGGGAACTCAAAGCGTGCTCAATCCTTGACATAGGCAGAATTTTCTTGGAGAATAATTATAATGAAGAAAAGTATCTTGGGACTAACGTTTGCAATAAGTTTACTTCTTTTATCTGCTTCATCCGCTAACGCATTTACGATGGGGGATTTTGGCGCAAGATTCAGAAGTGGTGAAACTCAAGAACTTAGAGAAGATAAAAAAGCTACATCCGAAGCAAGGCGACTGGAAAATAGAGAAGAAAACATAGACGAAAGGCGCCAAAAAATCGGCAAGCTTTTTGATGTCATGATCAAAAAATACGAAGCGGCAGTTGCAAGACTGAAAACATTAATCTCAAAAATTGAATCAAGAGTTGCAATAATTAAGGCGGCAAATCCCGAAAAAGACGTCACAAATATTGAATCGCAAATTCTAAATGCAAAAAATAAGCTTGCGGAGGTTCCCGCAAAAATTGACACATTAAAAGCAGATTTTGATGCAACGCTTGCTTCAACCACATCCAAGGATTTATTTAAACAGGTTATGGCTGACGCAAAAGCAATTAAAAAAGACCTCAAAGAAGTACATCAAATTCTTGTTCATCTGATTGGTGATGTTAGGGGACTCAGGATTGGAGAAGATTAATGATATCCCACAAAAACATGATACTTGTTTTGGCTACAGTTGCTGTTTTTGGCGCAGTAGCAGTTTCGATTTTTAGCATGAGGCAGCTGGCATATCAAAAATCAAGCGATCTTGATTCAATTGAAGTAGATTTAAACTCAACAAATTTGGACAATCTTGACAAAGAGTCTTCAGAAATTCAAACTCTTCTTAACTGATGTTTAAAAGCATTTTCTTGCCAATTATTGCAGTCGCTGCATTTATTGCTGTTATTGGCTATTTTTATAAAAACCCTCAAAAAATTAATATTCCGACTCCACAAAAAAGCGTTAAAATAGCCGATGTTAAAATCCCTGTTGAGCTTGCGGATACTAATGAAAAAAGAACTAAAGGTTTGTCAGACAGGACTTCGTTAGATGAAAAATCGGGAATGCTTTTTGTCTTTGAAAAAAAAGGAATTATACCCATTTTTTGGATGAAGGACATGCTGATTCCCTTAGATATTATTTGGATTGGAAACGGTAAAATTGTTAAAATTGATGAAAACGTCCCGGCTCCGGTTGCGGGAACTTCGGACAGCAAACTTTTAAATTATTCGCCAGGGAGTCCCATTGATTATGTTTTGGAAGTCAATGCCGGATTTTCCGACAAAAATAATTTTAAAGTTGGAGATTTGGTTATAGTTCTTTAACCCCTCCAAATGCAATTCTATCCTTGACGCTTGATGCTCCCATGAACGATCTTCCCATGTGGAGAACAAAGCTGCCCCATTTCTCATTAACTTCATCTATTGCTTTGGTTAAATTTTGATTTCTTAGGGCGTCTTCAAAAAAACCCAGCTGTAGCGATGTGTCTTTTGTTAAACCAAAAACCGAGACTGCAATATCCCTCACTGGTCTATCGGGAGAAGCCTTCATGAGTAACCTTAAAGCAGCCTTAAAAATGTCGCTTGTATCACTTAGGTCGCGGTTCATAAGCCTTCTCATATGCCAGAAGCCTCCATCCTTGTATGATATAGCCAGATGGACTCCGCGGGCTTTGTAACCCGCTTGGCGAAGCCTGGAGGCCATTTTCTCGGTCAGTCTGGCCAAAACAGGGGAAAGCTCATTCACGCTTTTTAAATTTGAGCCCAGGGCGGTGGAATTACCATAAGTTCCTCTTTTTTGCTCTACCGAATCAACCTCATGGCCATGAAGTCTGGTTTGCCAGTAAAGACCTGTAATTGAATGGAAAGCAGCCCGAAGACGCCACAATGGCGCTTCGTAAAAATCCATTACAGTGAATATTCCCATACTATTGAGCCTTCCCGCATTTGCCTCTTTTATACCGGTCAAATCTGTTAGTTCAAGAGAAGAGTAAATATCTATGTAATTTTTATAATTAATTTCATCCAGTCCATCAGGTTTTTTGAGCCCTGCCGCAATTTTAGCCAAATACCTATTTGGCGCAATACCAATTGATACGGTAATCCATTCTCCAATTTCCGTTTTTATCTGTTGCTTAATTTCCAGGGCAATCTTTTGCATACTACCTGTACAGGGAGAGTCCCTGTACATATGTATATAGTCTTTGAGATTTAGGACAAATTCATCAATTGATTTTGGGGAAAAGTCATTTGTGTATTCGGAGATAATTTTCCGAAGTTTTAAATGCACATCTCTATATTTGTTGGGGTCAGATGGAAGAACTATTAATTTTGGATAGAGAACCTTGCCATCTTTGACTCTCATTCCGGTTTTAATTCCCAACCGTTTTGCTTCAACTGATGCGGCCAATATGCATCCGTTTGGAGTAGTATAAGCACCAACCGCGATTGGCTTACCTCGAAGAAATGGATTTGCTTGCTGTTCAATTGTGGCAAAACAGCTATTCAAATCTATATGCATGATACAACTTGGTTTTGGATTAAAGGTTAGCATCGTTGAATTCTTCAAGTTTCCACAGTAGGCTACCAGTATCCAGTCTAAGTCTAAGAAATACTGTACCCGAAACAACTGAGAAAACGTGATAAAGAGTTTTACCCTCAGTGAAGTGGTGATGAAGCCCAATCTTGTTAATCGTATAGTTTCTGCCTTTCCAAATCATATATTTTGGAGTGTTATCAACCATCCCTACAGTTACTTTTTCATCGATAGTCATACTTATTTATATATCCGAATAAAATACGAAGCAAGTATCTATTTTTGATACAAATGATGTAAAATATCTTTGTGAAGCAATTTTTTATTTATCTTTTTGGCGTTTTAATTTTTGTAGCTATCGGCTGGTTTGGTAATACCGCCTACCATCTTCCAAAATCATCCACTAATCCTATTTCCCAAATCAAACCCAGGCCACTCGAGAAATACAGTTTTGAAAACATGAGTAAGGCTGAGATAAAGTCCTCAGAAATTGTGATTGGAAATGCTGTAAAGGATTATGACAACTTTACTGCATATGAATTTTCCATGCAGTTTTCGCCGGATTTAACTAAAAACCTCAAAAAAGTAACAGGGTTAATAAATATTCCAAAAGGAACTGGAACCCGCCCTTTAATCGTTATGTTTAGGGGATATGTTGATCAGGAACTTTACGAGATTGGAATGGGAACCCAAAGAGCAGGGGAATATTTTGCCAAAAACGGATTTATTACAATTGCACCGGACTTTCTGGGTTACGGAAACAGCGATATTGAATCCTCGGACATCTTTGAATCGAGATTCCAAACATATACAACATCGCTATCGTTACTAAAAACTATATACGCTTATGAGGACAGTCCTGTAAAGCAAGATAATCGAAATGTTAAAGTTGATATAAATAATATTTTTCTATGGGGGCATAGTAACGGAGGACATCTGGCACTTGCGATACTTGAGATAACCGGAAAACCAATTCCAACAGTCCTTTGGGCACCAAATTCTGCCAAGTTTCCTTATTCAATTATTTATTATTTAGACGAGGCAATTGATGAAGGAAAATTGGTAATAACAAAACTGGCCGAATTTATGGGCGATTATGACGCCAGGAATTATTCAATCAGGAATTATTTTGAGAGAATTAATCCCGAAACCAAGATTCAAATTCACCAAGGCTTAGCCGATGAAGCAATTCCTGTTATCTGGACAGATTCACTAGTTAAGGCTTTAAAGAATCTTAAGATTGATACAACATATTTAAAGTATCCGGGAGCTAATCATAATTTAACTCCTTCATGGGATAGCGCAGCCACCTCAAGCCTTAACTTTTACAACTCAAATTTGACAAAATAAATAAATTGTCACATTATTAATTACATGAAGATTTTAATGAGACTTGTAGTTAATGCCTTTGCTCTTCTTGTTGTTGCTTATATTGTTCCAGGTTTTTTGATTGATTCCTTCTGGACCGCGGTTGTAGCTGCTGTTGTAATTGGGATTGTAAATACATTCATTAAACCAATACTTCAGCTGATTGCGCTTCCAATTTCCCTTTTGACATTTGGAATTGCGTCATTTCTTATCAACGTTCTTCTTCTTTGGGGTTCGTCCAAAGTTGTTGCCGGATTTTTGATTGTTGATTTCAACTCAGCGCTTCTTGGCTCATTAGTTTTGTCACTGGTATCTTGGTTTCTTCACAGACTATCAAGGGATTAAAATCCACAAAAAACCAAATTTAGTTTCTTTCGATTTCAATTTGGCTTTCTGCTTAACTAATTAACGGGGAGTCATTGGTTTGGCTTCGTTAACGTTAATGTTTCGACCTTTAAGATCGCTTCCGTTCAATTTTTCAATTGCGGTCTTTGCTTCGTCGTCGGTGCTCATTTCCACAAATCCAAATCCTCGGCTTCTTCCTGTCATTTTGTCCATGATTACGACTGCGTCGGTAACGGTACCTACGCTTGCGAACAAAGCTCTTAAATCATCACCTGTAACGGTGAAGTCCAAGTTTCCTATAAATAATTTTGCTGCCATATTTTAGTCACAAAAAATACCCATTAAAATTGGGTATTTAGTTGATATTTTTCACCCCCTTTCTCATATTCACTTTAAAAGGGATCAATAAGGAAGATGGGCAATTTTGAAGGCTAAAGAGAAAACTCAATAACTTCTAACGCTCTCTACTCCTACGATCCTACAAAGTATAAATATAGTATATAATACATTGTGGCAAATAGCAAAACAGAGATTAAAAAAGAACCGCCGCATTTAGGACTTCCCAAAATGCCCTCGATTTTTTCCGGTGGGAAAAACATGTATGGTAGAGTTTCATCTCCCAAAAGCTTCATCCCACCTCCTGTTCGCGTTACCCAGAACAAAGGAAGTGGTGGAAAGTAAGCTCAGCCTCAGGTATAATACCAAACAATGACCCACAAAATTACTTCAGTCATTGCCCGCGAGGAGGATGGAAACATCCAAATAACATTCACCGTTCCTTTTGTCATTATTGAAAAGGCCAAGGAAGATGCAGTTGCCGAAATGGCAAAAGACACAGAAGTCCCCGGATTCAGGAAAGGCAAAGCTCCTCTTCCAAAAGTTAAAGAAAAAATTGACCAAAATAAGCTTATTGAACACGCTCTGGGGCACATTTTGCCAAAAGCTTTATCTGATGCAATGGTTTCTCACAAACTTAAGCTTGCAATTTACCCAAAATATGAACTTATTAGCGCTAAAGATAATGAACCTTGGCAGATAAAGGCAGTCACTTGTGAACTTCCGGAAATTAATTTGGGAGACTACAAAAAGATGATTAAAGACGCCTCAGGAGCCTCAAAAATAATTATTTCCAGCAAGGAAGAGGTAAAATCAAAAACTTCCGAAGAGAAAGAGGTGCTTGTAATCAAGACTCTTCTTGAAATCATTAAGATAAAAATACCAAGGATTTTGATCGAAGAAGAGGTTTCTGGCAGACTCTCCTCTCTTCTTGCCCGCCTTGAAAAATTAGGTCTTGCTCTTGAAGGTTATTTGTCCTCAATGGGAAAAACCGTTGATGTCTTAAAATCTGAATATGAGGCGCAGACCAAAGAGGCAATTTCCCTTGACTTGATCTTAAGTAAGATTGCAGAAGTTGAAAACCTTAAAGTTAACGAGAAAGATCTTGAAGAGTCATTGAAAGTCGCACAAAGTACAAACCCAGATGAAGATGTTGAAGGCAGAAAAAGGCTACTTGAGTCAATCTTAAAAAGAAGAATGGCTCTTGGGATGCTTGTTGATTTGGTGTAATATTTGCTTGTTAGCTTGCCCAATCCAAAATGGCTGACAATAAAAAGAAGTCCCAAAAAGAAATAAGACGTCAAAATGTGCTAGAGTCCCTGAAAGACTTGGGTGCAGGTACCTCCTCCCAGATGGGAGATCTTCTCAAATCCACTTCGGAAGATTTTTTTAAGGAACTTCTTGGACTTCCTAAACCTCAGAAAAAAGTTTCTGGCGAACTCCAGGAAGGACAGTCCTTGCAGATGAATGAGGCCATGAGCGGGAAAGCTGAGGAAAATAAACTTCTAAGGCAGCAAATCTCAATGGAGCGACAAATGGCAGGAGATGAAAAGGCACTTGCTAATGAAAAAATGCAGAAACTAAGGGTCCAACTTCAGGCAATGACGTCTGAAATTGCAAAATTAGCATCGGCAACTCAAGGTTTGGCTCAAGAAACGCAAGTAGCCATGATGACGGCCCCAGTTGAGCCTGGTGTTTATCATGTAATCTTCTTTGAGAAGGTGCTTGAATTTTTACAAGCTTTCAGAAAGAAAATTGAAAATGCATCAGTTTGGCTGGCGGGGACCAACAAACGTGCAGAAAAGAAAAATTATTGGAGCATGTATAAGAAGAAAGGAAGTAGTTTCCTACTCTCCCCAGATCACTACCTTCAACGTTCTGCAGGCTAACATTGACAATAAAGTTACCTCGGATTAGAATTACTACACAATGACATTAATATCTCGCATGTTTAAAGGCTACTTCCATCTTTGGAGGAAGTCCAACGTGGTGAGAGACTAAAAAATTAACTTACTTTTATAAAGCAAACTCTCACCTAAAAAGGAGAGTTTTTTGTTTTGAAATTAATATGAATAATTTTAAAGAATATAAAAAATTACTGAGCGAATTTGTGGCTTTCAAAAGCGTATCAACAGATCCAAAATTTCTAACTGAAATTGATAAGACTGTTGCGTGGTTAAAAAGTCTACTCGAAAAAAATGGTTTTAATATTGAAATTTTGAAAGGAAAAAACTCAAATCCAATTATTTTTGCTGACCAAACAATAAAAGACAATTTGCTACCGACTCTTCTTATTTATGGTCACTACGATGTTCAACCTGCAGAGAAAAGTGATGGATGGACAAAAGAACCTTTTGATTTAGTTGAAAGTAAAGGAAAGCTTATTGGACGTGGAGTTGTAGACAACAAAGGTCAAATTTTAGCCCACATTGTTACGGCAATTGAACTTATAAAAACTAAGAAAATTGCATACAACGTTAAGTTTTTGGTTGAAGGAAATGAAGAAACCGGCAATCCCGATTTGGCTTCTCTTATGAAGAAAAACAAGAATAAATTAGCCTGCGATATTTTAGTAGTTTCTGATGGAGAGCTAACCAACGACAAACCAACCATTGAAATCTCGCTTAGAGGCGGATTTAATTGCAAACTTACCTTTAAAACAGGCAAAAACAATTTGCATTCAGGTCTTGCCGGAGGAGCCGTACCAAATGCTGCAATTGAGCTTAATAGATTATTGAGCAAGCTTTACAACTCAGACGGATCAGTTCAGTTTAAAGATTTTTATAAAAATGTTGACTCAGTTGGAAAAGCTCAGCTGGTTAACAATCAACGACTTCAAAAACAGGCAAAAAACATTACAAAATTGATGGGAGTTAAAAGGCTGTTAATGCAAAATTGTAAAGACTTTTTTACTCAAACGGGGCTTACTCCTACTATTCAAATAACCGGAATTAAATCCGGTTACATTGATACTGGGTTTGCGAATATTGTTCCTGCAGATGCGGAAGTACGACTTAATTTTAGAATTGTTGCATCTCAAAAAGCTGTGGATGTGGCAAATGATTTCAAGAAATTTGTAATAGCCAATACTCCAAAATATGTTGATTACAGCCTTACCCTTAATGGATTCCACAACCCAATAAAGGTAAATACAAATAATCAGTACGTGGCGGGAGCTGAAAAAATGCTTGAACTTGTCTACGGGACACGGGTTAACAGAAAAAATGTTGGCGGTGCAATTCCATTTGTTGGAGATGTTAAACACATTTTGGGAATTGATACACTTTTAATACCATTTGTTAATGAAGATTGTAATATGCACGGGACTCAGGAAAATTTTGACATCGAACTTGCCAAAAAAGCCTTAGAATTTAGCAATGTTTTTATGTCTCACTCCATTAGGTTTTATCTTCCACGCTGGAAGACCAAAAATAGTGTGGTGAAAGGACAAACTTAAACTTTAAAACTAATTTTAGTTAGTACAAAAACCTCTCACCACGAGAGGTTTTTTCTTGTATGGAAAAGGAATTAAACATAAAACCGCAAACATTTAGAAAAGAACTTGATATTTATATGGGGAAACTTGTTGATTGCCATTCAGAAATATCGCATGTAACTATTTACTATGAATTCAACTCAGCAAAAGGTGTTGAACAATCATGCACACTTTGTTCCGGGAAAAGTCCAAAACTATTAAAGTACGAAAAAGACCACATGGGCCAGGTTTTTTGGGATGCAATTTGCGAAAATTGCTCTCCAAACAAACTTCTGGAGAATCTATCTCAAGGGTAGGCTATTTGATATAATACAATCTACGGACGATTAGCTCAGTGGTAGAGCGCTTTTTTGACGTAAAAGAGGTCGCAGGCTCAATCCCTGCATCGTCCACAAAAGGTTACTTCACAAAAAGATAAAAAAGCACAGCGAGGATGATTCTATAAACTCCAAAAGCCGTAAAGTCGTGCTTTTTGACGTATCCGATCAGGAATTTAACCGCAATGGCTGCAAATACAAAAGAAAGCGCCATGCCCAAAACCAGTGTTCCCAAATCACCCGAAGATAAAGTGCCTCGGCTTTTATAAATATCGAGAGCGGTTGCCCCAAGCATAGTTGGCACAGCCAAAAGGAAAGAAAACTCAACCGACGCTTTTCTTGAAAGTCCGGAAAACATTCCACCGAGTATTGTCGCTGCCGCTCTTGAAACTCCCGGAACAACAGAAATTGACTGGAAAATGCCGATTTTAAGGGCTTCTTTATAGCCAATTCTTTCCATTCCGTCATTTCTGCCTTTATAAAAAATAAGAATCAAGCCTCCCAGAAAAAGCGATAAAAGGGTGATAGTTGAACTCCCAAGAAGAAAGCCTTTGATAAAAGGATAAAGTACTAGTCCCACCAATGCGCTTGGGATAAAAGCAACCAAAAGTTTTTTATAAATCTCAGAGCCGTCAATAAACTTTTTGTAGTAAAGAACTACAACTGCCATGATTGCCCCAAGTTGGATTCCAATATCAAAAGTCTTGCTAAAGTCAGATGGCGTAATAGAAAGAAGTTTTGAGGCAAGAATCAAATGACCAGTGGAGGAAATTGGTAAAAATTCAGTTATTCCTTCTACAATTGAGAGGATCAAGACGTGGATAAAGTTCATATTTTGATGATATAATCATATCTCTCTGGGGCCCGTCGTTCAATGGCAGGACATGTGGCTGGCAGTCACAGGACGGGAGTTCGATTCTCCCTGGGTCCACTCTAGTTAAAATTGCTATTTAAGTGTATAATTATGGGGTAGACCTCAAAAGTCTTCTAATTATGGATATCAGGAACATTGCTATTATTGCGCACGTTGACCACGGTAAAACCACACTTGTGGACGCACTTTTGCGCCAATCACATACAGTCCTCAACAAAGAACAACAGGATGAGGAAATGATCATGGACAGCAATGAGCTTGAGCGCGAGCGCGGAATTACAATATTCTCCAAAAATGCTTCAGTAGAGTACAAAGGTGTAAAAATTAATATTATCGATACTCCCGGGCATGCCGACTTTGGCGGAGAAGTTGAACGCGTGCTTTCCATGGCAGACGGAGCACTCCTTTTGGTTGACGCCAAAGAAGGACCCATGCCACAAACCAGATTTGTACTCAGGGAAGCCTTGAAAATGGGTCTTAAAGTTATAGTTGTTGTCAATAAAATTGACAAAAAGGGAGCAAGAAGTGAATGGGTCCAAGGCAAAACTTTTGATTTGTTTGTTGAAATGGGCGCAAATGAAGAAACAGCATTTTTCCCGACAATTTATGCATCTGGCAGGGATGGAAAAGCAGGAATCACACCTAATTTGGGCGATATGAAGGACATAACCCCAATTTTTGATGAAATCTTAAGATATATTCCAGCTCCGCGCGCATTCCCAGACAAACCATTTCAAATGAGGGTTAGCTCTATTGGAAAAGACAGCTACAAAGGCAGAATCGCGATCGGAACCATTCACGCAGGCAATCTTAAGCTTGGACAGGACGTTGTTTTGATTAACCGTGAAGGTACTCTTTCTTCCCATAAAATTACTTCACTTTCGACTTTTAAGGGACTTGGTAAAATTGAAGTTGAAGAAGCTGTTGCGGGTGACATTGTTGCCGTAACTGGAGCACCTGAGGCCAATATTGGAGAAACTCTTACAGATCCGCAAGTTCCAGCAGCCTTGCCACTTCTAACCATCGAGGAGCCAACAGTCAAAATGCTTTTTATGGTTAACGGATCTCCGTTTGGCGGACATGAGGGAGAATTCAAAACCTCTAGCCAACTTAGAGCCAGGCTTTTTAAAGAGCTGGAAACAGATGTTGCTTTAAGAGTGCAGGACAATGTAGATGGAACCTGGACTGTAATGGGACGGGGAGAGCTGCATTTGGCAATTTTTATTGAAAGAATGAGACGCGAAGGTTATGAATTCCAAGTTTCACGACCTAATGTTATCAATAAAATTGTTGACGGAGTAAAACTAACTCCTTTTGAAAAAGTTTATATTGAGGTTCCGGAAGTATCCTCAGGCATCGTAATTAATAAAATGGGCCAAAGACACGCAAAAATGGACAATATGGACACAACTGACGGAACTACTTATTTGGAGTTTACGATTGCCACAAAAGAGTTTATTGGCTACAGAAGTGAATTTATTACAGACACAAAGGGAATGGGAATAATTAACTCCGCATTTTTGGACTTTGAAAAGGACGATGGATTTCAAAGAGAGCGAGATCGCGGATCTTTAGTTGCATATGAAACCGGTGAAACAAGACTTTATGGACTTACCGGTGTTCAGGATCAGGGAGAGCTCTTTATTGGAGCAGCTGTAAAAGTTTATAAAGGCCAGATTGTCGGCCAAAATGCGCGTGCGGGCGACCTCCGAGTTAACGTTTGTAAAGAAAAGAAATTAAGTAATATGAGAAGTAAAGGAGATGGCGGTGCCGAGCATTTTAACACTCCAAGAGTCATGGGCTTGGAAGATGCGCTTGAATATATTGATGACACTGAATTAGTTGAGGTTACTCCAAAATCAATTAGACTTAGAAAAATTATTCTGGATGAAGTGGAAGCCAGAAAACAAAAGAACCTTCAAAAAAGAGCTTAGTTTGACTTAGTTACTTCAAAAAGATACATTAGCACTATGAAGAAAGCGTTGGTTTGCGGAGCGGGAGGATTTATTGGCACTCATTTAGTAAGACAGCTTAAAAAAGAAGGTTATTTTGTGCGTGGGGTGGACATTAAAAAGCCGGACTTCAGTAAATCCGTAGCAGATGAGTTTATGCTCTTGGACTTGCGGGAAAAGAAAAACTGTGCCAAAGCCCTAAAAATTCGTGGAGGCTTCGACGAAGTCTATCAACTTGCAGCTGACCGCGGCGGAGTAGGCTACATGGTACCCAAAGAAACTGAAATGATGTACAACAATGTACTCATTAATGCCTACATGATTGACGAAGCAGTAAAGGCTAAAGTTAAGAAATACTTTTATTCTTCTTCCGTGTGTGTTTACCGGGACATGCCGGTTGGCTCCAAAGTAATTAAGGAAAAGGATGTTTATCCGGCATTCCCTGATAACGAATACGGCTGGGAAAAACTTTATTCAGAACGTTTGGTTTTGGCATATGGCAGAAAATACGGTATTAAAACCAGAATTGCCCGTTTCCAGACCACGTTTGGCCCTGAAGGCACTTGGGAGGGGCTAAAGCCAAAAGCAGCTGATGATTTATGCAGGAAGGCGGCAACGGCACCTCAAAAAGGATTCCTTGAGGTCTGGGGCAATGGACGCGCTGTAAGGTCATTCACTTACATCGATGACCTAATTGCTGCAATACGGGCACTAGTAAAATCCAACATCTCTACACCTACCAACTTGGGAAGTGACGAATATGTGACGGTAAATGAACTTGCAATGGATGTTATAAAGGCTTCCGGCAAAAAACTTAAAATTAAGCATATCAAAGGCCCTGTAGGGGTGCAGTCAAGAAACTTTTCCAATTCCCAAATTTATACCACAGTCTGGAGACCAAAATGGAAACTTGTCGACGCCGTCAAAATTCATTACGATTGGGTTAAATCACAAGTCGACAAAAAGTACGGAAAAAAGATATAATCTCCTTAATGGATAATCTTCGTCATTCTTGTGCCCATCTTTTAGCTGCTGCTGTAATGGAACTTTGGCCGGAAACTTTAAGAACAATAGGGCCTGCAATTGAAAATGGTTTTTACTATGACTTTGACTTCGGAAGTATAAAAATTGCGGAAGTTGATTTCCCCAAAATTGAGAAGAAGATGCACGAGCTGGTTAAATCCTGGAACGGGTTTGAGAAAAGCGAAGTTACTGAGAAAGAGGCAAAAGAGGCTTACATTGGAAATGAATATAAAATTGAACTAATCGAAGAATTTGTAGGGGAAAGCAAAAAACTTACATTCTATAAGTCCGGCAACTATTCAGATCTTTGCCGTGGAGGACATGTTGAAAATCCTTCCAAGGAGCTTAAACACTTTAAACTTCTTTCCGTTGCGGGAGCCTATTGGAGAGGATCAGAAAAAAACAAAATGCT